>Ga0181559_10004371_pt1 | contig 13702 bp, 12 predicted proteins | sample 011ome_21_FD_133752 | JGI IMG/M metagenome (GOLD analysis project Ga0181559, IMG submission 133752) | Coastal salt marsh microbial communities from the Groves Creek Marsh, Skidaway Island, Georgia - 011508AT metaG (megahit assembly) | ecosystem: Environmental > Aquatic > Marine > Intertidal...
CGCTGTATACCGCGATTTATGAAGTCATCGGACGGGATTTTGACAAGGACAAGGCTTTAATCTGGAATGACTATGAACAGGCAATGGATACCTATATAGAAGCAATCAGCACAGATATTCAGGCCGGTGGAAAGATTGTGCAGGCAATGGATGGGGTGAAAAAGGTTTTGTTTGCGGGCAGTTAAAATATTTCTTCGCGGCAGCACCGCGAAGAAATAAAACTGGTTCCCTAGTTGATGGAAAGGTCCTGACCAGGAAAGATCAGGTTATTGCGCAGGCCGTTCCAGCGTTTGATGTTTTCAATGGAAACACCAAAGCGACGGGCGATCATGCTGAGATTATCGCCGCGCTGTACACGATAGGTGGTCACAGGGGTTGCGCCAACGGAGTGAATGGTAAGTTCCTGGTTAATATATATCGTTGTGCCGCGCACATTGTTCCATTGTTGAATATCCCTTACAGAAACGTTAAAGCGCTCCGCAATAATGCCGAGTGTATCGCCACCCCGGACCTTGTATATCGTAGGTATCATTAAATTATCTTCAACATCCGGGCTCAGGGTGACGGCCATTAACGGGGCGGATTCAGTAGAACCGCTCAGTTCCACAAGCTGAAATTCGTCACGCAACTTGATCGGTTTGAACTGATTTTCACCGTATGCCACCGATTTTTTTTCGCGACTGGCAAGAGCAATAGTGGTTGAAATGCCGGTTCCGGGGATCAACAGTTTTTGACCCGGGTGGATTAAATGGCCACGTATGCCATTAACGGACCTGAGTTCGTCAACACTGGTATCAAAGGAACGCGCAATCCTGTCAAGGGTGTCACCGCGTACGATGATGTACTCACTGGGTGATACCTTTTCTTCCTGTGGCAAGCTATCAAAAGTCCTGACAAATCGATCAAAGGTGCCAAGCGGAATTCTCAGGGAGTAGGGTTCAGCCTGGTCTGGAAGACTGGCTTTTAACAGTTCAGGATTAAGCGCTCTAATTGTCGCTTCATCAGTGCCGGTAAGCATGGCGGCTGCCTCTATTGAGAGCATGCCATTGATTTCAGCGATGTCGTAGGTAATTTCCTGGCCAAAGTCCTCGGTCTGGATTCCATACATTTCAGGATTGGAAACTATCAATGCAGCAGCGACGAACTTGGGCACAAAGCCACGGGTTTCCCGCGGCAGGAACGGATAAATTTCCCAGTAGGAGGGATTGTCCTCTATGGATTTACCGGCGCGGCGAGCAGCACGGGTGATACAGCGGTAGCTGCAGTTATAGCCGGCCAGTACCATTTCCCAATTGCCGTTATAACTGTCGTAGAGTTCCTTGAAGTGTCTGGCGGCGGCTCTTGTGGCTTTTTCCGGATCTCTTCGCTCATCAACATAGGTGTTGATTTCAAGGCCGGAAGAGCGAGCTGTGCCGTACATAAACTGCCACATACCAACGGCGCCGGCTGAGCTTCTGACCGTAGGCCTGAGACTGCTTTCACCAAGGGCCAGGTATTTCAGTTCATCCGGAACCCCTTCCTCTGCAAATATTTCCTCGATCATCGGGAAATAGGTGTGACTTCTTTCGATCCAGATTTTCAGTAGTGTCTGGCGGTTCTGCAGATAATCATTAATCGCTCTCTCGACAACGCGATTGGCGGTCATGTTGATGGTAGGGGTGAGTGGTTCGGTCTGCTGTGCTTGCAGAACCGCATCTTCTTCCGTGACGGGTTCCCGTTGCAGGCCATCAATATCTGCATCGCCAAGGTCTCCGGCACCACTAACCAGTGTTTCCACAATCTGGGCTTGTGCTATACCACTGGGTTGAGTGTCAGGCTCGGGTTGCGCAACCTGAAAGTTACTACAGGCCGTGATAAACAAGGCAAGCCCCATGGCAATAAACCTGGATACTGGCTTGATACTGTTGTTGTGATGAATATTGGAATTTCTGAAGTTAGGCACTAACAAATCTCACCTTGGGGAATTAACGGGGCAATTATGCATAATTTCCTGAAAATCACTAAACATATATTGGGAAATTATTACAAATCAAGAGACCATATTTGATGTTATTTTGCCACCGCCTTAGCGATAGTATTTTGCAACGCAGTGAACACTTTAACTTAAGACAGTGGCGAGTTTTTGTACTCCGATATGACTTTTTCCAGGATTTACCAACACGCTGGTTAAAATCATATTTTTACATATAACAGGAAAGTTTCAGTGCGTTACTTCGCACTTTTGCCGTGAATTGATGCCGTTAAAGCGCCACCAGTGATCAGTTTATATTTATGACAACTTTTCCCAGGTGGGCCTGGCTTTTGAAATACTTGATTGCGTCTATGGTGTCATTAAAGTCAAAGACCTTGTCGATAACAGGATGGATGTCATTGACTTCGATAGCCCTGTTCATTTCTTCAAACATACGACGGTTACCTACAAATATGCCGTGTATGCTGCTACCTGTCATCATCAGGTTGCGGGGGTTGCATTCGCCATCGGCGCCGGCCAGAACACCAATCATACCGATTTTGCCACCCAGACCCAGGCAGTTCATGGACTTGTTAATAGTACCAATACCGCCCACTTCCACGACACAGTCAACCCCTTTGCCGTTAGTCAGCTTTTTGACTTCTTCATCCCAGTCGGGGTGTTTCTGGTAATTAATCAGAAGGTCAGCACCAAGTTCTTTTGCCTTGGCAAGCTTCTCATCACTTGATGAGGTAATAATGACTTTTGCGCCTTTTGCCTTGGCAAATTGCAGGGCAATAATGGAAACCCCGCCAGTACCGAGTAGTAAAACGGTATCACCTTCTGCCACCGGTTTGCCCGCTTCCATCATGGCATGCCAGGCTGTTAAAGCTGCACAGGGCAGACAGGCGGCTTCCTGATAATTCAGGTTTTCCGGAATTTTTACCGCATTATCTTCTTTGATAACCATGTACTGGGCCAGTACACCTTCAGCAGAGTGCCCAAGCGCAGGATTGACCATGGGGTTGGCCGGGCCATCAATGAGGTCCTGGAAAAAAGTCGCTGCGACTCTGTCTTTCGCCTTGAAGCGGGTCACTCCCTCACCGACTGCTTCTACTTCGCCAGCACCGTCTGACAGCAAAATCGTATCTTTACCGACTGGCCCTCCGAAATATTTACCAACGATTATGCCAAGATCGCGAAAATTCAGAGAGGCAGCGTGCATGCGTACAAGGATTTCACCGGGGCCGGCTACAGGTTTTTCTTTTTCAACTTGTTGTATGCCGTCCATGGTAGTGCTGCCAGCAGCTAATATAATTGCTTTCATAGTTAATGCTCTTTGAAGGTTACTTTGATTTTTCGAAATGATATCACATGGTTTTTTATTCGCAGTAATTGCCAAAAGACCAGTTAAATCAGACCGCTGTGGTATTATGCGCATCCCGCAATGACATGCAAAATAATGTCCTGTTTCGAAAGTGGCAGGAAAACTTTATATATATAAATGATTGTACTTGGCATAGAAACATCCTGTGATGAAACCGGTATTGCTGTCTATGACAGTGAAAAGGGCTTATTGGCCGATGCCCTTTACAGTCAGATTCAACTGCACAGGAAATATGGTGGTGTGGTCCCTGAGCTTGCCTCCCGGGATCACATCAGAAAAACCCTGCCGCTGATCAGGGAAGTGCTGGAAAAGTCCGGCCTTGATCTGAAGGATATCAATGGACTGGCCTACACCGCCGGCCCGGGACTTGCCGGAGCCTTACTGGTGGGAGCGGCGATTGGCAGATCAATCGGTATGACACTGGATATTCCCACCGTGGGTGTTCATCATATGGAAGGTCATCTGCTGGCGCCCTTGCTGGAAGACAATCCCCCCGGTTTTCCTTTTGTTGCCTTGCTGGTTTCAGGGGGGCATACGCAGTTGGTGGAGGTGCTGGCAATAGGCCAGTATAAATTGATTGGCGAATCCCTGGATGACGCCGCAGGGGAGGCCTTTGACAAAGTCGCGAAAATGCTCGATCTACCCTACCCGGGAGGTCCCCAGGTGGCGCAACTGGCAAAAAAAGGAAATCCTGGGCGCTTTGTTTTTCCCCGGCCAATGACCAACCGGCCCGGACTGGATTTCAGTTTTAGCGGCCTGAAAACCTTCATGCTAAATACCGTAGAAGATGAGAAAAAAGAAGGGGTGCTGGATGAGCAGACGCGAGCGGATATTGCGTGGGCTTTTCAGGAAGCTGTCGCAGATACCATGGTTATCAAATGCCGGCGTGCATTCAGGCACAGTGGCATGAGGCGTTTGGTCATTGCCGGTGGTGTAAGTGCCAACATACGATTGAGAGAAAAACTTGCAGTGATGGCAAAGGAAGAAGGTGGCGAGTTGTTTTATCCCGGACTGAAGTATTGTACCGATAATGGAGCAATGATTGCCTATGCAGGTTGTATGCGCCTGCTGGCAGGGCAACAGGACGATCTGGTTATTCAGGCGAAACCGCGATGGAACATGGAAACACTGACGGCACTGGATTGTTAAATTTTGCGCAAGGGCTTTATGGATAGGGAGCGTGAATATTAAAAGTCGCAAGTCACAAGTTAAAAGTTGAAAGTTGAAAAGTAGAATTTACAAACTAAATACATGAGGATGAGAAGTTGGATATAGTTTATATACGTGAGCTCGAAGTAAAGACCGTCATTGGTGTCTATGACTGGGAACGGGAAATCAGACAGAAAGTCACTATCGACCTGCAAATGAAATCGGATTTTTCCGAAGCTGCGGTCAATGATGAAATTGAATACGCCCTTGATTACAAGGAAGTCGCAAAAAGACTGACTGCCTATGTGGAAGAGAGCAGTTTTAAATTAATGGAAACCCTTGGCGTGAGAATCGCGGATATAGTGCAGAATGAATTTGGTGTTAGCTGGTTGCGGCTCGAACTGGGCAAGCCAGGTGCTGTCACAGGTTCGCGCGATGTTGGCGTCATTATAGAGCGTGGCGATAAAACGGGTGGGAGCAGTTCCTAGTGGCTTGGGTGACTCTCAGCCTGGGTAGCAATCAGGACGCCATGACAAATCTCACCAGTTGTCTTGATGCATTGCTGCTGAACTTTAACGATCTGAGTCTTTCCTCCGTTTTTGAAAGTGAATCTGTTGGCTTTGATGGCGATAATTTTCTGAATATGGTCGTAGGCATTAATACTGATCTTGAGTTAGCCGAGTTGTCACTCTTGTTAAAAGGTATTGAAGACAAACATGGCCGCGATAGAAATAGTCCCAAGTTCAGCGGCAGAACACTGGACATTGATATACTGACTTACGCCAAGCTGGAAGGCGATTTCGGCGGCATCCATTTGCCCAGAGCAGAAATCACAGAAAATGCTTTTGTACTGTGGCCGCTTTCCCAGGTTGGAGGTAATGATAAACACCCGGTGTTAAAGCAAAGCTATAAAATGCTTTGGGCTGACTTTGACAAGGAAAAACAAATTATCTGGCCGATAGATTTTCAATGGCATGGCAGATTAATCTCTCGAAAAAAATAATTTGGGGTTTGCAGCGTCATAGCTGGTCAAACTTCAAATTAGACTGCCTATGGAAATCCTGACCAGCCAGCAAAAACACGCCGCCTTACTTGCGGACTTTTACGCCAGAAACAGTAAGCGGTTTTCACACTGGCAGCCCCGGGTTAGCGCTGATCATCACAGTGAGGATTCCTGGCGACGTCGCTTGCTGGAAAGAGAACGGGATTTTCAGGAAGGCAGGGCTGCCCACTTTATCGGGCTGGAAGATAATCGGGTTGTCGGATCCTGTTCGTTAACCAATATTGTTTATAGTCCCGGGTTCTATTGCTATATGGGCTATTGCGTAGATGCTGATCATGAGGGTAAAGGTATGATGATCCGAATAGTCAGTCACGCTATTGATTATGCATTTAATAATCTTCGGCTTAACCGGATTAGTGCCAATTACATGCCGCGAAATGCCCGGTCGGCGCGCCTGCTGCAGAAACTGGGTTTTGAAAAGGAAGGTTATGCAAGGCGTTACCTGCATATTAACGGACGCTGGGAAGATCATATCCTGACCGCTCTGCTCAATAGCAAATACACCGATGAAGAGTAATCAGTTTTTGCCATTACGCTCGTAAAACCTTGTAAAAGGGCTCAGGGAAACCCATTAAAGTATCCAGTGCAGAGTATTCATACTTGACCGGTGTTTTAATTAATGGGACGGTTTGTAGCCGGTTTTTTTAAATTCCAGGCAACATTTTTTTTACTGCAGGTAAATCTTTTAATTTTATTTTTAGCATTTCAACACAGGTGACACATGAAAATTGAGACCAGTCCTCGTATGTCCTTTTTGGCATTTTTGCTAATCTGCATCAGTGCCTGCTCCGAAAATACCCCGGACCTCAGTGAGTCAACAACACAAACGGAAAACCCCAATACTATGAGCAGCAATGCCGAGGCAGATATGTCCAACCCGTTTTTTTCCATCAGTACTTTGCCGTTGCAGTACCCCCCCTTTGACCAGATTACAACGCCGCATTACCTGCCAGCTTTTGAAAAAGGCATGGCTGATCATCTGGCTGAAATTGAGGAGATCGTCAATCAGTCAGAGGCGCCAAGTTTTGAAAATACCCTGATTCCCCTTGAGCTGTCTGGACAGTTACTGGACCGGGTTTCAACGGTGTTTTTCTCCCTGTCTTCCGCCCATACCAATGACGCCATTAATGAAATCGAGGTTGAAGTTGCACCGCGTTTGTCGGCACACAGTGACCAGATTCTGTTGAATGCCGGTCTGTTTGCGCGCATCGAAGATCTTTATCAGCGCAGGGACAGTCTGGGTCTGGATGCCGAAGCGGTGCGCCTGATTGAAGAGAATTACAAGGATTTTGTGCGTGCTGGGGCGCAGCTGGATAGTGAGCAAAAACTGCAGCTTACCGCTATTAACCTGGAGCTTGCGGAGCTCTCAACCCGGTTTAGTCAGAACGTTCTGGAAGAGGTGAATGCTTTGGCCATTGTAGTGGATAGCGCCGAAGAGCTGGCAGGGCTGACTGATGCGCAAATCCAGGCCGCAGCCGATGAGGCCATAGCCAGGGAATTGCCCGGTAAATACGTCATCCCCTTATTGAATACCAGTGGTCAGCCCGCTATGGCAAGCCTCGACGACAGGGCGCTGCGCCAGCGCATCCATGAAACTTCGATGTCCCGTGGACATCGTGGGGGAGAGTTTGATAATCGTGAAATTGTCAGTCGCACAGCCAGATTGCGTGCAGAAAAGGCCAGGCTACTGGGCTTTGATACCCATGCCGACTATATCCTGCAAAACCAGACTGCCCAGAGTGTGGCGGCAGTGAACCGGCGTCTTGCTGATCTGATTACCCCTGCAGTGGCTAATGCCAGGGCGGAAGCTGCGGATCTGCAGGCAATGATTGACGCAGAGGGGGGCGAATTCGAGTTGGCGTCCTGGGACTGGGATTACTATGCCGACAAGGTCCGTCAGCAGCGTTACAATTTTGACGGTGCCGAGCTGCGTCCCTATTTTGAACTGAATAATGTATTGAAAAACGGCGTCTTCTTTGCCGCAAACCAGATCTATGGGATCAGCTTTACGGAGCGATTCGACTTGCCGGTATACCAGGAAGATGTGCGGGTTTTTGATGTCACAGATGCGGACGGCACAGTACTGGCTATTTTCATACTGGATCCCTACGCGCGTTCATCGAAACGCGGTGGGGCCTGGATGAATGCCTATGTCAGCCAGTCGAACCTGCTGGAGCGCAAGGCAGTGGTGGCCAATCACCTTAATATTTCCGAGCCGCCGGAAGGTGAGCCAACCTTGATGACATTTGATGAAGTGGTCACCATGTTTCATGAATTTGGTCATGCCCTGCATGGCATGTTTTCCAATGTCACCTATCCCTCTTTTGCCGGCACCCGTGTGCCCAGAGACTTTGTCGAATATCCCTCCCAGGTAAATGAAATGTGGTCTGTGTGGCCCGAGGTTCTGGAAAACTATGCGTTGCATTATCAAACCGGAGAGCCGATGCCTGCTGAATTACTAAATAAGGTGCTTGAAGCCCAGATGTTTAATGAAGGCTTTGCTACTACGGAATATCTGGCCTCCTCAATCGCTGATCAGGCCCTGCATCAGCTGGCGCCTGAGGCAGTACCTGCTCCGGAAGACTTAATGGATTTTGAAAAGCAGTCGCTTGAAGCTGCAGGGGCCTGGCTGGATGTCGTGCCTCCGCGTTACCATCTCACTTATTTCTCTCATATCATGGGCGGCTATTCGGCGGGTTACTATTCCTATATCTGGAGTGAAGTGCTGGATGCCGACACCGTGGAATGGTTCAAGGAAAATGGTGGCATGACCCGTGAGAATGGACAGTACTTCAGGGACACGCTGCTGTCGAAAGGCGGTAGTATTGAAGCCATGGCACTGTTCAGCAATTTCAGAGGCCGTGAACCGGATGTCCAGCCGCTGCTGGAAAGAAGAGGGCTTACCACCCAATAAGTTCTAACCGACTAGTTTTTCATGTCGGAAGACGCTGCGCTTTTCCGACCTACAGAGTCGGAATTGGCTGGCAGGCTGTGTAATTTTGTAGGTCGGATAAGGTCGCAGACCGCCATCCGACATGAAAGTTGCCCTGAATTTGAAAAGGAAACGGAATTTCTATATTTATTAGCTGGGTGTAAACGGTTTAAGTAGCAGCGTTGTTCCATGTCGGAAGACGCTGCGCTCTTCCGACCTACGGAGTCGGAATTGGCTGGCAGGCTATGCAATTTTGTAGGTCGGATAAGGTCGCAGACCGCCATCCGACGGGAAACCCCGCTGCTTAAGTTAACGCCCGCCGTCTACGTGAAGAATCTGTCCGGTCATGTAGGTGGCTTTTGCGATGAGAAACCAGGCCGCATTGGCAATATCTTCAGGCGTGCCCATTTTTTTCAATGAGGCTTTATCGATAATTACCTGCTTCTTTTCTTCATTCAATTCTTCGCCGGGTGGCCAGAGGATGGCGCCAGGGGCGATGCCATTGACCCGAACCTCGGGGGCGAGCTCTCGTGCCAGGGTTTTGGTCATGGCTTCATTGGCGGCTTTTGCCATGGTATAGATCGAGTGATTGCTGAGGCCACGTCGGGCATACAAATCACTGATGTTGATAATGCTGCCATTATTGATCTTTATCGCATCAGCGCATGTGCTGGCGAGAAATAACGGTGCTTTGGCATTGCTGGCAAACAGAGTGTCCCAGTCAGCGTCTGTGATTTCATTCAGGGGCGTAGGATAAAAAGCCGAGGCATTGTTGATAAGGACATCCATTCGTTCCCAGAAGGCAATGGCTTGTTCACCGAGTTGAAGCACAGCCTTTTGATCCACCAGGTCTGCCTGTAATACCCTGGCAGAATTCCCGCGTAAGCTGTTCAATTCACTGGCCAGGGCATTGGCTGCCTGGGTTGAGCGATTGCAGTGAATGACAATATTGTAGCCATTTTTATGTAGCAACCTGGCAGTTGCCGCACCCAGACGTACCGCAGCGCCGGTAATTAATGCGACTGGATTTGTTGTTTTTGTATTCATGTCATACCTGTACGGCTCTTGGCCTGTTGCAGATTATCCTGGATAAGCTGTAGTCGTTTCAGATAGATCTGTTCACCAATTTGGGCATCACGAAAGCCTTGCTCCAGGAATTGGGTGGCATCAACATTTTTGCTGGCAGCAAGCAGGATTTTGAGAAAATTGGCCTGGGGGTAGGGCTCATCTTCCAGTCCAAGACGGCCGCGGGCATCTGCTTCACAGGCCAGCAGAAATTTTTCAAAGCGTTCAGGTTTGCGATACGCATCAGTCAATTCCAGAGTCTCCAGTAATTCCCTGGCCTCGTGGTTCAAAGCCCGGTGACAGTGCGTGTGATACAGGCTGCACAGTTTGGCGAGATCCCTGTAATCATTAGGCACACGAATGCGTTGACTGGCGTTGTTAATAAGTTCAACGCCCAGCGCTTCATGTCCCCGCAGATTAGGCCAGTTTTCCCTGGGAATTTCGCCTTTACCGACATCATGCATCAGTGCCGCAAAACGTACCATGGGGTCTTCGGTGAGACGGGCGGCTTGTTGCAGTGCCAGCAGGGTGTGGATTCCGGTGTCGATTTCAGGGTGATATTTAGCCGGTTGCGGTACGCCAAACAAATTGTCAACTTCAGGCAGTATGTAAGCCAGTGCATGACAATCTTTCAATACCTGAAAATAAATATGTGGCGAGCGTTCCTTCAAGGCTGAACCGGTTTCGGTCCAGATACGTTCACTGACAAGGTGCTCCAGTTCTTCACCGCGGCTGATTTCCCGCATTAATTTCATGGTTTCATTGGCAACAGTGAAACCAAGATGATGGAAGCGGGCAGCAAATCTTGCAACCCGTAAAACCCGAAGCGGATCCTCGGTGAATGCGTCCGAGACGTGACGCAACTTTTTGTCTTCCAGATCTCTGAGGCCATGAAAAGGATCTATGATTTTTCCATCCTCATCTTCAGCCATGGCGTTAATGGTGAGATCCCTGCGCAGCAGGTCTTCTTCCAGGGTAACGCTTTTATCCGCATGAACGGTGAATCCGGTATAGCCTTTTCCGGATTTTCGTTCGGTTCGTGCCAGGGCATATTCCTCTTTGGAGTCGGGATGCAGAAAAACGGGGAAATCCCTGCCTACCTGCTGGTAATTTTGTGCCAGCATTTCCTCTGCAGTGGCGCCTACCACCAGCCAGTCCCTGTCCTTGACCGGGATGCCGAGTAGTTTGTCACGGACTGCGCCGCCTACCAGATAAATTTTCATTATGTTTGTTATCGTGTTGTCACTTGAATCAATCTTGACCAGGATAATGTCTAGCGGGATAAATCAAATGGCACACTGTAGCGCTGCTTGTCTTCCAGGCGCAAGGCAGTGAGTTCCCGACCCCAGACACAACCGGTGTCAAGGGCATGGATATTGGGCCAGTTGGTTACCCCTTCCAGGGTGGCCCAGTGACCAAAAACGATATTCTTGTCAGCGGCAAGATGTTGATATTCAAACCAGGGACGAAATCCCGCTGGCGCTGTTTTCGGCCCTGTTTTTATGGCCAGGTTTAATTGGGTCTCCTCGTTACAGAAGCGTACCCGGGTCAGGTAGTTGGTAATTACCCGCAAACGTTCCATACCGGTTAATCCTTCGTACCAGATATCAGGTTCATCGCCATACATTCGGTTTAGAAACTTGTTGCACTTGTCGCTCTTCAAAATAGCTCCAACCTCCGCAGCATACATACGGGCTTTCTTGAAACTCCAGCCCGGGGCAATGCCGGCATGAACCATAAGGTAAGTTTGCCTGCCCGTTTCTGTATCAAGTTTTTCATGATGAATAAGGGGTTGCTGTCTAAGCCAGTCGCAATAGTCCATGCAAGCCGGATCATCAAGAATATCGCGCAAGGTATCTTTCTTGCCATGAGTCTGGGCACCGGTAGCCATGGCAATAAAGTGCAGGTCATGGTTACCCAGTACAGTCGTAAAGGTGCTGCCGAGGGATTTCAGAAAACGCAGGGTTTCGAGCGACTTTGGACCGCGATTGATGAGATCACCAACAGCCCAAAGTCTATCTGCAGCAGGATCAAAATTTAATTTATCCAGCAGGTGTATGAGTTGGTCATAGCAACCCTGAATATCGCCGATAGCATACGTTGCCATGGAAAATGCTCAATCAAAATAAAATGTGTAAAGCTTGCCCATCAGTGAATCATACTGGGAATGGCGAGCACAAAAAGCGGAATGGGCGCCTCAAATTGTTCGCCGGCCATGGTTTCCATGGTGTAGGAACCATGCATATCGCCGATTTCGCTGGCAATAATAGTACCGCTGGAATATTCAAATGATCCTTCTGGCTGAATCACTGGTTGCTGGCCGACAACCCCTTTGCCCCTGACTTCTTCAACCTTGTTGTTCTGGTCAGTAATCACCCAGTGACGATTGAGCAGGCGCACAGGCTCAGCTCGATGATTCCTGATCGTGATGGTATAGGAAAAGGCATAGGAATTTGTTGCAGGGTCGGATTGCATTTCCAGGTATTTTGTACTGGTAGAGATTTCTATGCCGCTGTTATTTTCTGCGACGTTTTCTGTCAGGTTGTTGGATTTATTACTCACAGTAGCTGATTATGTCCGATCTTGAGTGAAGTTGATGGAGAGAAAATTAACACTGGTAACTAAAGTATTAAGAACAGTATTAAGAACAGTATTAACAACAGTAAGAATAGAAAGGCTTACTGCTGTTTCTGATTCAATGCGTTGCTGATAGTAACATATTCCGCCAGTGATAGCGTCTCGGGCCGTCGTGTTCCGTCGATGCCAAGGGAGGCTAACAACTCTTTATCCAGCAATGTCTTGAGACTGTTTTGCAGTGTTTTGCGGCGCTGGGAGAAGGCCGTACGCACGACGCTTTCCAGTAATGCCAGATCATCTGCCGGACTTGGTGGTGTTTTCCAGGGGCGCAGTCGAATAATGGCAGATTCCACTTTAGGCTGTGGCTGGAATGCGCTGGCGGGAACCGGGAAAAGTTTTTCCACCTGGCAGTGATATTGAGTCATGATACTCAGGCGCCCGTAACTTTTTGAGCCAGGCTTTGCACACATCCGGTTAACCACCTCGAGTTGCAGCATAAACAGCATGTCTGCAAACAGATGCTTGCAGCTAAACAAATGAAACAATAAAGGTGTGGAAATGTTGTAGGGCAGGTTGCCTATTACGCGATAGCCGGGTTCCTGGCGTGGCAGCGTAGAAAAATCAAATCTCAGGACGTCTGCATTATGCAGGGTAAAGTGCTCATCCCCGGCAAATTGTCGACTGAATTCAGCGGCAAGATCCCGATCAATTTCTATCACATCCAGGTGCTTGCATTGACCAGTCAGTCTGTTGGTTAACGCACCCTGTCCGGGACCGATTTCTATCAGGTAATCCTGTTCCCCTGGATTTACGGCGTCAATAATACGATCAATGATGCGCTGGTCGTGCAGAAAATTCTGGCCAAAGCGTTTACGCGCCCTGTGTTCAGTTACCATGGTGACTCCAGTGATGCGCCATTTCCCGGGCGCAGCCAATGGCGTAATCCAGGCTTCCGGTGTCAGCTTTGCCGGTGCCAGCAAGATCAAGTGCGGTGCCGTGATCAACCGAGGTGCGAATTATTGGCAAGCCCAGCGTAATGTTGACGGCATTGCCAAAGCCCTTGTATTTCAGAACCGGTAAACCCTGATCATGGTACATAGCCAGTACCGCATCCGCGCTATCCAGATATTTGGGCGTAAACAGGGTATCTGCGGGCAGGGGACCGATCAGGTTCATACCCGCTGCTCTGCATTCATCGAGTACCGGAATAATAGTGTCAATTTCTTCTAGGCCCAGATGTCCCCCTTCACCGGCATGGGGGTTAAGACCGGCAACCACAATGCGAGGGTGCCTGATGCCAAATTTTTGCTGCAGATCGCTATGCAAAATAGTGAGAATCTCTTTCAGCAGAGGCCTGGTAATCGCTGTGCTTACTTTGGCTAATGGCAGGTGGGTGGTGGCCAGTGCGACACGTAAGCCTTGGGTAGCCAGCATCATGACGACGTGATCAAGCCTGCATAAATCCGCAAGAAATTCGGTATGACCGGAAAAGGCGATTCCTGCGTCATTGATAGTGCTTTTCTGTACCGGGCCAGTTACCAGCCCCTCAAACTTTCCTGCCAGACATCCCTTAACGGC
>Ga0181559_10004375_pt1 | contig 13700 bp, 10 predicted proteins | sample 011ome_21_FD_133752 | JGI IMG/M metagenome (GOLD analysis project Ga0181559, IMG submission 133752) | Coastal salt marsh microbial communities from the Groves Creek Marsh, Skidaway Island, Georgia - 011508AT metaG (megahit assembly) | ecosystem: Environmental > Aquatic > Marine > Intertidal...
AGGGGGCGTGGGTGGGAAGTGCGCGGCGCGGCTGTGCGCGATGGCGCGGGGAACGGACCCGGACGCGGTGCCCGGAACGGTCTCGGCGGCGAGCCTCGTGGAAACCGCGCGCGAAGAAGGCCACAATAGAGCGTCGTTCTCGATGGAAACGTATCGATAGCTATAACGTAGTCTAGCTAGCGAGCGAGCGAGCTGTGCGGTATATCTGTCGAACTCCTATAGCTGAACGAGTATGTACGCGGCGTAAAAAAAAAGCGTCGGGAGCGATTTTCCCCGCGTCACGAGCGCCCCGGGATCACGGGCGCGTGTTGCTCGAGTTTCCCGACAATCGCCGCCGGGTCTTTGAGGTACGCCTCGCGGGTCAGCGCGGTTCGCGCGAACTCGTCGCTGGCGCCCAGGCGGCTCCCCCCGCGCCACGCCGCGCCCACCGGGTCGCCGTCGGCGGCGACGGAAACGTTCAGCACGTCCCCCGCGTCCACGAACGGCCTCAGCTCGCGCTCGAACCTCTCCTTGAACCCCGGCAAAGCCGCGCACCCGCCGCACAGGACCACGTTCGCGTAGAACAAGCCTTTCAGTCGCGCGTCCCGCTTCACCGCCTCGACGGCGCGCGCCGTCGCCTCGGCGACGCCCGCCTGCTTGAGCCCCACGTCCGAGGGGTGGAACAAAGCCTCGGGGACCATGAAACGCTCGTTGCCCATGCCCAGCGTCTGGTGGTTCGGATCCGAAAAACCGGCGCCGCTCTCTCGGTTTTTTCTTTTGTTTTTTTTCTCCCCGCGCCGCCGCTTCGCGCCCTCGTCCGGGTCGTCCTCGTCCTCGTCCTCGTCCTCGTCCTCGTCGCGCGCCGGGCCCGCCTTGACGTAGCCGCGCGTGACGTTCACGCCGTCCGGCAGGACGTACTCCCGGTTGACTTCGTTGCCAGCGCCGCGGACGCGCGCGCGACGCAGCTCCGCCGAAACCGCGTCCGCGTCGGCGGCGACGTAGCACAGCTTCTCCTTGACGTCGTCGACGAGGAAGTACTCGTCCATCATGTTCCACTGGCGGTACGACACGAGCTCCTTGAGGTAGTTGGTCAGCGCCTTGCCCCCGAGGTTGACGCGCCGCACCGCCGCGCGCACCGCGCGCCCGTCGAACACGGGCGTGACGTGCGCGAAGGAGAAGCCCGCGTCAACCACCACGCCGCACCGAGCGTCGACGGCGAACGAACGCATCTTCGTCGCTTCCTCGTCTTCGCTTTCCTCGTCGCGTCGCGGGAGTCCCGAACGCGCGCGCGCGTCCCGCGCCCTTCCGAGCGTCTCCGTCATGACCAGGCCGGCGGGCGCGCACGCGACGCACGACTTGAACCCGAAGTGCTTGAACACCGCCTCGTCCTGCGCGGCGGCCACCGCGGGCAGGTTGAATGGCGCCTCAGTCAGCACCAGGTGGCACTTCCGCGGATCCACCTTGAGCAACTTGGAAAACACGTGGTGCCAGATGTCCTTCTGCAGGTCCCAGTTCACGACGTACCCACGGTCGATCGGGCGCCTCAGGTTCAACGACGAGACGTCCTTGATGCTGTGAATCTCATCGCAGATGTACGAGCGTTTCTCGCCCTTGGGCTTGGCGATGCAGTTCGGCACGACGCTGCGGCAGGAGGGAGGGCGAGCGGGATCGCGGTTAGCGCGTCGCGGGAAAGTAAGCGCGCCTAGGTTCGTCGCGATCGAGGGGAGGGGAGGCGGACGTACAACGCGGGGGTCTCATCCCCGGCGAAGCCCACTTTGATGGTAGAGCCTCCGTTGTCTAGCACGATGATATCCTTCCGGGTCGGCATCGCGGGCACGACGCGCCCACGCGCGAAGTGGCCGGTCACCGCCGACGACGACGCGGATGTGCACAAAAAGTTTGCGCCGAACAGGCGACAGGCGGACGGGTCGCCTCTCGGCGAAGTTCTCCCCTCCACGGCGCACACTTGACGAAAACACTCCTGATTTGGTCGTCGGTGACATTCCCAATCGGCGCGACAGGCGACTACCCCTGCCTTCCGAGTCGCCTAGAGAGGTCACGTCGGTCACGATGGGCGTTGATCTTCCCATGCTCCCGGGCATGCGGTTCCAGGACCCGCGGGTGCGTCGCGCTGCGCCCCGCGCCCCGTTTCCGACACTCGCGCGTCCCGGCATTTTCTGGTCTTAATCGAGACCGGCGTTGCTCACCCGATTGATTCCTTTCTCGTCCCAACACCTGCAGGAGCCCGTGGCGAAGCGCCCGCAGACCTTGAACTTCATCAACGGCTACGCCGTCCCCGGCGAGACGTACCGCGCGGCGCCCGCGGTTGTGCCCGAGCCCACGCCCGCGCCCGCGCCCGCGCCCGCGCCCGCGTCCGCCACCGGTCTCCCCATGTCCACGCTCCCAAAGTTTCTCGAGTTCGACAGAAAGGTGCGCGATTGCCGATTAAGGAAACACGCGACGCGTCTCTGCGGGCCGAGCAGGCGAGCGCGGCGGCGTCGGAGCGCACCGCATGCAGTAGTGTCGCAGAGGCATGGCGTTTTCTCGCCGATCTGCCCCGCGACCGCGCGCGCGCGCCCCCCCTCGCCCCGTGATCGATGCGGATCGCCCGAATTTGACCGCTTCGGGAACGAAGCCTCTCGGGACGGGCGCGTTTTTTTCCCTTTCTTCCTTCGCGCGCGACCCGCGGCCTTCGCGTCCTGACGCGCCCCCCCCGAATCTCCGACACCAGGTCCTGCGCTGGAACGCCTTCTTCAAGGAGGCGGTCACCGAGAGCGCGATCGAGAACCACCGCGTGCGCAAGTGCGTCATCTACATGTACCTGGAGGATGAGTCTGTGTATGTGGGCGAGCCCCGGCAGCCCAACAGCGGCATCCCCCAGGGCAGCTTCCTGAAGCGTCACCGCATCCCCGTGGGCGACACCGGCGCGTTCTTCGGCGTCGGGGACATCCACGTCGGCGAGACGGTGACGTTCTACGGCCGGAGCTTCTTCGTGGTGTCGTGCGACGCCTTCACGCGCGCGTTTCTCGAGGCGCGCGGACTCGCGCCGGCGGAGGACCAGCCCTTCCCGGATGAGCCCATCGAGGCGTACCGCGCGACGCTCAAGAAGGACACCGTGGCGTTCCCGTACCCTCCCGCGCCGCGCAACGACGTGCTCGCGGCGTACATCGAGGCGAGCAACGGCGCGCCCTCGCACCTGCTGGTCGCGGACAAGCTGGAGAAGTTCCTCGCCAACGACCGCAAGGTTTTGCGCTTCTTCTGCGTCTGGGACGACCGCGGCGCGTTGTACGGCGAGAAGCGGCCGTTCGTGCTGCACTACTACCTCGCGGACGACTCCGTGGAGGTGCTGGAGGTGGCGGAGCCCAACGGCGGGAGGGACCCCTTCCCCGTGTTCCTCAGGCGCCAGCCCCTGCCGAACGAGAAGATGGCCGCGGAGGCGGCGCCGGGCGCGGCGAGGTCGACGTCGAACGTCACGCACCTGGACTTGAGGCTGGGCGGGACGGTGAACGTGTACGGCCGCGAGTTTCTGATTCACGACGCGGACGCGTTCACGAAGCGGTGGTACGTGGAAAACGAGGGGTTCGACATGACGGAGGACTTCCCCGAAGTACACGTGCACGAGCCGTCGGCGCCGATCCCGCAGAACGCGGTGCCGCCGTACAACGGGTTCGGCGGCCTCGCCGATTCGCTGCAGAATTGCGTGGCGCTCATCCCGAAACCCGTGCGCCCCGACTTCGACAAGCAGATGACGTACACGGACACCGTGCTGCGGTTCAAGGCGAGAATCTGCAAGGACGAGACGGGTTACTCGCGGTACACGCCCACGGAGAGCGACGAGGCGCGCGAGTTCATCGTCTCGGTGTACCTCGCCAACGACACCGTGGCGGTTTTCGAGCCGCCGGATCGCAAAAAGCAAATCGTCGGCGGGAAGTTCCTGGAGCGCCAGGAGTGCCTGAAACCCAACTCTGCGGAGAAGTACGAGGCCACGGACTGCTTCGCGGGCGCGCGCCTGATTTTATTCGCTAGGTGCTTCGAGCTCGTGGAGGCGGACGGGTACACGTACGGGTTCATGGAGCAGCACGGGCCGTCGTTCCCGCGGAGCGACGTCAAGCAAGTCGTCGCGCGGTTGCGGAGTTTGCTGGCGGGGAGGGAAGCCGCCGCGCGCGCCGCGTTTGCGGGCGCCGAGAAAACGGACGCCGCGGGCCTGCAGCGCGCGCTCACCGCCGCGGGGGTCGAGGTGGTGAAGCAGGAGTGCGTCACGCTGTTCAGACGCCTGGCGGGCGGCGCGGACGCCGTGGACGTGAAGGACGTGTGCGACGAGCTCGGGATCGCGGACGCCGCGAAGAGTGAGACGGCGTGAGTCGGCGGCGAACGGGAAGCGCTCTCGCGAGAAGAAGGCTCTCGCGAAACGAACGACGGCGATTGATGAATGACGCGCGCGTCTATATACCTATGATGAGACTACTGCTGTTCGAGACGCGCGAAAACGCCGCGCGAAAACGCCTTATTGCGAAAACGCCTTAAAACGCGGTACTATAGATAATAAAAGCCTTTCTCCGTTACTAGGCGGGCGTCCACCTCCGCAGCGGCGCGGCGACGAGCGGCGTGTCCCCGAAGGACATTCCCGACGCCTTCGTCCCGACTATTTTTAGTGATTCGTCCCCGCCCGCCCCGGCTCCGCCTTCCGCGAGCAGGATCCGCGACAGGTCCGTGACGCACGCGCCCCGCAGGTCGTGGTGCGTGCTCCCCTTGCTAATCCCCGCGACGCCGATCCCCTCCAGCTTGGCGCGCCAGTAGTGCCACAGAGGCTGCGCCACGTACACCGGCGGCGCGCGGGCGACGGCGCTCGTCAGGAGCTGCATGGCGACGTCCTCGCAGTTTTTCCGCGCGTCTATGTACGCGCGCGCCTCGGGGGGCAAGCCGCGCGCGTACAGACCCAGGTACTGCGCTTTGCTGAACGCGGCTTTAGTGAGGACGATGCTGAACTCGCCCCCGAGACGCAGGCTCCAATCGTCCCAGACGTACGCGTGGCGGCACAGCGGCGCCGACCAGGCGTGCGCTCGCGGAAAGAACCCGACCAGCACGTCCCGGTTGGCGCGCCACGCCTCGAATCCTTCCGCGAGCGCGCCGCAGGGCATGCGCACGTCGTCGTCCACATGGAACACCGCGCTCGTACGCACGCCCGTGACCTCGAACCGGTTCTGGATGGACGTCGTGTCGTGCGCTTCGTACCGCACGCGAGGCGCTTCGTACCGCGCGTCGCCCGAACTCGCCGAACTCGCCGAATTCCGCGGCGCCGGGAAGAACAGGCGCGCGTTCGCATCCGTCGCCTCGGGCACCGGCGCCTGCTCGGACCACACCACCACGATCTCGGCCACGGACGCGCACGTTGTGTAGTGCGCCACCGCCTTCTGCAGCAGGTCGCGCCGCTCGAACGTGTTCAGGACCACGGTGAACCGCGCGTCGTCCGGCGCGACCGGCGAGTCGTCTTCCACTTCACGCAGGATGGCGTTCAGCCGTTCGCGGAGGGACGCAATGGCGCTGTCCCCGCGCGCGCCGGGCTGGTGCTCGGGGCAGTCCCCGTCGCCGCGAGGCGCACGATCGGCACGCCTCGAGGGCGCGAGCTGCATCAGCAGCGCGAGCGCGAAGAGCGAGGTCACGACGCGTCGGGTCCGGCGCCCCGGACGCCAAAGCGCCGGCACGCGCCTCCACGCGGAGTCCAACATCGACCCCCCTTTCGTCGCCTTGTCCCCCATCTTCGCGTCGCGTCCTTCCGCCGCCTCGACGTCCCGCGTCTCGGGCGCAGGCCCCCACCCCGCGCCGGAGGTCTGCCGACGAATCGTGAGGACGCGAACGCGCGCGCTGCGGGCCGCGCGCGGAAGTGTGCCGAGCGACCGCGACCGAATCGGGACGCGAAAACAACGGCACTGCGAAACGACGTTTTCGTGCACTCGTCTCGAGGTCGTACCAGATCTCGTCGCGCTGCGGTTGCGAGCCTGTGGCTCAGCGTGCATGGGCACGGACGCCTCCGCGTCGGCGGGATACGTCTCCTCGACATCGCTGGCGCTGGCGGTCAAGGCCTTGAACAAGACATCGACGTTCGAACAGGCGTGCTTGACCATCAGACGCGCGGTGTCCCGAAAAGTCTCGTCTCCCGAGACCGAAACCCGCGCGACTCCCGAGCCCGAGTGCTCCGGCGAGGCCCTCTTCGAGGCGGTGTTGCGCGCGGGCATGGTGCTCCGAACGAGACACCACGCGGGGAGCGCCGCGTGGGTGCACGGCGACGAGCTGTTCGCCGAGGCGCTGCGCTGCGAAGAGCGCTTCGCGGGGCTGGACTTGGGAAAGGTCCGGGACCTGAAACATCGATCCGAAGAGGCGAGGCGAGGCGCGGACGCGGAGGATCCCGAACGCGACGCGGTCGCGCGACGAAAACAGCCGACGGTGGCGTTCGAAGGCCAGCTTTCCGGCGAGCTCGAGCGCGAGTTCGACCGCGCGTCGAGCCAGCCCGCGGCGGACGCGATGCAGGCGATCCGCGCGCTCGCCGAGCGCGCCGCGGCGGGGGACGTCGACCCCGCGACTCTGGCGGCGAGCGCGCGCCCGCACGCCCGTTTCCTGGCGGAGCACGGCATAGACATCCGGGTTCGACATCCGGGTTCCGAAACCGCGGCGGTATCGGACGCCGCGGCGCGCGCGATATTTCAGGACGAACACGTCGCCCCCGCGGAAGGCAGGCGCGCTTCCGCGGCGGCGAGCGACGCCATCTCCGCGTTGCGCGCGCGGACGTCGGCGCTGGACAAAGCGGCGGCGGCGGCGCTGGGCGACGCGGAGTGCGCGGTGTGTCGCGACGCGTTCGAGGAGGGCCACCGCGCGACGCGCATGCCGTGTTCCGCGAGGCACGTGTTCCACGCGGCATGCGTCGCGGAGTGGCTGGAGAGGAACGACTCGTGTCCGATGTGCCGCGCGGCGCTTCCCGTGTGGTTGGGCAGGGAGACGCAGTACGCGTGAGTTTTTAAAAGTTGAAAGTGCGTCGTTCAAAGCGTCGTTCAAACGCGTCTACTCATCCTCCAGCGACGCGAGGTATCCCCGTTCCGGCGGCGCGGACGCCCCCGGAGGCGACGCATACCTCCCCTCCGCGGCAGCCGCAGCAGCTGCCGCGGCGGCTTTCTTGCCCTTCGTCCCCCCCAGAGATTTCTCGCGCACGCCGCCGCCGCCGCCGCGCGGCGACGGCGCCTCCGCCGCCGCCGCCGCGGCGTCGAGCGCGCGGACGCCGTCGTTCGGCGCGCCGTCGGCGTCCGCCCCGGGGCCCCCCCCCGCGGCCGCCCCCGCGGCCGCGCCCCCCTGTGCGTCGGCGTTTCGCTCGTTCGGGACCGACCCGTTCGGGACCCCGTTCGGGAAGTTGAGCCACGCCCGGTTGAACCCCGGTAGGGTGGCGGCGAACGCGTCGTACGCGGCAGCCGCCTCTCTCTCCGAGGCGTGGTACCCCAGCGCTTTCTTCTTCCCGTCCACGGTGATCTCGGCGCGCCACTTGACGGAGACGGCGCCGCGCTTCTGCGCGTGCTCGTGCCGCCGGACGCCGCGGAAGGGGCTGGAGTACTGGTTCGACCGTCTCGCCTTGGTCTGTAGCGTGGCTTGGTACGCCTCGAACGACCCGTTGAACGCCAGCAGGCTCGCCATCTCGCCCTCGTACTCCTCCGCCGGGCGGTTCGTGCGCGCGCCGGACGCGCCCCGCGCCACGATGGCGGCGCGGTCGTACGCCGCCACGGCGTCGCGCTCGTCGGCGTGGTACCCGAGGCTCTCCTTGCGGCCGTTGATCTGGATCTCCGCGCGCCACTTGCCCGTCTTCTTCTCGAGGCAGACGCCTCGGTGCGCGTTGCCCCGGCGCGCGTTCTTCGCGGGCCGCCCGATGCCCATCGCCGCGCGAAGCTTCTCGACGTCGCCGGCGTGCGCGCGCACGGCGGCGAGCTCGGCGTCGTCGTACGCGTCCAACGGCAGATTCTTCGGGTAGCCCTTGGCGCAGATGCTGGCTTTGTCGTACGCGCGCGCGGCGTCCTCCTCGTTCTCGTAATACCCCAGGTGGACCTCCTTGTGCTCGAGCCGGATGCTCGCCTTCCACTTGGAAGCCACAGCCTTGTCCACGTACACGCCCTTGAAGCGCGAACCGCCCTTCGCCTCCTTGCCCTTGGCCTTCTTCGCCGCGGGAGGGGACGACGAGCCGAGGCCCGCGCCGGGCTCGGGGGCGGCGCCGGGCTCGGGGCGAGCCGGGCGGGACCCGCCCGCGAGCTCGCCGGCGGACGCCCCCGCGCCGCCCGAGGGGGCAGCGCCGTCCGCCGCGGCGCCCAGCGCGTGCGCCTCCGGCGGGTCGTGCGGGTTCTGCGGTTGGCCGAATCGACGCTGCGCATCCTGCGCCTCGGCTCCCGGCAGGATCGCGCGCTCCGCGTCGTCGAAGCCCTGCGCGGCCGCCTCCTCAGCCTGCTTGCGCTTGCCCGCTGCCTTCGCCGCCACCTTGGCGGGGACCTTCTGCACCATCGCGGACGGAGGCAGACGCGTCGGGGTCGCCGCGGCGTGCCCCTGCGCGGAAGAAGTAAAGCGCGCCAAAACCGATCGGGGGGTTTTGGCAGTTTGGCACGTACTTTGCGCACACACTGGCGCTGCGTCTCGACGCCTGTCAGGCAACTCTCACGATCGCCGAAACGACGAAACGCGAAAAAACTCTCTTCGTGCGCGCGCGACCGCGCCCGAAGCTTCGTGAATAAGGGGTACCGTTTACATCACACTCCCAGGTAATACATACCAAACACACGTAACGCGCGACGCACGCCACACCCGCACATAATAAGAAATCACAGCTCATCCGGCTGCGACGCCTTGGCCTGCGCGTGCAGTCGCTCCAGCTCCTTCGCTTGCTCCTGGAACTTGCGCATGAGGTTTTGCGCTCGCTCGCGCTTGGCGCGCTGCGCGTCGTCGATGTCGCCCTCCCCCTCGAACTGCAGCCGCGCGCTCGCCGCCGCCTCCACCTGCGCGGCGGCTTTCGGGGGGATCTTCGCGGGCTCGTTCTTCTTCGTGAGCTTCGCTCTGAGCGCGTCGAGGTCCGCGTCCGTCTCCGGGGCGGGCGGCGGCGACGCCGCGGCGGAGTACGCCGCGTCGCCGTTCTCGTCGTCATCCTCCGGCTTCGCGCTGGCGTCCAGGTACCTCCCCGGCTTCCCGCCGTACTCGATGAGCATCTCCATCTCCAGCTTGCCCCCTTTGCCGAAGCCCTCCGCCATGTCCACCGCGGTCTCGCCCCGCGTGTTCATCGCGTTGACGTCGGCGCCCGCGTCTAACAGCAGGCGCATCCCGGACAAGTGCCGCCCGTACGTCATCCAATGCAGAGGCGTCATCTTGAGGTACGTCCCGCCGTTCGCGCGCGCGTTGACGTCCGATCCCGCCTGGATGAGCGCGTGTACAACCTCGGGGTTGCCCCGGATGCCGGCGGTGTGCAGCGCGGTCTCGCCCGCGGCGGTGCGCTGCGCGACGTCCTCGCCCGCGCGCAGCAGCCGCTGCGTCTCTTCGAGGTCGCCCTCGCCCGCGGCGAACACCAGGGGCGCGACGCGCTTCAGCGCCTCTTCCTTCTCGCGCTTCGCCTCGACGAACGCGCGGCGCTCCTCGATCCACCGCGCGCGCTTCTCCAGGACGCGCGTCTCCATGGGGAAGGGGCCGAACACCAGGCGCGTCGCGCCGAGCACGCAAAAGGTGACGAGGAGGAACTTCACCAGGAAACCGACGGGATCTCTCTGACCCACCACCTTCGTTCTTCCAGCGGATTTCGGTTTCGCGGGGGTCTTGGCCTTGGACTTCGCGCCCACCGAGTCCTTCGCCGCGGACGCCTTCGCGGGTGTGCCGCGAGTCATCGCCATCGCGTCCGTCGCGGTCTGCCGAGCGCGCGGTGGTGTGCGCGGTGATGAGCCGGGACGCGCCGAGAAATATCGCGATCGATCGACGCGCCGGGCGTGACAACCGTCTTTGGGCAAACGGCTCGCCGAAATCGCGATTCCCTCCGAGAACGCGGTTTCGGCGAGCCGACGCTTCGTTTTCTTTTCGCTCGCGTTTCGCGTCGGGGTTTTTCATCGTCACATCGAGGCGCACGCGCGCGCTGCGGCGCCGGGGCCTCGAAGCAGGACCGCCCTCGGACCTCCCTCCGCGCGATGCAGAGTGGCATTCGGCACCGGTACCACCGCCTGGGGGGTGACTCGGACGCGCCCAGCCAGGGCTCGGACCCGCGTTTCGCCGTGCCCGACCATCTGGACCCGCGCAAGAAACCCCCGAAGAAGAGACAAGTCGCGCTGGCGTTCGGTTTGCTCTTCGCGGGGTGCGCGCTGTTGACGACGTACGCACTGTACGCCGCCGGGTACGTCGTGCTTCCGCGAAACGAGGAACGAGGCACGAGCCTGGCGATCTTGATCCTGGGGTGCATGACGTTCGCGCCGGGGGCGTACGTCTCGCTGATCATAGCGCTGGCGCGGCTCGGCGTGCCCGGCGTCGACTACTCCATGGTGCCGTAAGCACGCGCGCGCGCTCCTTTTACGTAGACGCTCTTCTTTCGCGCAATGAAAAAACAACCACTCGCCGCTATTGCCCCGATGAGTGTTGTTCGAGCTCCCCCACTCTGTGCTCGAGCTCGGCGACGCGCCGCCGCAGCCACCTGTTGTCCTCCACGAGCTGCGTGATCTTCTTCTCCTCCTCCTCCATGTCCTCGTGGCGCTCCTTGAGCCGCGTCGCGAGTTCGGCGGCGGCTTGCGCGGCTTCAAACAAGCCGCGCATCTTGAGCCGCGGCGGGTCGAGGTCGCGCTCCGCCGCCGCCGCCGCCTTCGCCGCCGCCGCGACCGCGCCTGGCTCGGGATCGGACGCGCCGATGATCATCGAGGACGCCGAGCCCTTCTTCTTCTCCGGCTTCTTGCCGTCCGGCAACGCCTCGGAAGAGGCGGGGGGCTCGCCGTCGTCCGTCACGATGAACCGGCCCTTCTGCACGGTCGACGCCGTGCGCGCCAATCCTTGCTTGCCCTCCTCCTCGGGGCGCTCCGCGCCGTTCTCGTTCTCGATCACCGTGAAGCGCCCCCTCTGCTCCACGGACTTCTCGCGTTCCAGCGCGCGGGGGCTCGAGTGCCCCGAGTCCGGGGCGGAGTGCGTCGGCGACAGCGGGCGCGAGCCCGTCCCGGCGCTAACCTCGGGAACCGCCGGCAGCGTCGGCGTCGGGTGCTTCAACGAAGCGCCGGCGGGCGCTCCGTCGTCCATGCGCGCCGCCTCCGCCCTGATCTCGTCCATGTTGAAGTTCCACATGGAGACGCCCTTGACGTACTCCGCCTGGCTCTTCTTCTCCGCCGCCGCGTCCGTGGACGCGGCGCCGCCCAGGTTCCCCGCCGCCACCGCCGCGGCGCGCTCCGCCTGCCGCGCGAGCTCGCGCGCGTTGAGCCGCGCCGCGCGCTCGCCGAGCGCCGGGATGGGCTCCAGCAGGTGCTTGACGAGGAAGTCCGGCTTCTTCGCCTCCTTCAGGAACCTGTGTTCGAGCAGCTTCGCCGCGCTCGGGCGGCGCTTGGGGTCCTTCTGCAGACACACCGAGACGAAGTCCCGCAGGCCGCGCGTGAAGTGGTGCCCCGTCTCCGCCTGCTCCGCCTCGAGCTGCGGCGGCGGGTTCTGCAGGGTCATGAGCAGAACCTTCATGGGGGGGTACTTGGCGAAGGGCGCGTGGCCGTGGCAGAGCTCCAGAACCGTGATCCCCAGGGACCAGATGTCCGCGTGGTAGTCGTAGCCGTCCACCTGCTCCATCACCTCGGGGGCCATCCAGCACGGCGTTCCCACGAACGTGGAGTGAGGCTTAGCGCCGCTGCCCCACGAAGCCGCGGAGACGCCGAAATCCGCCAGCTTGACGGAGCCGTCGCGGTCGACGAGAACGTTCCCGGCTTTGACGTCGCGGTGGATGTTCCCGTTGCGGTGAAAGTAGTCCAGCGCCTTGAGCACCTCCTTCAGGATGGTCGCGATGGACGCCTCGTCCAGGCCCTTGGGGTGCGACCACTTCATGATGTTCAGCGCGCTGCCGCCGCTGAGGAACGGCATCACCACCCACAGGAACTGGCCCTCCACGAACGAGCAGTGCGCCGTCACCAGGTTGGGGTGCGACACCATGGACATGGACGCCACCTCCCGCCGGATCTCCTCGAGGTGGCCGGGGTCGTCCTCCAGGTCCAGCATCTTGACCGCGACGGTCTCGCCCAGGGGGAGGCACTCCGCGCGGTACACCTTGGCGGAGACGCCGCGCCCGATCTCCTCCTTCACCGCGTAATCGGACGCGCTCGTGGGGTACTGCACTTTCGGGGTGGACTCGAAGAACGAGCCGTTCCGGCGCAGCGCCGCGGAGCTGCTGGAGGACAACATCTTCGCCGGGCGGAAGCGCGGCGCGCGGCGGGAAACCCGCGGAAACGAACGACGCCGAGGGCCGCCGCCGTGACCCTCCCGAGAAAGGCGCGCGCGGGTGTGGCGCGCGCCGCCCACGGTTGATCTCGATTTTTAAGCTGGACGAATTGCGAGTTTTTAGCCCGCGAATTTACAAATGCGAGGGGTTGGCATGAAAAACGAGCGCGACGGGGAATACGTAACGTTCGCGCTTGCGCCACCCGCCTACGCGGCGGCGTTCTGGGGCTTCCTGTTTTCCCAGTACGCCGGTACCTTCCTGGTGTCCTCGTCGAGCCGCTTCTGCAGGCGCTCAGGCATGCGCTTCTGCCTTCGCTCGTCCTCGCCGTCGATCTCGACCTCGACGCCGCCGAGCACGATGCTCTCGATCTGCGCCGCCGCGGCTTCCGCGGTCAAGCCGGTCCAGTCCTCGCCAACCTTGTTCAGCATGCCCTCCGCCTTGAGCTCCTCCTCCACCTTTCGCAGGAACGCGTCGCGCTTCGCGCGCAGACCCGCGTCCGCGAAGTACCGCGCGCCCGCCCCGAACAACTCCGGGTTGCTCTCGGCGAACTGCGCCATCTCCGCCGCGACGCGGCGCTTGGTCGTCGACGCCGCCGCGATGGCGCGCGCCTCGTCGGCGTCGATGAGCCCGACGAAGCCCCCCGCGTCCTCGGCGCGGATCTCCGCGCGCGCGGCGGCACCCTTGAGCTGGTGCTCCCGGTCGCGCGCGGCGAAGTCGTCCACCTTGTCGTACACGCGCACGGGGGGCAAATCGCCGCGGACGTGCCGCTCGAGCTCGTGCGGCGCGATGGCGCCCGGGACCGCGCAGTCGCACGCGTCCAGGATGCGACGTGCCAAGTCGGCGCAGGCGCCTTCGCCGGTCTCCTCGGCGGTCTCCTCGATTTCAAGGTTCGCGCAGAGCCGCCTCCCGAGCACGGGGAGCCGCTCGAGCGCCGCCGCGAGCTCGGCGACGCCCACCGTGCCGGACTTGGTCGTGTCCATGGTGGCGAACAACTCGAACACGTTGCGCAACGCCGCCTCCGCCGCGAGCTCCTCGGCGGATTTCTCCGGCTGCGGCTCAGGCGCGGGAGGGGGCGGGGGGGCGGGCGCGGGCGCCGTGACGGGCGCGGGCGCGGGCGACGCGGCCGGCACCGGGGCGGGCGCGGGCGCGGGCGCGGGCGCGGGCTCGGGGGCCTTGGGCGGTTCCTCGGGCTTGGAGGACAAACACCCCATCTTCTCGTCGTTTCCGTGTTGTTAGCCTCGAGCTCTTCCTCGTCAGAGTACACGTGTACTCAGATCGG
>Ga0181559_10004376_pt1 | contig 13696 bp, 7 predicted proteins | sample 011ome_21_FD_133752 | JGI IMG/M metagenome (GOLD analysis project Ga0181559, IMG submission 133752) | Coastal salt marsh microbial communities from the Groves Creek Marsh, Skidaway Island, Georgia - 011508AT metaG (megahit assembly) | ecosystem: Environmental > Aquatic > Marine > Intertidal zone...
ATGAAATCGGCGATCGATTATTGCAACAAGTATCCGAACGTATCTCTCGTGTGTTGCGTTCGGGAGATACGGTTGTTCGCAACGGGGGCGATGAATTTTTGATCCTGCTGACGCACTACACCACGCGTGAATCCCTGCTGTTTGTCGCCCATAGGATTTGTGCTGCACTTGACGAAACGTTTAACATTGATGAGGTACAGTGTGAGATCAGTTGCAGTATTGGTATTGCGCGCTACCCCGAACATGGCGAGGATTTAGCAACCCTCATTCACAATGCAGACGTGGCTATGTATGAAATCAAGCGCAGTGGCAAAAATGGCGCCAATATCTATGACTTTCAAGACCAGGAGCTATTTCCGGCGGTTGTGGTGAGAGTCTAGTCTGTGCCCGACACGACGCTCGCTTGATTGTGTTGAGGGTCTGATGGCGACATGCCGAACAGTGTGGGGGTGACGTAGGGTCAGCCAACGGATTCCTGGGCGCGGCTTACTGGCATCTTGGCGCGCGTTACTGGCCCGGTACCGCAGCATTGTAGAGCTGTTTCCGAGTCTCCTTTGAGCTTCATGTGACTCTTTCCCGCCCACTTAATATGTTCACGCAGACTTCATGTTGGGTAGACTAGCGTTCGGCATGGCCGAGACAGTTGGGACTGCGGCTCGAAGTACGCGTGAGGACAGGTGGGGAGTTCCATGAAATCAATATGGCGTAATGTGCGTACGCAGGTGACTGTAGTGCGCGGGCGTATTACTGGGTTTGTGCAAATTGCGGTGATCTTGTTAATCGTCACAGGTGCGGTGATTTACGCGCAGGCGCCCTCGGAGGCTGAAGCGGTGGCGCAATCAAGCATGCCGACCGTGAAGCAGAAAAACGCGCTTGCGCCGCTCGTGAGCGTTGTCGCTCCGAGCAAGGCGACAAACCAAGTCAAGATCAGCGCGACGGGTGCAGTCGTTGTGCGTAATTCAGTGGCTCTCATCCCTCAAGTAACCGGTCGAATCGTCTGGGTCGCCGAAGAATTCAAGCGCGGCGGTAGTTTTGAGGCGGACAAAACCCTGCTGAAAATAGACCCAATCGACTTTGAACTCGCCCTTGAGCAAGCCCAAGCGCAGAAAGACATCGCATTGTCTGCACTCGAACTGGCGGAGGCTCAAAGGGATGCAGCGATCGCTAACTACGCACTGTTGCGACCAGGCGTTGAGGTGCCGCCATTGGTGGCTAAGTTGCCGCAGGTCGATCAGGCCAGGGCACAACTGGCCGCAGCGGTGGCGAATGAGAATGTAGCGCGGCTTAATTTGGCCCGGGCGAATTTTTCTTTGCCCTTTAGCGGTCGAGTGGTGGTGTCTTCGGCGGAGGTCGGGCAGATGCTCAATCAGGGGCAAGCCTTCGGCGAGGTATTCGCAGATGATACGGTGGAAGCTATGGTGCCGCTGTCGCCGGACCAGATCGAGGCACTGGCACCCGTGGTCGGACGCAGTGCGGTGATTGATGTGGGTGGCCGCAAATACGAGGCTACTGTAGAGCGCGTTGCACCCGTGGTCGACGACCGGACTCGGTTCGCGCAGATTTACCTGGGTTTAAGGAACACAGCCGACCTGTTCCCCGGCGCCTTTCTCAATGTGGAGATTTCCGGACCGCAACTGAACGACACCTTTTTACTCCCGGAGGCGGCGGAGCAAATCAACCAATCTGTATGGGCGGTGGTCGACAGTAAATTGACCAAGGTGTCGCCAACATTTCTCAACAGGAACAATCAAGGCATTGTCACCATGGCCTTCGATAGTGGGGTGGGGGTGGTGCTGGGTACGGTGCCGGGTGGCTACGACGGCATGACGGTGCGTGTCGAGGGTGCCCAATGAATAACCCAAACGACAACGTCAAGGTGTCCTCTGGTACGTCTTTCGGTGGTGTACTCGCTTATTTCGCAGCCAACCCGGTGGCGGCTAATTTGATGATGGTGGTCATGCTTTTAGGGGGATTTGTTGCAGCCTCTGGCATTACGGCACAGTCTTTTCCAACGATAAATTTGGGTACCATCAATGTCACCGTGCCCTACCCCGGAGCGACCCCGTCGGAAGTTGAGGAGGGTATCACTCGCCGCGTTGAGGAAGCGGTCTTGGGGATCGATGGTGTCAAGCGCGTCACGTCGCGCGCCTATGAAAACTCCGGCGCTGTGTCGATCGAACTTAAAGAATTTGTCGACCAAAAAAAGGTGCGCGATGATGTAGAGACGGCAATAGAGCGGATTGCTGATTTCCCACCCGAGCAGGCCGAGGAACCCGATATAGTCGTTGTGGAGACCGTCGGGGACGTGATGACATTGGTTGTGTCTTCTCAGCTGTCCGCTCGGGAACTACGACAGGGAGCTGAGTTACTCGAACAGGAACTCCTGGCAATTCCCACAGTTTCTCTGGTGTCGTTATTCGGAGCCAAAGATTATGAAATTTCCATAGAAGTTAAAGAAGATACGCTGCGTAGCTATCAACTTTCGGTGAGTGATGTGGCTAACGCCATTCGTCGCTCGTCGATCAACTTGTCCTCTGGAGAACTACGCACCGACGCCGGGGATCTGCTTCTGAGAACTAATAACAAACGTTACGTTGGGTCTGAATTTGCTGACATCACGATTAAAGCTCTGGCTGACGGTTCGGTCCTAAGACTGAAAGATGTTGCCGAGATCAAGGATGGATTCACGGAAGACGAATTGATTCATCAATTCAACGGCAAGCCCAGTTTATTCGTCAAGGTGCAAAAATCGGATTCGGAAGATTCGATTACGATTGCGCAGGATATCCGCTCGATGCTGTCCCAGTACACGCCACCGCCGGGTATAGAAATTGACATTTGGGAAGACTCCACTGATTCCGTCAGAAATTACCTGAGTATCATGACGCGCAACGGTGTCCTGGGATTTGCGTTGGTGTTTCTCTTCCTGGTGTTGATGCTGGACTTGCGCCTGGCCACCTGGGTGGCAATGGGGGTGCCGATCTCGTTTTTTGGGGCTTTTCTGTTTTTTGATGCCTTTGGTGTCAATTTCCACGTGATTACGCTCCTGGCGCTGATCATCGTCCTGGGAATCGTCGTCGATGACGCCGTGGTGGTAGGCGAAAATATCATAGCGGAACAAGAACGCGGCGAGAGAGGTCTGATGGCTGCGATCAAAGGCATCAATGGGGTGGCCGCGCCGGTCACGGTGGGGGTACTGACGACGATCGCAGCATTCGCACCTCTGGCTTTTGTCAGTGGCTTTTTTAGCCAATTTTATCAGGCAGTACCGGTGGTGGTGATTACGGTTCTGCTGATGTCTTTACTCGAAGTATTCCTGATCTTGCCCGCGCATCTCAGCCATGGTGCCAACTGGAGTGCCTGGCCGCTGAAGCAAATCCAGCAAAAAGTATCGACTGGTTTGATGACGTTCAGAGATGAAAGATTGATGCCAGGCATTGCCAGAGCGATTCACTATCGAAAAACCACTATTGTTTTGTCAGCCCTGTTCTTCTTCACAGCCATGGGACTGGTGGTGTTCAAGGTCGTGCGTTTTGAATTTTTGCCATCCATCGAATCGACCCGGATGTCTGCCAGTCTGGCATTTCCCGTGGGGACGCCTTTTGAGGTCACTCTGGCGGCTGCGGAGCGCCTGGTTAAAGGGGCTGAGCAAGTTAACGCAGAAACGGGTGGCTCTGCGTTCAGGTCAGTCAGCATGACCGTGGGTGGTCAGACATCTACCGGGGGCGGGCCGTTTGGCGGTGGCCGGGTAACGGTGGCGAATCACCTGGCTTCGATTCAAATTCAGCTGAATCCGGAGCCTCTGCGCACGCTGTCGGCGCAGGCACTGGAAGCGCGCTGGCGAGAGGCGGTGGGACCGATATCGGGTGTGGAAAAACTAAACTATGTTTCCCAATTCTTTGGGAATCCCTCAGACATTGCCTACGATCTAACCCATCAGAATGAAGAAGTTCTGGCTGCCGCGGTTGAGACCCTAAAGCAACGTTACGAAGACACCCCAGGGTTGTTTGAGGTTCAGGATTCTAATAATCCCGGCAAGCGTCAGTATGATATTGAGTTGACGCCCGCGGGGATCGCGGCGGGTTTGACACCGGCCGACATTGCGACTCAGCTACGGCGTAAATTTTATGGCGAAGAAGTGCAACGCATACAACGTGGTCGGGAAGAATTAAGGGTGATGGTGCGGTTTCCGGAAGACGAACGCAAAAGCGCGCGTGACTTCTTTGATGTGCGTATCAATCTGGCTGATGGGGTGCAGGCTCCGTTGTCCCAGGTGGCCACGGTCACTGAAAATCGAAGTTTTTCGAGTATCGAGCGAGTCAACGGTCGACGCATCGTCACTGTGAGTGCGCGCGTTGATCGTGCAGTGGCGATGCCCGACGACATCGAGCGCCTGGTGGTGAATGAAATGCTGCCCGATTTGAAAGCGCAGTATGTGGGGCTACAGGTGAGCACCGCCGGATTTGCGCAGGATCAGGCCGATAGCCTGGCTTCATTGGGCAGGCTAAGCCTGTTAACTCTATTGGTAATTTTTGCGTTGCTGGCGTCTTTGCTGCGCAGCTACTCGCAACCGCTGATTATTCTTGCGGGTATACCGTTTGGCGCAGCCGGGGCCTTCGTAGGACATTTCCTGTTGGGTTACAACCTGTCCTTCTATTCACTGTTTGGAGTGGTGGCGTTGAGCGGAGTGGTGGTGAACGACTCGCTGATTCTGGTCGATCGCTACAACAAGTTTATGGCAGAGGGCCGTTACAGCGTTGAGCAGGCGATATTACTGGCGACGCAGAGACGGTTTAGACCCATATTCCTGACCACGATAACGACCTCGTTGGGGTTGATGCCGCTCATCTTCGAAACCAGTACAACCGCGCAGTTTATGATACCGATGGCCATCAGCCTGGCGATTGGTATTTTGTTTGCCAGCATTCTCATCCTCTTTATAGTGCCGGCGCTGGTGGTGATCAAAGAAGGCGCGGCTAAAACGGCCCGCCCGCTTCAGTTGCACGACCTGCCGGCCACCTAATTAACTTTGCGTGAGGTCAACGAGTGCTGGAGAGCGAACTGCTCTATTGCTTCGCGATTGGCATCGATGTTGCCCGAAGCTAGCGAGACCACGAGATCGGTCACGCCGACCGCCTCGTAGGCGGCAACTGCGGCCAGGTCGACCTGTGCAATATCTAAACGAACGGACCGGTGTGCTGGCGTGCTTCGACCGTTTATTTCCGCTTCTGAGGTGATCATCGGCAGACGCTTGCGCACGCTGTCCGGCGGCAGGTTTAACCCGTGCCAGCCATCAGCTAAGCGCCCTGCGCGACGCAATGCGGGTGGCCGGTTGCCCCCGACCAAAATTGGGGGATGTGGCAGCTGCGTCGGTTTTGGCGCTGAGATGAGCCCCTCTAACTGAAAAAAATGACCCTGAAATGTGAACTCTGGTTCGCACCACAGTCCTTTTAGGACTGTGATGAATTCATCAGCGTACTGTCCTCGAGCTTCGTAGGGTACAACACCCAAAGCCTGATTCTCCGCTGGATTGCTGCCCACTCCAAGGCCCACGAGTAATCGTCCGGCGGTTAAGTTGTCCAGGGTTGATAGCTCTTTGGCCAACACCAGTGGATTGAGATAAGGCATCACTAAGACGCTGGTCCCTAAACGTATCTGCTGGGTCGCAGCGCCGATCCAGGCGAGGGTCATCAGTGCGTCGTGGTAAGGCGCCTGTTCCAGGCGCTCGCGTACGTAGCCGATGTTCAGGACGTGATGGTTAACCCACACCGAATCAAATCCAAGCGCCTCAGCCTCCACGGCCAGCTCAATTAATTGTGTGGGATCCTCGACACCAAAGTTGTTGGGTACGACGAAGCCGTATTGCATGGCCTGCTCTCCTATAAACTGTGCCGCTTAACTGTCTGTGTATTGTGTGGTTAACTGCCCGGCCTGGGCAATAAAAAGGTGCAACAGCCGCCTCGGTAACGCCAACTTGATGACCACCCCAAGGGTGTGAAAGTGGATGCATTAATGGAGGCCGAACGCCTGTTTTTGCCGCACAGGGGGGGTAAGAATTGTCGGATGGATGGCACAGGAGAGTGTTGATGCAAACAGCGTTTTCGGAAGATCAGGAGCAGTTTCGTCTCACCATTGGGCGCTTTCTTCAGGATAAATCTCCGCCCTCGGCGGTGCGGTCGCTCATGGCTACTGAGCAGGGGTTTGATGCGTCCGTATGGTCTCAAATGTGTGGTGAACTTGGATTAGCCGGGATGCATATTCCCGAAGCATACGGTGGGTTTGGTTTTGGTCCAGTGGAACTGGGTATTGTGGCAGAAGAGATGGGACGCCACCTGTACTGCGGTCCATTTTTTTCTTCAGCGGTGATGGCGGCAGGGGCGTTGATGCTCAACGCAACGTCAAAGGCCAAAGAGGCTTGGTTACCCGGTATCGCGGACGGCAGCGTACTGGCGACTTTGGTGCTCGATAGTCTTGATGGACCGGAACAAATCGGCGCTGGCGTCTCTGTTCAGGCCGGTGCTTTGCATGGATTGGCGCCTTTGGTTGTCGATGCACACCTGGCCGACTTAATGGTGGTCATCGCCCGGGATGCCCAGGGTTTGAATCTATATACACTTACTGCAGATACGGCCGGAGTAGTCGTTGAGCCCATAGAGGTGCTGGACCCTACACGTAAACTAGCCCGCGTGATATTTGACGGCGCAGAGGTTGAGCATGCGGGCAACATGGATGAAGCTGCGGTGGCAAAGACCTGGGATTACATGTGTGTCGCACTGGCTCATGAAATGATCGGTGGTGCTCAACAGTTGTTAGAAACTACCCTTGAGTACACTAAATTGCGCTACCAATTTGGACGGCCTATTGGTTCCTTTCAAAGTTTGAAGCATCGTTGCGCTGATTTGCTGTTGGCCGTGGAAACGGCGAAAGCGGCCACGCACCATGCTGCACAATGTCTGGCTGCGGGAGAGGGTGAACCCTACTTGCCGAGTATGGTGAAAGCCATGGCTGCAGACACGTATATGTTGGCCGCAAAAGAGGCTATTCAGATGCGCGGTGGGATTGGTTTTACGTGGGAAGAAGATACCCACTTGTGGTTCAAACGAGCCAAAAGCTCCGAGGTCTTTTTGGGTTTGCCGAGTGTCCATCGTGAACGGATGATGACCATGATTGAGCAGCAGGAGAGCGTTCTATGAACGATACAGTGACGATGACAGAACCAGAGATTGTCGCGGCGGTCTCCGCGTGGATAGATGAATGGTGGAATCCAGACCTGTCGCTGCGAGAGTGGCGCGAGATTCTGGTTGACGGAGGGTGGGCGACACCGCAGTGGCCGCAGGCTTATTTTGGACGAGGATTCAATCAATCCCAGGCCGCGGTTGTGTCGAAAGTCTTTCATCAAGCGGGTGTCGTACCGGTTGCACAAAGTGGGCCGCGTCGCCTGGCGGCAGAAACTATTTTGGCGATGGGCAGCGCAGATCAGAAACAGCGTTATCTCCGGCCAATATTGACGGGAGAGCACGCTTGGTGCCAGTTATTCAGTGAGCCGGGCAGTGGCTCGGATTTAGCCGGGCTGTCAACCAAAGCTGAGTTCGTCAACGACCATTGGGTGATCAACGGACAAAAAGTTTGGAACACCAGCGCGCACCATGCTGATTTTGGCATTCTGGTGGCTCGTACAGATTTTGATTTGCCTAAACACCAGGGGATCAGCTATTTCCTGATCGACATGCGCCAGCCTGGTGTGGAAGTACGTCAGCTGAAACAAATGAACGGACACGCGTCTTTTAATGAAGTGTTTTTAACGGATGCCATCGTTGCGGCGAATGATTTGGTCGGGGGGGAAGGTAATGGCTGGGACGTTGCGAAAACCACTCTGTCTTACGAACGTCGTATGGGTGGAGTCACTCGCAGTTTTGTTGAGGCGCAGACACCTCGTCAGGGTCGGGTATATGAGGAGTACGCTGAAGAAGTGCGTATCGCGAACGAGCCCTACACCTGGTACCCCCAGCGCCAAGGCCGAGTCGATTTGGCTCTGCCGCAGGCACAAGCCACCGGGGCGATCAAAGACCCGGTGGTGCGTCAGGAGTTGGCGCGGTTAATCTCCATGTCCAAGGGTGCGGCGTTGGCCTCGGCGGCGGCTGAGGCGACCCGACGGTCCGGTTCCAATGAACTAGTCCCTGCGGGGTCGATCGGTAAGTTGGCGGCCAGCGTCATTGCACGTCAGGCCTCACATGTTCATACCCTGATTGCCGGGGCTGAAGCGATGCGAAGTGGGGTCAATTCAGCGGCCGAAGGGATGATTGCCGAAGTACTGGTGTCTGTACCGGCCATCTCCATCGCCGGTGGCACGGATGAGATTCAGCGCAACATCATTGCCGAACGGGTCCTGGGTATGCCGTCTGAAGTGCGCTCTGACACTGGGCCATTTCGGGACATTAAACGTAACGATTGATCCATGATGACTGTTCCTGATTTGAATTTTGGTGATCTGTTTGAAGCTGTGGCGGAACAGATCCCGGATCGTAACGCGATCGTACACGGCACAACGGCATACAGTTGGCGCGAGTTAGATCAACGTACTAATCGCCTGGCGCGCGCATTGTTAGAGGCTGGGTTGACGACCGGTAGTAAAGTCGCGTTTTACTTGCGTAACACGCCGGCCTATCTGGAGTTGTTTGTGGCCTGCGCCAAAGCGCGGTTAACCCATGCGAATGTGAACTATCTGTATGTCGATCAGGAGTTGTACTATGTGCTGGACAATTCGGATGCCGAGGCGGTGGTTTATGACGCTGAATTTGCCCCTCAAATTGCGGCATTGCGCCCGCGATTATCCAAAGTTCATGTTTTGCTTGAGGTGGGTGATGCAGCAAAGGTGCCCCAGGCTCTGAGCTTCGAGCAGGCTTGCCAGGCAGGAGATGCTGCAGCGCTAGATATCGAACGCTCCGGTGAAGACCTCTACTTTATGTACACCGGAGGTACGACTGGTTATCCCAAAGCGGTAATGTGGGAGCACAAGCATCGCATCGCGGTGATTGGTATGTCGAGCGCGGACACGGCGCACGCCCATGCTCAGCAGATTGCGGCCACGCCGGGGCCGATGACCATGCCCGCGTGCCCACTCATGCACTCCACAGGATTCACCACCGCCGTGGCCACGTTAGTCGCTGGTGGCTGTGTGGTTTTGCTGCCGTCACGATCGTTCAATGCCCAATTGTGCCTTGAGGAGATACAGCGGCTGCGCGTACAGCGGTTAGCCATTGTGGGTGATGCCTTTTCAGTACCGATTCTCGAATTTCTGCAGCAGTCGCCGGATCGATATGATTTAAGTTCAGTGCAACTGATTTCCTCGGCTGGGGCAATGTGGAGTGCGGAGCGAAAACAGGCGCTGTTAAAACATTTCAAACACGCCACGCTTGCAGATTCACTGGGGTCTTCTGAGGGTTCCCGATTGGGCGCTCGCGTGACCGAGCAGGGTGACGCGGTAGCGACGGGCAGTTTCCAACGGGGCCCCGGGGTTAAACTATTTACCGAAGACTTCCGTGAGGTGGCACCGGGTTCCAATGAGGCGGGTATGATTGCCACGAGTGGCTCCATCCCGCTGGGTTATTACAAGGATGCAGAGCGTACGGCACAGACTTTTCCAACCATCGACGGAGTGCGCTATTCCATGGCGGGTGATTGGTGTCACCTGCGTGCAGATGACACACTTGTGCTGTTGGGCCGAGGAAACAATTGTATCAACTCCGGTGGTGAGAAAATTTATCCGGAGGAAGTCGAAGAAGCGCTGAAGCAACATCCGGATATCCTCGATGCGGCTGTGATTGGGGTGCCGGACCCGCGCTGGGGGCAAGCTGTGGCTGCGGTGGTTGTGAATAGAGACGGCAGGCTGGTTGAAGGTGATGCCCTGCGTCGCCATCTGAGTACTCGACTGGCGCGCTATAAGCATCCCAAGCATCTGCAGCAGGCAGACGGGGCTATACGTCATGACAATGGCAAGGTGAATTACCGCGCCGTACGCGCGATGATGGGCGCGGGCGACCCCAAAGGCTAAGCAAACATTTGATTAAGGAAAGATGATGGCGCTAGAGATCAGTAAAGAGTCTATAGATATTGGGCTGGTGACGAACAATATCGAGGCGATGACCCGCTTTTATACGGATACCCTTGGGCTCGCAGTTGAGGCGGTTTTGGAGATGCCTGGCGGCATGCAAATGACGCGTCTGGTTTGTGGCACGACAATTATTAAGCTGGTGACCCTGGCCGATTCACCCGCGGCGCAAAATCCACCCGGCGGTCTGGGTGGTGGGCGAGGTATTCGTTACTTCACAATCACCGTGACCAACCTGACAGAGGCTGTGCAGGATTGTTTAGATGCGGGCTGTGCCGTGCCCGTCCCGGTACGAGAGTCTCGTCCGGGCATCAATATCGCGATGATCGAAGACCCGGATGGTAACTGGGTTGAGTTATTGCAGCACGGTTAAGGTCCCGTGCTGCGCACGCCGCGGCCCCGGTGTCGTGCTGACGGACGGACGCCAACGGGCTGGACGCTCCCGCTCTTGCTGGTCTGCCTGGCGGTAGACCCGTTATCAGCGCGCTGCTTGTGGGGTTCAAACGGAGGTGCTGGACGCCTCCTTCGAATTGGGGTGCTGAGCCTGCAATTGTTCGAGTTCGTTGGCGATGAGTTCGGGCGATCCACTGCGGTGTGCAACCAAACGATATAGAGCGGGCACCATAAATAAGGTCAGTAAAGTGGCCACGCTGACGCCGGAGAAGATGACCACACCTAAGACGTGACGTGATTCGGCGCCCGCACCCATAGCCATGATCAAGGGCACCGAGCCCATCACGGTAGAGATTGTGGTCATCAGTACTGGCCGCAAACGAATCGCTGCGGCTTCGACAATGGCGTCTTCGAACTCGCGACCTGAATCGCGCAATTGATTGATGAACTCAACGATCAGAACGCCGTTCTTGGCGGCGATTCCGACCAGCAAGATAATGCCAATCTGACTGTAAATGTTCAGCGTGAGTCCAGTGGCATATAACCCAAAGAGGCCTCCGGCTACCGCTAACGGCACGGTGATCAGGATCACTAACGGATGTACAAAACTTTCGAATTGGGCCGCCAGCACCAGGAACACAATGACCAGTGCCAGGCCAAAGGTGAACAACAAACTGCTGGAGGCTTCCTTGTAGTCCAAAGACTCTCCGCGGTAGTCGATTTGCGCTGTTTGGGGCAGCTCTTGCTGCACAGTGTCCTCCAAAAAGCCCAGCACATCGCCCAGCGAATAGCCCGGAGCGAGGCTGCCGCTTAAGGTGATGGCGCGCAATCGGTTGTATCGGTTCAAAGAAGCTGCGCCGGCAGTTTGCTCTGTATAGATCAAATTTGCTAAGGGGATGAGCTCCCCGCTGCGCTCAGAGCGGACGTAAATGTTCTCCAAATCTCTCGCAGTGGCGCGCTGGTCCGCGCGTGCTTGCAGGATGACATCGTATTCTTCGCCGTCCTGGATGTAGGTGGTGATGCGCTGCTCGCTCATCATGGCAGACAGCGTACGACCAATATTCTGTACCGAGACGCCGAGGCTAGCCGCGCGGTTTTTGTCGATCCTGACGTGGACCTGGGGTTGAGTTTCTTTTAGATCGGCATCGATGCGAGCGATGCCTGGATAGGTATCGATTTTCTCTAAGAGGATGTCGCGCCAGCGTGCCAATGTCTCATAGTCCGGACCGCCGACGACAAACTGAATCGGCTGGTCGCCACCGCCTTTGGAAAGCCCGGAACGGGAGAAAGCGAACGCCCTGATTGATGGAATGTCTTGCCATTGTTTGGTCAGGTCTCTGGCCATGTCTGCCGTGGCAATATCCCGATCTTGAATCGGAGCTAAATCAATCATCAACATACCGCTGTTGGCGGAGGATCCTCCCCAGCCAGGTACAAAAACCAGTAGGCGACGCGCATCGCCACGCTCAACGTAAGGCATGGCCGTCGCCTCAAGCTTAGCTGTTTCGCTCTTCATGCGTTCAATACTGCTGCCTTCGGCGGTACTGACATAGGCGAAAATCATGCCCTGGTCTTCGGCGGGCGCATACTCCTGGGGCACCGTAACAAACAAGGCATACGCCACCCCAAGGGTGCCGAAGAGCACGACCAAGGCGACCCATGCGCGTTTGAGCATACCTCTCAGCAGGATTTTATAGCGTCGTTCCAGACTGCGAAAAAGTTGATTGACCCGACGTGTTAACCGATTCGGCCGAGGCGAACGATTAAGCAATTTGGAGCACAACATGGGGGTTAGCGACAGCGCTAAAATACTTGAAAAAATGACTGCGGCCGAGACTGCCACAGCGAGCTCTCCAAACAGCACACCCATATTGTCGCGCAGGAAAATGATTGGGGTGAACACCGCCACCAGCACAGCGGTTGTGGCGACCACAGCGAAGGACACCTGGCGTGCGCCGCGATAGGCTGCCAGCAGTGGTGGCTCACCGTTCTCGACGCGCCGAAAAATGTTCTCCAGAACAACGATCGCATCGTCTACGACTAAGCCGATCGACAACACCAGTGCCAGCAAAGTGATTAAATTGACTGAAAAATCGAAAGCAGCTAACGCCATGAACGCGGCTGTGAGGCAGACCGGGATGGTGATAGCGGGGATGATCATCGTTCGGAAGGTGCCCAGAAACCCTAAAATAACTAGGCTCACCAGAACAGTGGTGATGGCAATCGTCTGATAGACCGATTGAATGGCGCTGCGGATGAATTCTGAGTCATCTGAACTGGCCACCAGGGTCATGTGAGCCGGTAATGTGCTTTGCACCTGCGCAAACACTCGGCGCACACCGTTGATGGTATCGAGGGTGTTCGCCTTGGATTGTTTAGAGATGCTGATGCCGACAATTTCTTGTTGGTTGACCCGCATCACGTCCCGGAAGTTGCTCGACGCGACCTCGACTTTGGCAACTTCGCCCAGACGAACCGGATAGCCTTCGGAGCCGACACCGATCACCATGGTGCGGAAGTCATCAGCGTTTTGGTAGTTGCGTGTCAAACGCAGGCGCAATTCTCGGTCAGCGGATTCTAGCCGCCCTGCAGGCAGTTCGACGTTTTCCCGCCGTAAGGCGTTTTCAATGTCGGTAACGGTCAGGTCACGCGCCGCGAGTTTGAGTCGGTCGAGCCAGATACGCATGGATTGTCGGCCTGATCCTCGCACGCCGGCATCAGCCACCCCAGGCACGACTGAAAACCGATCAACAATATAACGACGGGCATAGTCATCCAGCTCCAGAATGCTCATCTCGGTGCTGGAGAGGTTAAGGTGCAAAATAGGGCGGCGATCCGAATCGTACTTGGACACGATCGGCTTTTCGGCATCGTCCGGCAGACGTCCAACGACCCGAGAGACCCGATCGCGCACGTCATTAGCGGCTTCTTCCATGTCGCGATTGAGGTCAAATTCGATAGTAACCCGGGATCTTTCGTCGCGGCTGGAAGAGCGAATAGACTTAATGCCTTCGATACCATTGATCTGATCTTCAATGACCTGGGTGACGCGTGATTCTATGATTTCAGATCCGGCGCCGACGTAGACGGTATCTACGGACACAATGGGTGGATTAACGTCCGGATACTCGCGCACCGGCAGATAATTGAAGGATAAAAGCCCAAACGCGACCAACACCAAACTGATGACGGTGG
>Ga0181559_10004379_pt1 | contig 13687 bp, 9 predicted proteins | sample 011ome_21_FD_133752 | JGI IMG/M metagenome (GOLD analysis project Ga0181559, IMG submission 133752) | Coastal salt marsh microbial communities from the Groves Creek Marsh, Skidaway Island, Georgia - 011508AT metaG (megahit assembly) | ecosystem: Environmental > Aquatic > Marine > Intertidal zone...
CCCTTGCCCATGCCCTTGCTCTTGCTGTAGCCCTTGCTGTAGCCCTTGCCCATGCCCTTGCTCTTGCTGTAGCCCTTGCCCATGCCGTTGCCGCCTTTGTTCTTGCGCCCGAGGAGCGCGCGACCGTGGAGCCCGAGATCGGCGTCGTCGTTCGCGGACGGGTCGAGCGTCTCCGCGAGCGCGTCGGAGTCGCGCAAGATGGTCGCGCTCTGCGCGGACGCGGACGCGACGAACGCGGCGAGCGCGAGGAAGAGGAACGCGAGCGCGCGAGAGATCGGAAGCCTGGCGAGCGTCGTCATCGTGAGTATCGGGGGATGGGAAGGGTAGAGAGGTCGGGGGAGAGCGCGATACGCGCGATACAGTACGGCGTCGGCGCGTGATGCGGGGACGCGGTGCGGTCGTGCGGCGGGAGTGACGGTTCCGGAGCGTCGAAAGACGTCTGTCCTCGAGAAAAGCTGAGTCACGACCACGACCGACGGCCGTTTTTCTGGCGCGATGCGCGCGATACGGCGTCGGCATTGGTCCCGTCGCGCGACGGACGTATCACGTCGCGGCGTTCGTTCGGAGGCGTCCGAGGAGGAGGAGACGGGGGGGCGGTCCTGTCGTAGCTTTTCTCGTTTTTTCCAGGAAAACAGAAGACCCGCCCACAGCCCAAAGCCAGTCAACCAGTTCGCCCCAAGCCAGTCAACCAGTTTGCCAGTCCAGTCTGGAGCCGAGCGCGAGACCAGTCGTCGTCGCGAGTCCTCTCTAGCTAGCTGGTCGTCCCTCAATCGAATCGGCGCCTCGGATCCTCCGCGCGGGAGGCGTCATGGAGGTGCACGCGTTCCGGCTCACCCCCGGGGAGGACTTGAAGAAAGCCCTCTGCGCGTACGCCGCCTCTCGCAAGCTCCGCGCGAGCTTCGTGCTCACCTGCGTCGGCTCCCTGAGCGCCGTCACGCTGCGGCTCGCGAACAGCGCGCGCGACGGGAAAAACGAGGTCGTCAGCCTGGACGAGCGCTTCGAGATCGTCTCCCTGACCGGCACGCTCTCCGCGAACGGCGCGCATCTGCACGTCTCCATCGCGGACTTCGAGGGGAACGTCGTCGGCGGGCACCTCATGGACGGGTGCGTCGTCTTCACGACCGCGGAGATCGTCCTCGGAGAGAGCGCGACGCACGTCTTCGCGCGAGAGATGGACGCGAGGACGGGGTTCGACGAGCTCGTCGTGTCGCGGACGCCTCCGCCGCTGAGCGCGATGCACGCGCTGTCGATCGACGGGCCGCCGTCGTCGGAGAGCGGCGGGCCGCCGTCGTACGAGAGCGGGCCGCCGTCGTTCAACGCGTGGTCGGGGAACGACGCGCGCGCGTCGAGGCGAGGAAGCGCGGCGAGCGGGGATGGGGGAGGAGGAACGAACGCGGATGCGCCGCGGAACGATTGGAGCGGCGGCGGCGGCGCTCCCGGGTCGGGCGCGAACGGGAGCGGGCTCGCGAGGCAGATCTTGCCGCCGCCGCGCCACCGCCCGCCGCCGCCGAGGTCGCGGTCGCCGCGGGGGAGGTCGCCGCGGCGGAGCGGCGATCGCGGCGCGTCGTCGCTGTCGCCGCCGCCGTCGCCGCCGAGTCGCGTCGGCTTCTTCGGTTGGGTCGGGCGGATGATCGTGCCGCCGCCGACGCCGACGCCGATGAAGAAGAAGAAACGGGCGGGGTCGTCGGACGGGATGTTAGAGATAGAGTCGGGGGAAGGGGGGTCGGACACGGAGTCCGCGTGACGAGAACGAACGACGACGCGAACGCGGTTGGATAAACAGTTTATGCAAATCAACTTCGAGTACACTCGCGCGTCGAGGTGACGAGAACGAACGACGACGCGAACGCGGTTGGATAAACAGTTACAAATCATCTTCGAGTACACTCGCGCGTCGAAGCCGTCGCCGAGGCGAAAAATACATCACGACGCCACCGGGATGGCGCCCGCGGGAATTTCCGCCACCTTCTTCCCGCCCCCGCCGCCGCCGCCCCCGCCCGGTCCCGGTCCGCCGCCGGTCCCGCCCTCCCCCGCCGCCGCCGCGTCCGCCGCCGAATCCGCCGCGCCGCCGCCCTCGAGCAACTTCTCCGGGAACTTGAACCCCTCGTTCAAGATGTCGATGTTCTGCTGCCCGTCGTACGCGAACGGCCGCGCCCCGAGCACGGTCACGAGGTCGTGCCGCTGGAGCACCTCCTTCTCGAGCAGCGCCTGCGCGAGCGCCTCCACCTTCGACCTCTCTTTCGTGATCAGATCCAAAGTGCGCTGATACGCGTTGGCGACGAGCAGTCTCACCTCCTCGTCGATGAGCTTCGCGGTGTCCTGCGAGTAGGGCTTCTGGAACTGCTGATCGTCGCTCGGGAAGGACAGCATCCCGACCTTCTCGTTCATGCCGTACACCGCGACGCGGTTGTACGCCATCTTCGTCACCTTCTCGAGGTCGTTCTGCGCGCCCGTGGATATCTTCCCGAGCATCACTTCCTCCGCGGCGCGACCGCCCAACGTCATGCACATCATGTCCGTGAGCTGCTGCGTCGTCGCGAGAAGGTTCTCGTTGGGTAGGTACTGCGCGAACCCCAACGCCGCGCTGCCTCGCGGGACGATGGACACCTTCAGCAGAGGCTCCGCGTGCTCGAGCATCCATCCCACGACCGCGTGCCCGGCTTCGTGATACGCCACGGTGTTCCTCTCCACCTTGTTCACGACTTTGTTCTTCTTCTCCAGCCCCGCGATGACGCGATCCGCGGCTTGCTCAAAGTGCGGCAGCGACACCGCGCGCTCGTTCGAGCGCGCGGCGACGAGCGCCGCCTCGTTCACGACGTTCGCGATGTCCGCGCCGCTGAACCCGGGCGTCAGCGCCGCGAGCCGTTCGCTGTAGTGCGCGACGTCGGCGTCGAGCTTGATCTTCCCGAGGTGCACGCGGAAAATCTGATCTCGACCTTTGATGTCCGGGCGGTCCACGGAGATCTGACGGTCGAACCTTCCCGGGCGCATGAGCGCGCGGTCAAGGATGTCCGGTCGGTTCGTCCCCGCGAGCACGACGACGCCCTCCTTCGATCCGAACCCGTCCATCTCGACGAGGAGCTGGTTCAGCGTGTTCTCTCTCTCGTCGTTCCCGCCCATCATCCCGCCGCGGCCGCGTTGCCTGCCGATGGCGTCGATCTCGTCGATGAAGATGATCGAGGGCGACTGCGCCCTCGCCTGCGCGAAGAGATCGCGCACGCGGCTTGGCCCGACGCCGACGAACATCTCCATGAAGTCCGAGCCGCTGATGCTGAGAAACGGCACCCCGGACTCGCCCGCGGTGGCCTTGGCGAGGAGCGTCTTGCCCGTACCGGGCGGGCCCACGAGGAGCGCGCCGCGCGGAATCTTCGCGCCGAGGTCCTCGTACTTCTTCGGGCGCTTCAGAAAGTCGACAAACTCCATGATCTCCGCCTTGGCCTCGTCGCACCCGGCGACGTCTTTGAACATGATCTTGTGCTTGGCGTTCTTATCCAGCGTGCCGATGGTCGCCTTGCCGACGTTGAAGATGCCGCCTGAACCGCCGCCGCCCATCCCGCCGCCCATCCCGCCGCCCATCCCTCCCATCCGTCGGTTCAGGAACACGATCCCGGCGAGGAGAAGTAAAGTGGGCGCGAGTCGCATGATCTCCGCGCCCCACGCCACCTCGTTCAGATACGTGATGGGCACGTACTCGTGCGGGTCCACGCCCAAGATCTCCTGCGCCTCCTCCATCTTTCGCTCGAACGAGTCCAGCGATCCGATGTTGAAGACGTACTTGAGCGCGGCGCCGCCGTTGGGACCAGGTGAAGACGAGGAAGAAGACCCTTGAGAGGGTTTCACGTACACGTTCGCGCGCGTCTTGTTGGACACCTCCACGCGTTCGACGAGGCCTTGCTCGAGGAGCGTCGTCTTGAACTCCTGGAACGAGATCTCTCGGACTTCCGACGCGGCGGCGGACGCCGCGGCGTAAAAGAGACCGAAGAGCGCCACGGCCGCGAGCTGGAACCATAACGGGTTCAAGTCCCCGAGGGTCTTGGGGCCCTCGCCTCCGGAGGAGCCCCCTCCGCCGCCCGACGACGACGATTCTCCGCCATCCGCCTTGGACGAGCCGCCCGTCGCCTCGTTCGCCTTCGCGCCGCCGCCGCCGCTCTCACCCGCGTCCTTCCCCGCGACGACCGGCGTCTTCGCGGCGTCGCCCGACGTCTTCGCGTCGCCTCCGCCAGTCTTGGGCTGGAAGTTTTCCCACCCCGAGCCGCCGGAGCCGGAGCCGGAGCCTCCTCCGACTTTTTTCTCGTCGCCCGCCTCGTCGCGCGACGACCGCGACGCGTGCGCGAGCGACCGTCGCGCGAGGAGGAGCTCCGCGCGGACGACGTCCACCGCCGCGCGTGCGCAGACCGCGGTAGGACTACCGACGGCGGCCGCCGCCGCGGACGGGATCAGCGCGCGGACCGCGGCGGCGGACGCGACGTGGAGCCCGCGCGTCGCGTCGACATGCATGGGACCGGGCGCGACGACGCGCGTTCGGAGGAGTCGGCTCGCGAGCGCGTTCGCGCGCGCGGCGGGACGACGCTCGAGCGCGTCGCGCGCGAGGCGCGCGAGCGCGGCCGCGCGCTTGCCGGAGGGCGCGAACATGCTCGCGGACGCCTCTCTCGCGGGTTCCGACGCGCGCGGACGCCGCGCGCGCCCAGATCGACCCCGCGGTGGTTTGAACCCTTCTTCGAGGTCTTACCCTCTTCCAGATATCCCGCCGCGAAGGATGAAGATCCGCCGCGCGACGACGCGCGACGACGACGACGTCGACGACGACGCGGCCGCTCCGCGCGAACGGCGGCGCGACGGCGACGCGTGAGGCCGTGCCTCGAGGAGGCGAGGACGGGCTGGCGCGATGGACGCCGCGCGACGCGCGGGTCGTTCTGGCGAAGAATGGAGAGCCGGAGAGGGGTGACGTGGTCGGTTCGACGAGAGCGAGAGAGCGAGAGCTCGACGACTCGACGACGACTCGCGAGCTATGAAAACCAACCATCGCGCGCGATCACTCCCCGCGCGCGCGTCGATGCGGTCCATCGCGTCGTCTTCTGTCATCCTCCGCCGCTGCTGCGCCGCCCAGCGCGTCTCCGTACCCTCCACCTCCTCGCGCCGCGTCGCGTCCGTCCGTCCCGCCGCCGCGCCGTCGTCCGCCGCCGCGCGTCGTCGACGCGCGATGACGACGACGACGACGACGACGATCGCCTCCGCGTCCGCGGCGTCGTCGTCGTCATCGCCGCTCGCCGGCGACGCGAAGACCGCGTACGACGCCCTCGCGACGCGCCTCCGCAAGCTGTCCGACCTCGGCGCGATCGAGGCGACGCTGCAGTGGGACGAGCTCGTGATGATGCCGGACGCGGCCGCGGAAGCGCGCGGCCGACAGAAGGCGGCGCTCGCGGAGCTGTCGCATCGCGAGGCGACGTCGGCCGCGCACGGCGACGCGATCGCCGCCGCGGAGCGCGCGCATTCGGGGGACGGCTGCGCGTGGCGCGCTGCGGTGATACGCGACGCGCGGAGGGACTACGACGACGCGATCCGGCTCCCCGGCGAGCTCAAAGCGCGCGAGGCGACGCTCGGGGCGAGAGGCTACGCGGCGTGGGTCAAGGCGAGAGAGAGCGACGATTGGGATTCGTTCGCGCCAACGCTCGAGGAGCTCGTGACGCTGCGGAAGGAGATGGCCGCCGCGTGCGCGGACGACGGCGTGGAGCCGTACGACTACTGGCTCGATCAGTTCGAGCGAGGGATGAAGCGCGAGCGTCTGGAGGAGATATTCTCGGTGTTGCGCGCGAGCCTCGCGCCGGTGATCGCGAAGACGCTCGAGGCGCCGAAATTGGAGCTTCATCCCGCGCTCGTCTCCGGGACGTTCCCGGAGGACGCGCAGGAGCGATTCTGCCGCGCGATCGCGACGAAGATGGGGTTCGACTTTAACTCCGGACGGCTCGATCGCAGCGTGCATCCGTTCACCGGCGGCGTCGGGCCGATCGACGTGCGCATCACGACGCGGTACGACGAAAACAACTTCACGGACGCCGTCATGGGGACGATACACGAGGTGGGGCACGCGCTGTACGAGCAAGGTCTGAACGCGGAGCAGGACGGGCTGCCCGTGCAGCGCGCGCTGAGCATGGGGATCCACGAGTCGCAGAGTTTGTTCTGGGAGCGGTACGTAGGGCAGAGTCTTGGATTTTGGCGAAGCGTGTTGCCGGAGTTCCACGCGTCGTTTCCGCGGACGAAGGAGGAGGGGGTGACCGCGGAGGATCTGTACCGGTACGTCAACAAGGCGTCCGCGGGGTTCATTCGCGTGGACGCGGACGAGCTCACGTACAGCATGCACGTGGTGCTGCGGTTCGAGATCGAGCGCGCGATCTTCGCCGGGGAGGCGTCCGTCGCGGAGTTGCCGTCGCTGTGGCGGACGAAGATGCGCGAGCTCCTCGGCGTCGTCCCGGATACGGACGCGCTCGGGGTGTTACAGGACGTGCACTGGTCCGACGGCTCGTTCGGGTACTTCCCGTCGTACACGCTGGGCGCGATGTACGCGTGTCAGTTCCACGCGCGCGCGAGGGAGGAGATCGAGGGGTTCGACGCGCTCGTGGAGAATGGGGACTTGGCGCCGATTCGCGAGTGGCTGCGAAGGAAGATTCACGCCGTCGGGAGTCTGCACCCGTCCGCGGACGAGCTGTGCGTCGCCGTCACCGGCGCGAAGTTGGACCCGGAGGTGTACGTGACTTACTTGCGCGAAAAGTACAGCGCGCTGTACGGCGCGTAGGGCCCAGGGGCCGCGAGCGACGCGGCGTGAAACTCCGATGCGAGCTACGAAGGTACTGACGACTTCGTACTTCAATACTTCCGTTATGAAACGGCTCGCGACGTCGTCCGCTCGCGCGCCGTGGCCTCCTCGTCACGCGCCCGCCGCCGCCTTCGCGCGCCCGCCGCGTCGAGGCGCGTCCACCAGCGTCGCCTGCCCCCATCCCCCCGGCGGCTCGAACCCCGTCGGCGGCGGCGGTTCCCTCTCCCTGGCCGCCGCCTCCTTCTCGCGCGGCCGCCGCGCGCGCATCAGATTCTCCACTCGCGCGCGCCTCGCGTCGTCGTCCTCGCGTCCCCACGCGTCCGGTCGCACGAGCGCGCCCACCACCCGCAGCGTTCCTCCCGTGGCGTCGTGCGATGCGGAGACCTTCACCTTCGTCGTCGCGACCTTCTCCGGGGCTTCCCACCCCCCGGGCGGCGCGTACCCGTCCGGCGCGTGCAGGTCCGGCCCGCGTTGGGGCACTCCTGGCGCGAGTTCGCCTTTGACCCAGCCGCGCTCTCGGCGCGATATCGCGCATCGTCGCGCGTGCGTCGCTCGGTGCGCGTCGCGGCACTCGCGACCGCAGTACTCCGCTTCGCCGCACCTCGCGCATCGAAAGTGCGGCCGCTTCGCGTTCGGCGGCTCCAGCGCGAGGCACACGACGCATCGCCCGTCCATCGTCGCCGCGACGGGGGGGCGGGGCGCGCGGGAAGCGCCGTGCCGACTGCTGTGACGAACACGCTCGCCGAACGGCGCTGATGAGGGCCATTCCATACAAAAACAGTGCACCGGTCAGTTGAAAGGGGGAGCGATCAAATGTTGAAACCGAGCGGTGGGTGAAAAACTTTTGTATAGAACGCACCTCTGAGAGTTGACCGTTTAATGCGTGGCAGCGCGTCAGGTCGAATCCAAACGACCGAACCGCCGCGGTCGTCGCGCACCGCACAGCGTCGTCGCGCGGTCCGTCCGACGCACGATGTCCGCGCCAGCATCCGCGGCCCCGTCCGCGCCCGCGTCCGTCGCCGCGCCGCCCACGCCGGGCAGCGTCGCGCCGTCCGCGGCGCCGCCGCCGGAGCAGCCGTCCGCGTCGATTCCACCGATGCCGCCTCCGCCGCGTCCGCCCACGGGGACTTTCGCGTACCCGTCGATGCCGGCGCTGCCGCTCGGCGGGCCGCCCCCCGAGGTGCTCGTCTCCCCGGAGCACATGCACGCGTACGCGGCGAACTGCCGGCGGACGCTGCACTACGCGGTGAACGGCACGCTGCTCGCGAAGCGCGACCACATCCTGCATCAGATTGGGCGCCTGCGCGCGAAGATGCTCGAGGTGGCGCACGTCCGAGGGGTAATGGAGCGCGACATTCAGAGCGAAGCGAGCGAGGCGCTGCAGAGGCTCGCGTCCGCGGAGGCGCTGAAGCAGATGAAAGTCCAGCGGGAGGTGGACGAGCTCGCGAGGCACGCGGACGCGATCAACGTCCTCGCCGCGGAGGTGGAGGCGGTGACGTCCGCGCCGGACGCGATGTCGTCCGAGTTCCTCGGACGGTACCGGGTGCGAAAAGTTTCTTTCGTCTGGCGCTGTCGGTTTTCAAATCGAAATCGAAATCGAATCTCCCCCCCCGGGGCTGCCGTCCCGTCCGCTGACGCCATCCCCCCTGACGTCATGCCCGCCCGCGCGCCCTCCTCCTTCGTCCGCAGGCGATGTACGACGCGTGCGACCGCTTAGCGCGACGACCGCTCCCGGAGCCCGCGGAGGTGAACGCGCTCGACTTTGAACGCGAAGCGCGGGTGTATACGGCGGCGTCGAAGGAACGCGACGCGTTGTCGCGTCTGTTGGCGGTGAAGGATAACATGATTTGGACGTTAGTCGAGGAGCGCGACGCCGCGAAGGAGGAGCTCGCGGACGCGCAGCGGGAGATCGATCAGCTCAAAGAGGAGCTGGACGAGATGCGAGCCGCGGCGGGGCAACACACGGTGGTGTACGCGGAGGGCGCGGCGAGTGGGGAAGCCGCCGAGTTGAACGAAACCGCGCACGTCGAGAAGGCGTGAGGTGCGTTCTATACACTGGTCCCCATACGATCGCGTTGGCGTGGTGAACGCCGATCCTTTAGGACTTTTCCCGGCGTTTCTCTCCGCCCAGGGTCCCACGCTTTCAATCCCCGCCATCGACGCCTTTCAACTCCAACTGACGCCTTTCAACTCCACCCCGACTTTCGCTTGTATAGAACGGCCCTGAGCGAAGCGCGAGCTTTCGCTTTCGCTCGCGAAGCGAAGAGCGAAGGCTGGCGTCGCGACCCTGCAGGTCCCGCGCGTTAACTTATATCGTCGATAGTTCCATCCCATCGCGGGCGGAGAGCGGAGACGCGAGCGTAGACGTGAATGTGTAAAAATACGTAAGCTCGTTCGCCCGTTCCGTTCCGTTCCGTCCCCGTTCGTTCCGCGACGTCCCCCCGCGCTCCCTCCCCCGACCTCCCCCCATCTCGTTCACTCGTCGCCGCCGCCCGTCGACGCGCGCTTCTTCGACGCGCGCCGACGGTTCATGAACCATATCTTCACCTGGTGCGACGTCAACCCTACCCGTTCGCCGATCGCGTCGCAGTCGTCCGCGCCGGGGTTGGTCTTCCCGCTCGAAAACGTCCTCTCGAGGCTGGCGCGCGTCTCGTCGCCGAACCGCGAAGTTTTAGTAGACTGTTTGCCCGCGGGGGTGTTGCTCAGCCGCCGCGACTTTGGCGACCTCGGCGAGGTCGGCGCCGCCGACGTGGACGACCGCCGCCGCTTCTTCGACGCCGACGACGGCGTCTTCGCGCGCGGCGCCTTCTTCGGTCTCTTCCCCTCGCCCGTAGTGACCATCCCCGACTTCGGGGACGCCGGCCCCCACCCCCCTCTCCTCTCGTCGTCGAACTCGCCCTCGAACGCTTCCCCGTCGCCGAACATCTCGTCGTTCAGCTTGCGGTAGTCCACCTTCGCGCGCCGCCGCTTCCCCACCACCACCTCGGGCTCGTCCCGCAACGCGCGCTCGAGTCGCCGCCTCGCCGAGTCGCCGCCCGAGTCGTCGTCCGAGTCGTCGTCCGAGTCGTCGTCCGAGTCGTCGCTCTCCGACCGCCCGCTCCCGCTCAGAGGCTCGTCCTCATCGTCCTTGCCGTCGTCGCTCGCGGCGTCGGCGCCGAAGTCCTCGTCGTCCTCCTCGTCCGACGGCCACTCCTGCTCCATGATCCCGCCGCTCACAACGCCGCCGTCGCCCTTCTTCGCGGCCAGGGTTTCGTTCTCCTGCCCGGGCCCCTCCTTCTTTACGTCCGCCTCCGCCTCCTCCGGGAACACGTCCGCAAACGTCGCCTTCCCCGCGTCCAGCTCGAGCTCGAAGTCCGCGTTGAGGGTGTAGAAACAGTCCACGCGCGCGTCGCACAGCGCGCACAGCCACCCCTCGTCGCCCTCCGGGATGTCCTCCGTTCGTACCGGAGGGACGCAGCACCGTTGATGAAACCCGCGGTCGCAGAACCCGTCGCAGAGTAAGATGTCGTTGTCGTCCGTGCTCTCGCCGTCGCCGCACGCGCAGCAGAAGACGTCCTCCGCGTCGAGCTCGCCGTCCTCGTCGGTGATCGCGTGAAGATCTCTCGCGCCGTCCATGGCGAGGTCGATGTGTTTGAATAACTCGCGCACGCGGAGCTTCGCGTTGAAGATTTTGATCTTCGCCTTTCGAATCTCCTCCGCCGGTCGCAGCTTCTCGCGCGACGCGCCGCGCCAGCCGTCCATGTCGTACGCGTCGATCATCGCGTTGAGCTGGCGGATCGCGGACAGCTGCGAGTGGATCTTTCCTCGCGTGCGCTTGTACTGCGAGGAGTGTCCAAGGAGGCGAGATGTCGGGGTGGGAGGGACGCGGTGAGTTGGCGAGACGACGCCGACGAGATCGATGCACGGCGCGACGGAAGGAAACGACGAGTCGCGTCATCGCGAATCCGACGCGAGCGCGCGAGGGAACGGACGGCGGCGGCGGCGCGCCGCGGAGGACCGAGACCGACGCGCGAGTCGATCGCGACGAGCGAAAGGCGCGCACCTCGCTGACGTCATCGACGTTCGCGCGCTTGCCGTTCTTCCTCGCGCGTCGTCGACCGCCTCCTCCCCCGCGCGTCGTGTTCGCGTCCGAGGCGACGTCGTTCGAGGACGATGCCGCCTTCTTCTTCGCGTCGGCGGCCGCGCGCTTCCTCGGCGCCGGCTCGGGCGTGAACGCGACCTTCGCGACGCGCTTGCGCTTCCCGAAGCCTTGTCCGCTCCCTCGCGAGGCGATCCTCGGCGGCGTGTTCCGTCCCAGCGGCATCGCGACCGAGGGCGACGCCGCGCGGAGCCGTCTGTCGCGCAAACCCTCGCGCGATCTCGAAAGTCAAACCAGGCACCGCCGCTGACGAAACGGCTGCGGCGAGACGACGAGCAGAGCGTGACACACAATTCGTCGCGTCGCGACGGGGCGTCTTCACTCGCCCGCGCGGCGTCCTTTCGACCCCCCACCGCACCCAACCTTAACCCGTCGCGATGAAGGTCGTCGTCATCGGCGCCGGCTTCGGCGGCCTCGGATGCGCGCGCGCGCTGTCGAACCCGCCCATGGCGGACGTGGACGTGACGATCGTTGACGCGAAGGACGCGTTCACGATCGGCGGCACGTGGCAGTACGCGTGGAGCGGCCGCGTCGCGGACGCGGACACGACGTGGAAGCTGGAGGACGCCAAGGCGAACTTCCCGGGCGTGACCTGGAAGCTCCGCACGAGAGTGGAGAAGCTCGTGCTGTACCCGTGGGACGACTCCAAGCCGCGTCACCTGCTCCTGAGCGACGGCGAGGAGCTGACGTTCGACGTCCTCGTGCTCTCGCCGGGCGTCGTCGGCGACGCCGCGGCGATACCGGGGATGTCCGACACGCTGGACGTGTACGCGCACGACTCGATCGCGAAGCAGCGGCGTGACCTCGAGCGCATGATCGCCGCCGCGAAGGCGCGGCAGCGAGCGCACGACGCGGACGCGGACGCCGATGAAGCGGGGGCGAAGAAGAAGAAGAAGAAGAAGGGAAAGCTCGCGATCGCCATCGGCGCGACGCCGTACAAGTGCCCCGTCGCGCCGTTCGAGGTCGCCTTCATCGCGGACGACGCGTTCCGCGCCGCGGGGTGCCGCGACGAGATCGACATCGTCGTGACGTCGCCCGTGCCGTGGCCGCTGCCGGACCCGGCGAAGGAGATCTTCACGCGGTTGATGCTCGAGAAGGGCGTCGAGTACGTCCCCGAAAAGAAAATCAAACGCGTGACCGACGACGGGCGGTGTCTCGAGTTCGACGACGACGATCAGATCGCCGCGGACGTCGTGTGGTCGGTGTACCCGCAGATCGCGCCGCCGTTCATCCACGCCGCGGGGCTCGCGGCGGGCAGGGGCAAAGGCCCGATCGGGTTCGTCCCCGTGGACCCGAGGACGAACCTCATCGGTCCCATATCGAGCGGCTGCGAACTCGCCAAGGAGGGGCTGCGAGACGTCTACTGCGTCGGCGACTGCGCGTCCGTCGTCGTCGGCGGTTTAAACCCGAAGCCGCAGCCGAAGGCGGGCGAGTTCGCGTGGCAGATGGGTGAGATGGTCGCGCACCGTATCTTGAAGACGGAGGGGTACGCGCACTCGCGCGTGGGCGCGTGCATCGCGGAGTGCGGCGGCGGCGGCGGCGTGCTCGTGAAACCGGATTTCACGGAAGCCGTCGCGGACCCGGGACTCGGCGCGGTGCGCGTGAGCGTGGAGGAGAAGGCGGCGCCGGAGGGCGAGGACGCGAAGATGGCGTGGGTGAACAAGTACGTCGAGTTGATCTTCGGGGGGAAGGGGCGGGCGTTCGTGGCGGCGACGAAGGCGGCGTGAGCGACGCGCGACGACGCGCGAGAGAGAGGCGAGGCGCGTTGTTATTTACCTCCCTTTGACCCGCGCTGCTTGGCTGCTGCCGCCGCCGCGCGCGCCTGATCACTGAAAAAAATCTACAGTACAACTGTAACTGTCCCGCCCGCACTACGATTTGAACCCGCCTATTCGACTCCCGCCGCCTTCGCGGCATAACGCGCGACGGCACCGCCGCGCGGGTCGAGGCGGGGACTTCGACTCGAAGCGCGCGACCGCGCGGAGACGGACGCGGCGCGTTCGAGAGGACGTCGTCTCGGGTGGGCGTCGTTCGTCGCGCGACGAGGAAGAGAGAGGGCTTTTCGACGGACGACGGTCGAAGCCGTCCGCATCTTAGCCCGCCCGCGGAGTCGCGTCGGGGTCCCGCGTCGCGATGGCGCTCGGGGCGCGCGACAGCCCTGGCGCGCGCGAGGTCTCCGCGCACGACGCGACCCTCACCGACGAAGTCCAGAAGCTCGTCTACTGGATCAACTCCCTCCCCGGGAAGCGTTGCTTGCTCGCGAGCAAACCGAAGCACCTCAGAGACGGCGAGTGCATCTGCGAGCTGACCGCGATGCTCCTGGGCGCCGCCGCCGCGGGGGGACGCCCGCCGTCCAAGACGAGCCCGCTGAAGAAGCAGAGCGACGTGGACAGGCTCGAGCGCGCGCTCGATCGTCTGTGCACCGACGCGGGGCTGCGTCTGAGCGGCGTCGGCGCGGGCGACGCGCGATCGCGCGTGCTCCTTACCATCTCGAAGACCGCCGCGCGCATCGCGCGCGGGGACCCGGAGACGACGCTGCACGTCCTGAACTTCCTTCGCACGGCGCTGAAGCACGAGGCCGCGATCGCGGACCCGAGCCTGAGCGCGGGGAATATCCGAGAGGATCGCGCCGCGCGCGCGACCGCCGCGGTCGTCGACGATCGTTCCCGGCGACGTGAGTCGACGGCGACGCCGACGGCTGGGGAGCCGGAGCCGCGGAAAACCTCGCGACCGACGTC
>Ga0181559_10004381_pt1 | contig 13682 bp, 9 predicted proteins | sample 011ome_21_FD_133752 | JGI IMG/M metagenome (GOLD analysis project Ga0181559, IMG submission 133752) | Coastal salt marsh microbial communities from the Groves Creek Marsh, Skidaway Island, Georgia - 011508AT metaG (megahit assembly) | ecosystem: Environmental > Aquatic > Marine > Intertidal zone...
ACGTCACGTTCGCAGGCTCAACTTGGTCTGCGCACGTGGAGCAGCTTCCGTAAGTGTCTGAGGTTGAAGAACCCGCTGCAACGAGGCGGTTTGCGTAACCTGCGCCGTCCGTGATGGGGGCACACGTTCCGCCCGCTTGAACATCGTCCACGAGCTGCTCTTGGTCGGCAAAACCGTCAATCGCGTACTTGTATTCAATGTCGCCGGCGGGGAAGTCGAGGGTCACAGAGTAGATGCCGTCGCCGTCCGCGTCCGTCAACTGGTTGTAGCCGTCGTTGGCAGCCCAACCGAAGATGGGGCCCGTAACGAACACCTCAGAGAAGCCGGCAGAACCGTTCAACATCGCGCCTGCGTTCGTCGCGCAGCTCATGTCCACGTTGAAGGTCGTGGCATACACGCACTGACCGTTGTCCTCGAACAAGTTGTTCTCGTCGTAGTTGCTCGCAGCGGGATCCATGCAACCCGTGCAAGACGATCCGTCGCCGTTGCACACGCCGCAAGCGTCCAGTTCTCCGACGCAGTTGTCTGCGTCGTCACAAATGCCGTCGTCGTCCGAATCCGCGGTGCAATCGCCTCCGCAAACGCCCAAGGCGTCGAGCACGTTGCCGTCGCAGTCACACGCACCAGCGTCGATGTACACGCACGAACCGTCGTCTGCTGTCGCATTGGCGTCGTAGTTGCACGCGCTTTCGTCCGTGCAACCGGCTGCATCGTATTCGCAAGACCCGTCGTCGTACTGCGCGCCTGAATCGTAGTTGGTCGCAGCAGAGTCCGTGCATCCACACGCGTTTCCGCTTCCTGCACCAAACGTTCCTGCGCCGTCAAATTCCAAGCTGATTTGGACCTGATCCTGGCCCACCCCCAAGGGGAAGACTTGGTAGTTCAGCTGACCTGAGATAGGTCCTTCTGAAGTGACTTGCATGACCAAAACACGGCCATCCGCGTCAGGCAACCCGTTGGCCGCCGTGTTCAGAATGTACCAAGAGGCACCCGTCAAGGTCGTCACGCTCAATTCCGTTCCTCCCGTCAAGAAGTATTCGGAAACGGAGGGGCTCAATGAAGTGTCTTCAACCAAGCTTGGATCCGCAGCGCCAGCAATGCCTGAAGAGGACGCAGGTCCAGTCAAACCAATGGTGGCGTAGCTGTCGTCTGCCAATTCAGGGAAAACTGCCAAGAAGGCGGGGTTGATTCCCGAGGCGTTCCAAGACGAGTTGAAGCTGCTGTTGAAAATGCCTGAAGGGCTGTTCAACAACAAGTGCGCCTCGTTGTTGCCAAACACGGCACTCATTCGGTCAGACGCGTCCTGCATTTGAACGTAGAACCGGTAAGTCGTTCCTGCCGCAGATGAAGGAGTCGAAGCCTCGACCACCAGCGGGTAAGCCACAGCTTCTTCAGAACCGCCGCAAGAGCAGTAGTCGCAAGAACCGTCGTCGGTATCCGCATCGGCATTGAAGTTGCAAGCCGCAGCATCCGTGCAACCGAGAACGGCATCCACACACGCCTCGCAGCTGTTGTAGCACACCGTGTCTCCCGTCGTGGGTCCTTCGACCAAAATCACGCGGTTCACGTACTCACCTGGAGCCGTCGTGCATGATTCAGAACCGTCAAAGATTTCCGCAAAGGCCCAGTCGCCGTTGCCCAAGAACTTGTATTCCTGTGCACCCGCCGTCATCGAAACCGTGATCGTGTACGTTCCGTCGCCGTCGCTGTCGTCCATGAAGTTGGAACCGTTGTTCCAGCCGTTGAACGTGCCAGCCAAGGACATGGACGTGAAGTCCGTCTGGGAAGCGTCCACAGACAAGGTCACGTCGTACAAGCATGAGTTCTCAGGCTCGACCGTGGCGTCGGCGTTGTAGTTGTTCGCAGAAGAATCCATGCAGCCCAACACGTCGTCGATGTCGGGGCACACGTCGCAAGACTCCCAGCACACAGCCGCAAGAACAACGTCCTCGGTGACATCCAAGGTGCGGTTTGTGAAGCCGTCGATGGTGCTCGTGCAAGACTCGCCACCGGCAAATTCTTCCTGGTAGTTCCAACCGTCAAGGGTGAACTTGTATTCCACCGTGCCTGGCATCAGAGGAACCGTGATGGTCCAAATGCCGTCGCCGTCGCTGTCGTCCATCGGAGCGCAAGCGCCGCACCAGCCGGTGAAGCTTCCGTTCAAGAACACGCCACCGTAAGCATACGCTTCGCTGTACTGGTTCATGTCCACCTGGAACGTCACGTTCGCAGGCTCAACTTGGTCTGCGCACGTGGAGCAGCTTCCGTAAGTGTCTGAGGTTGAAGAACCCGCTGCAACGAGGCGGTTTGCGTAACCTGCACCGTCCGTGATGGGGGCACACGTTCCGCCCGCTTGAACGTCGTCCACGAGCTGCTCTTGGTCGGCAAAACCGTCAATCGCGTACTTGTATTCGATGTCGCCGGCAGGGAAGTCGAGGGTCACCGAGTAGATGCCGTCGCCGTCCGCGTCCGTCAATTGGTTGTAGCCGTCGTTGGCAGCCCAACCGAAGATGGGGCCCGTAACGAACACCTCCATAAACGAAGATGAGCCGTTCAACATCGCTCCCGCGTTGCTGGCACAGCTCATGTCCACGTTGAAGGTCGTGGCATACAAACACTGACCGTTGTCTTCGAACAGGTTGTTCTCGTCGTAGTTGCTCGCAGCGGGATCCATGCAACCCGTGCAAGACGATCCGTCGCCATCACAAACGCCGCAAGCGTCTACTTGACCAAGGCAATCGTCCACGTCATCGCAAACGCCGTCGCCATCCGCGTCGGCCGCGCATGAACCGCCGCATACACCCAAGGCGTCAAGCTGTCCACCGTCGCAGTCGCAATCGCCTTCCGGAATGTCTGAGCATCCACAGTCGTAGATGGCTCCAGGTCCGTTGCAGATTCCGCAAGCGTCGAGTTCACCTACGCAATCGTCTACATCGTCACAAACGCCATCGCCGTCTGCGTCGGCCGCGCACGACCCTCCGCATTCGCCCAACGCATCTTCGACGTTGCCGTCGCAGTCGCATTCGCCATCCGCAATGAAGGAGCACGACCCGTCGTCCACCGTAGCGTCTGCATTGAAGTTGCATGCCGTGCTGTCCATGCAGCCAGGCACATCGTTGCCCCCGTCGTCGCCAAATGTGCCGACACCGTCAAATGGCATGCTGATTTGCACTTGGTCCGCACCAACACCCAGCGGGAACACTTGGTAATTGATTTGTCCAGAAATCGAACCCGTCGTCGTGACTTGAGCCACCAACCATCGTCCGTCTACAGGAAGGGCGTTTCCGGCGGTGTTCAACACGTACCAGGAGGCTCCGGTCAAGGTATTGACATTCAATTCTGTTCCACCTGTTCCGAAGTACCCAGAAACCGTTGGTGACAAGCTCGTATCTTCCACGATTGACGGATCTGCTGCCCCGGCAATGCCAGAAGTTGACGCAGGTCCTTCCAAACCAATCGTCGCGTAGCTGTCGTCCGCCATGTCTGGGAAAGCAACCAAAAACGCCGGGTTGATTCCAGAGGCGTTCCAACTCGCGTTGAACGGGCTGTTAAAAATTCCGTCTGGGGTCGTGATGACCAAGTTCGCTTCGTTGTTTCCAAAGACTGCAGAAATTTTGTCTGTAGCGTCGTTGGCGTTCACGTAGAACCGGTAAACAGTACCACCAGCGCCGACCGCAGGAGCAGACTCCACAGTCAACGAATACTGCGCATTCAGACCTGCAAAAGGACTGAACGCGAAGATGGCCATAATGGCGAGGCAAATGTTCGTTCGCATGATTTGAAAAGATTATTTCACCCTAAATGTACGACTTGTCTTTGAAATAATCACAATGAACCGCACTTTTTCTAATTTCATCGAGAATTTATATGATTTCGTCGCGTTATTTCGAGTCCTACGACGGCTCCGGGAATAGGTTGCAGAAATCCTACCTTTGCCTCCTTTTAAGGAGGAAATTTGGTCTGATTTTGCCCCATGTTTGAAAACCTGCAAGAACGATTTGAGCGAGCCTTTAAAGTCCTGAAGGGACATGGCTCCATCACCGAAGTCAACGTTGGCGAGACCTTGAAAGAAGTGCGAAAGGCGCTGCTCGACGCAGACGTCGATTTCAAGACCGCCAAGAATTTTGTCCAAACCGTCAAGGAGCAGGCGCTTGGCCGGGAAGTCCTCACCTCCATCCAACCGGGGCAACTTCTCATCAAGATCACCCACGAGGAGCTAACCAAACTCATGGGAGAGGCGGCCGCTCCGTTGGAGCTGAAAGGAAAGCCTTCCACCATTTTGCTGGCCGGCTTGCAAGGGGCGGGAAAAACCACCCACGCCGGAAAACTCGCAGCGCGAATTGCCAAATCTGGACGCAAGTCGTTGCTCGTGGCGTGCGACGTCCACCGACCTGCCGCGGTGGACCAACTCCACGTGGTCGGTGAAAGCGTTGGGGCGGACGTGTATTCCGAGCCCGGTGTGAAAGACGCCGTGGGCATCGCACAGCGCGGCATGGCCAAGGCCAAGGCGGAAGGTTACGGCGCAGTCATTGTCGACACGGCGGGTCGTTTGGCCATCGACGAAGTCTTGATGGACGAAATCTCAGCAATACGCGACGCCGTTCAACCGGAAGAGATTTTGTTTGTGGTGGACGCCATGACCGGTCAGGATGCGGTTCAGACGGCCAAAGCCTTCAACGACCGTCTGGACTTCAGCGGCGTCGTTCTCACCAAACTCGATGGCGACGCGAGAGGAGGGGCTGCCTTGAGCATTTACTCCGTGGTGGGCAAGCCCATCAAATTTGTGGGGACCGGCGAAAAGATGGATGCCCTTGACGTGTTCCACCCGGAGCGCATGGCGGACCGAATTTTGGGCAAGGGCGATGTGGTGTCGCTCGTGGAGCGCGCGCAGCAAGCCATCGACGAGAAAGAGGCAAAGCGGCTGGAAGCCAAGCTTCGGAAGAACACGTTTGATTTGGACGACTTCTTAGCCCAAATCCAACAGATCAAGAAAATGGGCAACGTCAAGGACCTCCTCAGCATGGTGCCGGGGATGGGCAAGGCCTTGAAAGGCATCGACGTCGACGACAACGCCTTCGTCGGCATCGAGTCCATCATTCAGTCGATGACGCCAGGGGAGCGCGCCGAACCAAGCTCGATCAACGGCAGCCGTCGCAGCCGAATCGCCAAAGGCTCTGGGCGCAGTGTGGAGGACGTCAACAAGCTCCTGAAGCAATTCGAAGACATGAAGAAAGTCATGGGTATGATGGCCCGCGGAAGCATGCCGCGGGTTCCAGGAATGCGCATGCCAGGCCGAGGACATTAACAGGTTCGCCGCCACGCATTAGATTCACGACATGACGCAGATTTTGGATGGAAAGGCCACGTCGCTGGCAATTGAAGCAGAGCTGACCGAGGCGGTGAATGCTCGGCTTGCACGTGGACTGAAGCGTCCTCATTTGGCGGCGGTCTTGGTCGGCGACAACCCCGCGAGCCGCGCCTACGTCGGGCACAAAGTGAAAGCCTGTGCACGCGTCGGCTTCGAAAGCACCTTGGTTGAAAAGCCCTCGGACATCAGCCAAGAGGACTTGATGAACGTGGTGGCTGAGCTCAATGAAGATTCAAGCATTGACGGATTCATTGTGCAACTCCCCCTCCCCGACCACATAGACGACCAAGCCGTGTTGGAGGCCGTGAGTCCTGAAAAAGACGTGGACGGATTTCACCCCGTCAACGCGGGAAAGATGTCACTTGACCTCCCTTCCTTTTTGCCCGCCACGCCCATGGGCATGATTTCGTTGCTCGAACGTGCAGGCATCGACACCCAAGGAAAGCACGCCGTCATTCTCGGCCGAAGCTCCATCGTTGGAACCCCCATGGCACTCCTGTTGCGCCGAAACAGAGCACCGGGAAACTGCACCGTGACCGTGTGCCACAGCCGAACAAAGGACTTGGCCGAGCACACGCGACGGGCGGACATCCTCGTGGCGGCCATCGGCCGGGCCCACTTCGTGACCGCGGACATGGTCAAGGAAGGTGCTGTCGTCCTGGACGTCGGGATCAACCGCATCCCGGACGCGAGCAAGAAATCTGGGCATCGCCTGACGGGAGATGTCGACTTTGATGCCGTGGCCCCCAAATGCAGCTGGATCACCCCTGTTCCAGGCGGTGTGGGACCGATGACCATTGCTTCGTTGATGCAAAACACGCTCCAAGCCTGCCAGAACCGGGACGCATGAGCCTGAACACCGACGACGAGCGCTGGATGCGCAGGGCGTTGGATCTCGCGGAACGCGGACGCTTCGCAACTTGGCCCAATCCGATGGTCGGATGCGTGGTGGTGGAGAACGGCCAAATCCTCGGTGAGGGTTGGCACCGTCGCTTTGGGGAGGCTCATGCCGAAGTCAACGCCCTTTTGGCGGTGCCGGAATCCGCTGATTTGCGCAACGCAACAGCTTACGTCACCCTCGAACCGTGCAGCCACACCGGCAAAACCCCGCCATGCGCAGACCTGCTGGTGCGCCGCGGGGTTGGGCGCGTCGTGATGGCAATGGCTGACCCCAACCCCCTGGTGCAAGGGCGAGGAATGAGCCGGTTGCGGGCTGCGGGCGCGCAGGTGGAAGTGGGATGCCTCGAATCGAGCGCGCAAATACTCAACCGACGATTCATGCACGCCATGACTTCGGACCGACCTTGGGTCACCCTCAAGTGGGCGCAGTCGACTGACGGGTTCTTGGATCCCGAGAAGCGTGCTTCCTGGGGTCGTGGAGGACACCCCTTGACTGGCCTTGCCGCACGGCGTTGGACCCACGGTCTTCGCGCTCAGCACGACGGAATCGTCGTCGGGATGCGAACCCTGCTGGTGGACATGCCCTCGCTCACAACGCGAGATGTCCCCGGGAGATCGCCCATGCGCTTTGTGGTGACTTCAGGACGAACCCACCCCCCCGCCGATTGGCAACCTCCTTCCGCGTGGAACGACGAGAATACAACGTGGTTGGTTCACGGCACGAATGCCCAACCTGAAGCGTTGTCAGCGTGGAGCCACCACGGATTCACCCCCCTTGAGTTGGGCGGTCCTGTTGGAAGTTTGGTCTGGTGGAATGAGATGAAAGCCTCAACCGGCTTGGCCGCGGCCTTGGTTGAAGGAGGAGGAGAAATGCTGAGCACCTTTTTGCGGGCAGGCCAGGTTCACGAGCTGCACCGACTGACGGCACCGGTCGAGCTTCGAAAGGGCGTGCCTGCGCCTGATGTGGACAAATTGGGAGATGCTGAAAGCCGCCACCTCGGATCCGACGTGCTTGAATCTTGGATTCTGGCGTAGGTACTTGAATCCATTCGCCCCATCTTTCGCCGCGCAATCGCCCCATGATTACGTTCGCACTCACCGTTGCCTGCACTGCAGCCATTTATTGGCTGTTTCGCGGATTTGCCCTTTGGAACGTCAACACGACGTGGGCCATCACACTAAATTACGCGGTGGCGGCGACGTTCGGGTGGACGCTCGCAGGAGGAACAGAGGTCGCTTTGGCCACGACACAAACCCCCTGGTTCCCCGTTGTTTTCTTCATGGGCATGTGTTTTTACCCCCTTTTCCAGCTGACCGCCCGCTGCACCCAAACCCTTGGCGTCTCCGTTGCGACCGTCGCCACCAAGCTGTCCATGGCCCTTCCCGTCCTGGTGTTTTTGTGGGCTGACGGGTGGCATGAGGTCACGTGGGGTCAGGCGGCGGGATTGTTGTTGGCCTTTCCTGCCGTAGTTATTTCATCGGCCGCAGGAAACGAAGAGACCCGCGGAAAGCGTCCATTTTGGAAAACCCTTCACTGGATGCCTTTGGTGATGTTTTTCGGGAGCGGCGGCATCGACTTGGTGTTTGGCTGGTTCGCCCAGCACGAAAGCATGCGCGCACCTGGGATGCAAATGGCATTCGCGAGCATTCCCTTCACCCTGGGTGGCGCGGTGGGGTTGATTCATTTGGGCCTCTCGCGCGCATCCCTCCCGTCTTGGCGTGACATGCTCGCGGGATTGACCCTGGGATTGACCAATTTTGGGTCGCTTTACTTCCTTTTGTTGGCCTACGACGCCAACGTTATGGACCGCGCCATGGTGGTGCCTACGTTGAACCTCACCGTCATCGTCCTGGCAACCGTCGCAGGATTAGCGCTGTTTCGCGACCGGTTGGATGCACAAGCCCGATGGGGCGTCGCATTGGCAACGGCCGCCATCGGGCTCATGATGTTGGTTGGCTGACCGCGAAAGGGGGCCTTCTTCCTGTGTAAGAAAATCAGTCTTCCGTTGCCTCCTGCTGACCGGCGTCGCGACGGGCGCGCTGCATCGGGTTCTCTCCTCCGCCGCCGTAGCGGCTGTAGCCTCCGCCTTGGAAGACTTCGAAACGCGTGGGTTCCGGACGTGGAGGCCAAACGTTGTTGCCCATGTCCACGTCGGCCGTCTCCATGTACGGGTCGAGCGTGATGCGAACTGCGGGACGGTCGGTCACGAAGACCTTGGTCACGGTTGGTTCGCTCATTTTCCAGATCTCGGCCGGGATGCGACGCACCTCGCGCTCGCCGTCTTCGTATTCGAATTCCAGGATGAGCGGCATCACAAGGCCTCCAACGTTGCGGAACGTGATTTCGTAGTACTGCTTGCCGCTGTTGAGCAACGCGCGGTCCTCCTCGCTCATGCCTTCGAGCTTCTCGCGAGATTCTTGACGGTCGAGCTCGAGCACTTCGTATTTGCCGGTGGTCGTGTAGTAGTCGTTGAGCGTGGGATCCGCTTCGAGGTACGACACCGGCACCCCGCCGTCGGCGTTGCGCATTTGGGTGATGTCCTGCGGCTCACGTTCGTCGGCAGCTTGACGGAAGGCGGCCTCCACGTCGGGATCTTGCGAATCCATCTGCATCCACTTGATGTCCTCCATGGCGATGTCCACGTGGTCGGTCGTGTAGAACCAACCGCGCCAGAACCAATCGAGGTCCACCCCTGACGCGTCTTCCATGGTTCGGAAGAAGTCGGCCGGCGACGGGTGCTTGAAGGCCCAGCGGCGGCTGTACTCCTTGAACGCGTGGTCGAACAAGTCACGGCCCATCACCGTCTCACGCAAAATGTTCAACGCCGTGGCGGGCTTGCCGTAAGCGTTGTTGCCAAACTGGTAAATCGACTCCGAGTTGGTCATGATGGGGCTGATGCGGGTCTTGTCTCCGCCCATGTACTCTCGAATGTTTCGAGCGCTGCCGCGACGTGCAGGGTAATCGCGGTCAAACTCCTTCTCGGTCAAGAATTGCACAAAGGTGTTCAACCCCTCGTCCATCCACGTCCACTGGCGCTCGTCCGAGTTGATGATCATGGGGAAGAAGTTGTGCCCAACCTCGTGGATGATCACGCTGATCATGCCGTGCTTGGTGCGCGCGCTGTACGTGCCGTCCGGCTCGGGTCGGCCGCCGTTGAAGCAGATCATGGGGTACTCCATCCCGATCCACTTCGTGTGGACAGAAATGGCCACCGGGTAAGGGTAGTCCACCGTGAATTTGCTGTAGGTTTTGAGGGTTTGGGCGACGGCCTTGGTGCTGTACTGCTCCCAAAGCGGGTTGCCCTCCTTGGGGTAGTAGCTCATGGCCAAAGGCGAGGTGTTCCCCACCTTCACTGCCATTGCGTCCCAAATGAACTTGCGGCTCGACGCCCACCCAAAGTCGCGGACGTTCTTGGCGTCGAAGATCCACGTCTTCTCACCCGTCGCCTTGGTCTTTTCATTTTCACGTGCTTCCTCTTCTGTGACAACGAGCACAGGCTGGTCGTACTCCGTCTTGGCCCGCTCAAAGCGACTGCGCTGTTTCGCATTCAGCACGCTCTTGGCGTTGCTCAAGGTCCCTGTCGACGCCACGATGTGGTCCTCAGGCACAGTCAATTCCACGTGATAGTCCCCGAAGTTCAATGTGAATTCCCCGCTTCCGAGGAACTGCTTGTTCTGCCATCCCTCGTTGTCGCAGTAGACCACCATGCGAGGGTAGAATTGGGCGATGGTGTAGATGTAGTTGTCTTCGTCTTCGAAGTATTCGTAGCCGCTGCGGCCTCCGTCCTGCATGCGGTCGTTGATGTTGTACCACCAATCAATGCTGAACTTGAACTGGTTGCCCGGCTTGAGGGGACGCGGCAAATCGATGCGCATCATCGTGTTGTTGACGGTGTAGTCGAGGGCCTTTCCCGCGGCATCCACCACCTTCTCAATCTTGAATCCCCCGTCAAACGAAGGCTCGAGCTTGCGCAAGTCGTCGAAGCTGGTGCGGCGTTCGAGGGAAGACTCGCGAATCTTGTAGCTGTCGCTGTCGAGGGCACGGACGTTTTGGTCGAGCTGCAACCACACGTAGCGGAGCTCGTCAGGGCTGTTGTTGGTGTACGTGATGGTCTCCGAACCGTCGATGCGCTGCGTGGCGTCGTCGAGGCGGATCTTCATGTTGTAATCCGCCTTCTGTTGCCAGTATTCGTGGCCGGGCGCCCCGGAGGCCGTGCGGTAGACGTTGGGCGTCGGAAGCTCTTGTCCGAGCTGTCTGAACGCGTTGGTGTTAACACGCTGTGGCGTTTCCTGCTGGGCCCAAACCCCAGCTCCCATCAAGCAGCTCAGCGCTGCCGCGATCCAAATTCTCATGGCGATTCTATTGCATTCAGGCGTTGCTCGGCCTCTGCCGAACCCCGCCGGGTTGAGAGAAGCCCCAAGGTACAACGAGCGCCGTGAATTCCGGGTTTTGTTCGACCTTGCGTGGCATGTTTCGAACCTCCTTTGTTTGGGCCGCTTGGGCCGCCCTTCTCTTGACCGCCTGCCACAACCAACAGGAGCCTCACCCCTACGGAGACGACGGCCTCGAGGGCCACGTGCATGAAGTCCGCTATTTGGCGCTGGGCGACAGCTACACCGTCGGCGAAAGCGTCGCCGAGGCAGAGCGCTGGCCCAACCAATTGGTCGACAGCTTGCGTGTGCGGATTGGCTCGCATCACGACGTGCTCGATGCCTCCATCGTCGCCACCACCGGATGGACCACCGCCAACCTCGATGCGGGCATGGATGCCGCCCAAGTCGACACCGCGGAGTGGGACCTCGTGTCCCTCTTGATTGGCGTGAACAACCAATACCAAGGCCTCTCCATCGAGGCCTACGCCGTGGAGTTTTCGGCGCTGCTCGAGCGCGCCATTGCGCTCGCCGGTGGCGACGCCGACCGCGTTTTCGTGGTGAGCATTCCGGACTACGGGTACACGCCGTTTGGGGTGAACAACCAGAGCACCATCAGTGCCGAACTCACCCAATTCAACGACACATGCCGGGCCCGCACCTTGGAACGGGGCGTGGCGCATTTCGACATCACTCCGATTTCACAGGAATGGCCCGAAACACCGGGCTTGGTTGCCGCCGACGGATTGCACCCGAGCGGCGTGCAGTACGGACGCTGGGTGGCGTCCTTTGCCGACGAGGTCGCCGGCCTTCTTCACCTCTGAGACGGGAGCCGGCACGTTACGACTTGAGGGCCTGCTTCGCGCGGTCCCAGTACACGTCCATCTCGGCGAGCGACATGTCCGCGAGGTCCTTGCCTTCTTCGCGAACCGCGTTTTCCAAGTGCTGGAAACGCGCCATGAACCGGCGCGTCGTCCGTTCGAGCGCCTCGTCGGGGTTGACGTCCACGAAACGTGCGTAGTTGATCAGCGCAAACATCACGTCTCCAAACTCATCCGTCACGCGTTCTGCCTCGCGCTCAGGCGCATCCAGTTCCGTGCGCAACTCGCTAATCTCTTCCTGGACCTTGTCCCAAACCTGACCTGCGTTGTCCCAATCGAAGCCCACACCCCGAACCTTGTCTTGCACGCGGTAGGCCTTGACGAGGCTGGGCAACGAGCGCGGCACTCCTTCCAGCACAGACTTCTTCCCCTCCTTGAGCTTGAGCTTTTCCCAGTTCGCCTTAACCGTTTCTTCGTCGTTGGCTTCGACGTCGCCGTAGATGTGCGGATGCCGCTCCACGAGCTTGTCGCAAATGCCGTGGAGCGCATCCGCGATGTCGTACCCCCCTTCGCTGGCCGGAAGCTCTGACCCGAGTTTGGCGTAGAACACCATGTGCAGGAGGAGGTCGCCTGTTTCTTTTTTGATTTCTTCGACGTCCCGGTCGAGGATGGCATCTGCCAGCTCGTAGGTCTCCTCAATGGTAAGGTGACGCAAGGATTCGAACGTCTGCTTCCGGTCCCACGGGCACTTTTCGCGCAGGTCGTCCATGATGTCCAGCAAGCGCCCAAACGCTTCGAGGTGTTGTTCCCGGGTGTTCATGCCTCAAAGGTAGGGCGCGCTATGTGCCTCACGTGACTGAGAAATGACGAGAATCGAACCACTTTCGTCGTCGCTTGTTTGGATGTTTGCACTCCCAATTTCTCTGTCATGAATCTGCCTGGACTGATCGACCAAATCAAAACGCAACCCCGCCTCTTCATCCGCTTCCACGCTTCGTGGTGCGGCGTGTGCAAGTTGCTCGCGCCCCACGTGAACGCGCTCAAAGCCGACGAGGCCTACGGTGACGTGACCTTCCTCGACGTGGACGTGGAAGAGCATTTGGATGTGAAGCAAGCCTTCAAAATCAACGACCTCCCCTACTTCGCCGGCTTCAAAGACGGCGCCTTGATCGAGGAATTCGCCACGGCCAAGAAGGACAAAGTCACGGAACTCGCTCAAGCCTGTGCCTCATGAACGCCGCTGAAATCCGCAAGCTCATCGTCGAGCACGACAGGATCGCCCTGGACAAGCTCGAGCAGGAGGTCTACGCCTCCATGGACGACGACGCCAACGACGTCGCAGAACTGGGTGACCGGTTGACCAACATTTTGGGCGCAAAGCGCGTGCTGGAAGAAGCCGAGAAGCAAGGCATCGAGCCCAAAGTGGCGTTGCGAACGTTTTTCAAAGACGTCCGCAACATCATCGGCTGACAATCGACTTTCGTCAGTCGCTGCAGGAGTTGCCGTAGACCGACAGGAGGTCCAGGAGGTCCAAGGTGCTGACGATTGAATCTCCGTTCACGTCTCCCGTGCACGAAGCCGGCTCGGGAAACACACAAGAACCGTCTTCAATCAGGGCAGCTGCGTCGTAGTTCGTCGCTTCAGGGAACGTGCACCCTTGGCATTCCTGGTACGTGCACGACCCGTCGTCTTGGGTCGCCTCGGGATTGTAGTTGCAGGCGAGCACGAACGTGCACCCCGCGCACGAGAGGCGTTCGCAACTTCCGTCGTCCAGGGTCGCTTCCGGATCGTAATTGCAAGCCCATTCGTACCTGCATCCTCCGCATGAAAGGAAGTCGCACGACCCGTCTTCTTCCGTGGCGGTCTCGTCGTAGTTGCACGCGTTGGCGTACGTGCATCCCGGGCCCGCCACCTCCGCAAGTTCGCCGCTGAATCCTCCCACCGCGTCGAGGTAGGACCAACCTGCAAACCACGGGTCGACTCCGGGTTCAAACGCACCGTGGTAGGTGACCGGGTCCAAACGCGGATCGGTCGGCAAGTAGTACGCCGACACCGTTTCTCCCGCCGTCGCCCGGGGGTCGAGGCCGTTCTGGATTTGGCCATTCACCACGGCAAACTCGCCGTCCGCCAGCACCTGCTCCACCACGTTGGTGCTGTCGGAAAGCCACCCCTCAAGTGCGCCCTGCGCCCCGTAGTTTCCCATGTACCGACCGAGCAGGATG
>Ga0181559_10004384_pt1 | contig 13680 bp, 10 predicted proteins | sample 011ome_21_FD_133752 | JGI IMG/M metagenome (GOLD analysis project Ga0181559, IMG submission 133752) | Coastal salt marsh microbial communities from the Groves Creek Marsh, Skidaway Island, Georgia - 011508AT metaG (megahit assembly) | ecosystem: Environmental > Aquatic > Marine > Intertidal...
ACGGGAGGGAAAACGGGTAATAAGAAGGGGAAAGAGGCGACGTCGCCCGAGGCGAGGCGTATTCGGCCAAGGCGTCCGTCCCGAATTGCCAAAACGCAGACGCCGTCGACGTGCAGTCGGCGGCGACCGCGACGCTGGGCGGCGTCGTGGTGGACGGCCACACCACCGCGGAGGAGGCGTGGGCGCTGGTGAGCGCCATCCACCACGTGGACGTCGTGCTGCACGCGGGCATGGCCGAGCCGACGAGGTCCGAAACCGAAACCGAAACCGAAACCGAAACCGCAAACGTCGCGCAGCGGTCGTTCATGAGCTTCCTGAAGGACGTCAAGGCGAAGGTGCCCCGCTCGAACAAAGCCGGTCTGCAGGCGCTCAAGACGCTCGCCGTCGCGACGTACACCAGGCACCAGCGCGCGCAGCAGCTGCGCGAGAGCAAGAGCGACCGGTGACGCGATACGCGGAAGAAGGAGGAGCTAGGATAGACTAGCCGGAGGCGAGCGTAGAGGAGTGAGACGTTCTTAGCTAAAAGTATGCATATTATCGCGACGCGCTAATGGAACAGCATGACACCCGTGTCGGCGCGTTTCGCGACGAGAAACGCACGCAGCAACGCCGCGCGGTCGGCCGTCGACCCGGCGAGCAGTTTCCTCCCCATCTCTGCCAGCGAGACACCCTCGTGCGCGGCGAGCGCGGCGACTACGTCGTCCGCGTCGCGAGCGTCGCGAGCCTCGGGCGTATCCGCCGCCGCGCGCGAGGACGCCGCCGCCGCCGCGCGCGCGCGCGGATCCGCCGCCGAGCGTTCGTCGCCGCCGACGAAACGTTTCGTCGAAAGCGTTTCTCGCGCGCGCTTCCCGGCGCGGCGCGCGCTCGGTTCGGCGTTGAAGTCGTTCGCGCTCGTTCGCTGCTCCTCTGCGCCTCTACCCTCGTGCTGGCGCGCCACGAGCACAGCGCGGCGGCTGCGCTCGCGCTCGGCCGAGGTGGTTGTGCCGACGATGCGGTCGTGCCTGTGCTCGTACAGCACGCCGTCCGCCTCGCCGGGCCGGGAGTCAGCCTGTGCCGCCGCCTCGCCCTCCGCCGCCGCCGTCGCCGGCGTCGTCGCGCGCGCCAGTCCCCCGGCTGATCCCGGCTGGTCCCGCGCCTTCTCCACGCGGAACGATCCGCGCGCGGAACGCGGCGCGCCCTCGTCGCCCTCGTCGCCCTCGGAGACGCCTTTTTTTCTTTTTTCGTCACCCTCCTCCGCCTCGCGCTCGCGCTCGACCAGCTCCCGCATGCGCACGTGCTTCCCCCGCGCCACCTCGGCGAAGACGTTGGCGACGCCGAAGAGCTCGCCCTTCTGCTCCTTGTCCCCTTGCACGCCCTCGAAGTAGCGGCGCTCCTCGACGCCGTCCACCGCCACGTTGCTCTGCTGCTGCTTGTACACCTGGCGCTGGTACACCAGCTCCTCCAGCGTGCCGCTGGTCAACAGGCGGTACACGTCCACGTCCCGTCGCTGCCCGATGCGGAACGCGCGGTCCTGCGCCTGCAAATCGAGCGCCGGGTTCCAGTTGGGGTCGAAAATCACCACGCGGTTGGCGGAGACGATGTTCAAACCGACGCCGCCCGCGCGCGTGGAGAGGAGAAACGCGAACGTGCTCCTGGACGCGTTGAAGTCGTCCACCACGCTCTGTCGGTGTTTCGCGCTCGTGGACCCGTCCAGGCGCGAAAACACGTACCCGTTGCGGGTCATGAACCGCTCCAGAACGTCCAGCAGGCGCGTGCTGACGCTGAACACGAGCACTTTGTCGTTTTGCGCGTGCCACAGCCGCAGCAGCTTCTCCAGCGCCGCGAGCTTCCCGCAGTGCGCCGACGAGGACAGGCGGGTAAAGTCGCCGTCGGGGCGGTCCGCGCCGCCCAGCAAACGCGCGTCCTCGCCCAGCGCCATCTCCGCCACCAGGCTCTGGATTCGGAACTTGTGCGGGTCCGTATTTTCGAGCGCCGGGTCGGGCTTGAGCAGCTCCAGGTGGTTCGAAACCTTCGCCAGGATCGTCATGCACGGCAACACCAGGCAGTACGGACACATCGCGCACCCGCCCTCCTCGTGCGCGCGCTCGCCCAGGTCACCGGAGTGGTATTGCGCCCAAAGGGGCGCGGGCTCGCCCTCCGGCGGAAGGCGGTGGCAGCACCGCGCGCGCCGCTCGCCGCTCTCGCAGTCGCACGGCTCGTCCGCGCGCGCCAGCAACGAAAACTCGGCGGTGTCCAGCAGCCGGCGGTACACGCGCAGCTGCGTCGGCGCCAGCTCGCAGAACACCACGTTGTCCACCTTCGAGGGCAGCGCGTCGCGCAGCACGTCGCGCTTCTTGCGCGTCAGCACGTACCTGCGAAGCAGGGCCTTGAGCTCGCGCGCGCGCGTGCGCGCGACGCCCAGCTCGTACTCCGACGCGCCGTGCCTCTGCCCGAGCTGCATCTTGCTCGAGTAGTGCTCGCGGAACGCCTTCAGTTCGCCCAGCGACCCGGGGCACGCCCAGTCCAGCAGGCACCACAGCTCATCGTACGTGTTCTGCATGATCGTGCCGGTCAGGCCGACGCGGGGGGAGATGCGCGGGGAGGGCAACCGCTTCGCCGCCGCGTACACCAGCGCTTTGTCGTTCTTCAGCTTGTGCGCCTCGTCGAACACGCACGTCGTCCAGGGCGTCTCGGCGAACTGCTCGGCGTTGAGTCTGAAGGTGTCGTAGGACGTCAGCGCGACGTTGGCGGGGACGCACGCGCGCGCGGTCGCGCCGTCCACCGCCAGCTCGACCGTCGCCACGACGCGCGCCCACTGCTCGCGCTTGCAGTCGCCGTGCACGCGCGCGACGCGGAAGGGCTCGGAACCCTCGACGCCGTCCGGGTCCGCCGAGCCTCGCCCTTGACCGAACGCCTCGCCCCACCGCCGCAGCTCCGCCTCCCAGTTGGCGAGCACCGAGGTGGGGCACACCACCAGCGCGAGCAGCGGGCGCGCGCTCGCGCGCGCCTCGCGGATCGCCACCGGCGAGCGGAGCACCGAGCCCAGGAACGCGACCGTCTGCACCGTCTTCCCCAGGCCCATGTCGTCCGCCAGCACGCCGCCCTTCCCGGAGGCGAAGAGCCGGTACAGGAACCGCACGCCCTCGCGCTGGTACTCGCGCAGGTGGCGGTTCAAACCCGCGGGGACGAAGAGGCTCGACGAAAGGAGCTCGTCTGCGGACGAGCGCGAACGTTCGCGTTCGCGCCGTTCGCGCTCGTCCGCGACTGTCGCCCCGTCGGCGCCGACGTCCTCACTCCGGCGCGGCGGCCCGAGCACCAGCGGCCCGACGTCCTCGGCGCGCGCGGCGTGGTCGCCGAACACGTCCACGCCGCCTTCGGCGTCCACCTCCACGGGAGCCTGGGCGTGGCGTCGTGAGGGTCACGTGACGAAGGAGAAATGAAACACCGTCAGAAACACCGTGAGACGCGTCGGAGGCGAGAAACTTCTCGTCGTATCGGCGGTTTCACTTTTACTTTCGAGAAAACAAAACAAAAAAACGAAAGTGGGCACCCCGAACGGCGAACAACGGCGAGAAAAACAAAAGAAAGCGCGGCGGGCGGCGCACCGCGACGTCCTCCATCACGTGTTCCAGCTCCTCTTCGTTCCAGAGCTTCGTGCTCTGATGCGTTCGCGGCGGTTCGTTCGCGTTCGCCGGGTCGTCGAGCGTTTCCTCGGGATGCGTCCGCAGAGCCGACCGCGCGTCGCTCCGGCGCCGGCTCGCGTCGCCGTGACCGTCGCGAGACGCGCCGGATTGGGACGCCGCCTTGGCTTTTTCCGCGCGCTCGGCCCTCTCCTCCTCCTCCCTCAGCATGTCCACGATGGAGATCTGCGCGGAGACGGAACGCGCGGGGGAGGTGATGCGTGTGGAGGGTCAGGCGCGGGATCGAGACGCGCGCGGTGACGAGACGACGGGACGCGATGACGGGAACGAGAGGGACGAGACGCGTTCGTTCTTCCGCCGAGATGCGGTGGTTCGCCGTGTCCGCTAATCTCGCGCGTCGCCGTACCTTCCGCGGGCTCGTGAACGACGTCGGGGGGTCCGGCTGGACGCCCTGCGACGCGGGCCGCGCCCGCGACGAAGACGCCGCCCGGAGCAGGTCCATCGCGTCGTCGTCGCCCCCGCGCATCACGCTGTAGGCACCGCGGATCTCGACGCGTGGTGAAGAAATTGTTGGCACGGTGCGAAGTTACGTGTATTTTCGGACCGAAAAGCGAAAACGCGAACGCGCGGGTGCGGGAAGCGCTTCTTCGGCGTCGCGACGTTTTGTCGTTCGCGCGTCTTCATTCATCACCGTCCATTTCAATCACAAGAAACCAATCGTCACAAGCGACCCTCGACCCGCTCTCGTTTGGGGCGACCGGAAGCCGCCGCGGTCCGACCCGGCGCGTGCTATTCGCGTTCGGGTCGGCGTCGTGGTGGCGCACTGCCGTCGTTCGAGACGGGAGGTGGTCGGTTTCTTTTCGCGTCGCGGCGTCGCGCGCCGCCGCCGGCGAGAGTCTCGGAGATCGGAGACTCCGCGCCGCGCCCATTCTCCGCGCCTCCGCGCCTCCGCGAGTGACTTGTTCTTCTCGCACGCTCTGTCCTCTCTTTCTCGGGTCACATCCTGTCCGCGCCCGGCCCGTACCCCCCCTCGGGTTTCCTCGAGGAAATCCCCCGAGACCCGGAAATCTCCCCCCCCCGCGCGTGCCCGCTCTCGCGCATCGGCGCGCGGCGCCCGTCGTCGCGGCGCTCGCCGTATTTCTCCTTGTCCCGGCTGGCGCTCGCCCCCGGCTGGCGCGAGCCGCCCGGCGCGCCGGCGCTGGGCCCGGGGCGCGTCAGCGCCTGCGTCTGCTGGTACTTCAGGATGGTCCAGTCGAAGACGTAATCGTACTGGTACCCCTCGCGGATGAACAAGTCGCGGAAGAGCTTGCGGACGTACGAGTAGTCCGGCTTGTCCTCGAACCGCAGCGAGCGGCAGAGCTGGAAGTAGGTGACAAACTCGGGGGGGAAGCCCTTGCACAGCACCTCGATGGGCGTGCTCATCTTCTTCTCCGAGATTTTTTCGTACTTTTGCTTTTTCGTCGCCGCCTTGAGGCCCTGCCACGGCAGCGAGCCGCGCAAAAAGTACATGAGCACGTACCCGAGCGACTCGAGGTCGTCGCGCCGCGACTGCTCGATTCCGAGGTGCGTGTTGATGGAGGCGTAGCGCGCCGTCCCGGTGAGGTTTTTGTTCTCGCGGTACGGGATGTGCTGGTGCGACTTCGGGTCGCGGTACTTCTTCGCCAGCCCGAAGTCGATGATGTTCACCTGGTTCGCGCGCTTGCCGAGGCCCATCAGGAAGTTGTCGGGTTTCACGTCGCGGTGGATGAACGACTTGGAGTGCACGTACTCGATGCGGCTCACCAGCTGATCCGCCAGCATCAGCACCGTCTTGAGCGACAGCTTGCGGTTGCAAAAGTTGAACAGGTCCTCCAACGACGGACCGAGCAGATCGAGCACCATGATGTTATAGTCGCCCTCGACGCCGAACCACCGGACGTTGGGGATGCCCGTGCCGCCCTGCAGGATCTTGTACAGCTTCGACTCGTACAACAGCTGCGGGTGTTTCGTCTTGACGGATTCCTGCAAATTCGGCATTGAGGACGGAGACGGAGAGCCGAAGGCGCGACGATCGGGTGGTCAGCGACCATCGTCCGGTTTGTTTCTCGATGACGCGTCATGACGCGGGTACCGCCGATGACGATCGGTCGATCGGTCGTTCGTCGGGGTGAAGAGGCGAGTGTCGCGGCGGTCGCCGTCGCGCCGCGCCGCGCGCGCGATCGCGTCGCGGATTCTCGGCGAGAAAAAAAAAACTCGCGCAAGCTGACTGCAGCCCCTAGGGTTTCCTCGGGGGGACGCGCGCGCGCGGCACGCACCAGCTTGATGCCAACTTCCTCGCCGGTCTGAATGTGCGTGCCTGCAGGAAGGGGAGAGGAAGGAACGACGTCGGTGAGTCCACGGTCCGCGAGTGCGGGTCCGCCAGGGGCGCGGGCGGAAGGCTGGGGGAATTTCCCCCCGCGCGTAGAACGCATCGTCCGAGGACGCGCAGAGTGCCCAATCTGGGAATGCGTTCCGCGGACGTACCCAGGTAGATGTCGCCGAACGAGCCGCTCCCGATCTTACGACCGAGGCGGTACTTGTTACCCACGCGGAGCTCTAAACCGCTCGACATCGTGCCTCTCGCGCGACTGCTCGCGAGTCGATCGACGAGTCGGTCACCGGAGCTCTTGTAGAGCCGGGAAACTCGTAGTCGTTGCGGGAATCCACTCTCTCGCTTCAGCGGAGCGTGCCGTGCGCGCCCTCACCGAGACCCTCGCGACGACGATCGGGGGACGGAAACGCGTGCGACGTCGCGTCGACACGTCCGAGAAATGTTTCGCGGCGCGAAGTGATGCGTTCGCGTCGCCTCGCTGTGGCGCGCGCGCGTACGAACCGCCGCGTCACAGTCGATCAAACGCGGCAAAACGATGTCTGGCGAAGAGGGTCAGACAGCATTGTTCCCGGACGACGGTTTTGTGCGAAAGCGGTCGGAGGTTGAACTTTGAAACCAAACGTCGTTCAAAATCCACTGATCGATCGACGTTTCCCCGACTACGGACACGAGCGCGCACTCTGTCGCCCGCGAGATGAGCGAGTCGTACCAGCACGTGGTGAAGGGCGGGTTGAAGCTCAAGGGTGGGGTTTCCGCCGCTGGGGGCGTGAAGAAGAAGAAGAAGAAGAAAGATAAGCACAAGGAAGTACGTGGAGACGCACGGTGACGACGCGCGACGACGCACTTTCCGCGTTCCACCGCGCATTCGCGCGAACTAGGTCTGACTTCGGCCTTCCCTCGTCCGCCACCTCCGCAGAAAGAGAGAGACGCCGAGGCGCTGGACGCCGCGGTCGCCGAGGGCGGGTCCGTCCCTCCGCCCGCGACGGACACGCGCACGGCGGCGGAGCGGCGGTTCGACGAGCAGGCTGCGAAGACCCAGGAAAAGCTGATTCGCTCCATGGCGAGCAAGTCGCACCGCGACAAGGTGAAGGACTTCAACGAGTACCTCTCCAAGCTCAGCGAGCACCACGACATTCCCAAAGTCGGTCCGGGGTGATGATTCGGCGAGACACGCGATGCGAAACGTCGCCGCGCGTGACACACGCGCGTCGTCCCTCAGAAGGCGCAGTCACAGAAAAGAGACGCCTCGCTCGCGCGTCGGACGCGGAGGCGACGCGACGCGGCGCGCGCTCGTTCTAAGTGTCAAAAACAAAAACAGCCTTTCGCGCGACTGACCCCTACTCGTACTCGCGTACGACCTACGGTGACCTACGCGGTACCCGCTTCCCTGTCTTCCCTGTCGTCGCGTATGTCGCGTATCGTGGTGTCCACTTCCCCGTTCTCCAGCCGCACGAACGTCACGCGCTTGGTCAGGTCCGCGCCCGCCGCGTACACGAACGACTCGCCAATCTCCACGGGCAAGTCGCGCCGCGCGCCGCCGCGACCGCCGCGAAGCTCGCCGGCGGGGTCGGCTTTCGCGGGAGGCTTCGCCGTCGCCGTGGCGTATGCGTCGCGCATCGCCATCACAGCCTCTATTTTCCGCGCGCACACCAGCAGCACGTCGTACTCGTCCGGGCACACCAGCGCGAGGAAGTTATCGGCGAACTCGGACATGCGCACGCACGAAAGCGCGCGCGTCGCCATCCTGCGCCGCGCGCGCCTCGTCTCGGCGTCCAGCAGGTACACCGCGTTGGCGGCGACGAGCAGGACGCGAGGCACCGCCTCGCCTCGCCTGTTGATCTTCAGCACCTCCTCGGAGAAGAGCACCAAGGGGGGCTCGCCGTGCTTCGCGAGGAGCTTCACCACCTCGGGGGACGAACGCAAGTCGCAGTGGTCTGGCGTCGAGGGAGGCGTGAGGCGGGAGAGACGCGGGACCGGGCGCGAGGCGATGGCGTCAGACGGGCGTCAGATGTCCGGTCCTCGTGTGCCGAACGCGACGGTGCCGAGCGCGCGGTGCGGGTGGGTCGTACCTCCGAGGAACAGCTTCCCCGCGCTCGAGCGGCGCCTCTCTTTGCGCCCCATGAAGGGCTGCAGAGGCTCTTCCACCGCGAAACCCATGGCACGCGCGGACCCGCGCGCGCGCGAAGTGAACGTCAACGGGCGAGTGTCGAGTTTTTCGCCTCGGTGAAAGTGTGGCATCGCGACGTTCGTGCTGACGTTCGAAGAGAAAAATACGTAATAATGTGACGCATCACAACTGATCCCGTTCCGCCTACCCGATGGTCCCGCCCGCGATGGACTTGCAGGTGATGGCGCCCGCGGAGGTAACCATCTCCAGATCCTTGTACGCGGCGACGCACCCGTCGGTGGTGCGCAGGCCGGGCGCCACCTTCTCCCAGGTCTTCTTCTTCTTCATCTGGTTCTCCGTGTGCGCGTCCGCCTGCTCCGCGTCCCAGGCGCCGAACTTGATGCGCTCGCCGGGCACGGCGCCCTCGGGGCACACCAGGAGCTCCACCTTCTCGTGCGAGTCGTCCGACGCGCACAGGAGCATGCCGTGCGACGCGACGCCGGCCATGTTGCGCGACTTGAGGTTCGCGAGGACCACCACGAGCTGGCCCTCGATGTCCTGCGAGGCGAGAAAAAAGCGAGCGGGAGAAAACGTCAGGCGCGTGCGTTTCGCGGCGGTGGTGTTTGCAGGTTTCAGGGCTTCGGTGTGGATGATATTCGGTGTGAACCGTCGCGATAAGACGCGATGGGCGGGGGTGTCGCGGCGCGACACGGGCGACGCGCGGGTCCGGCGCGGAATGCGCGGCGCGTACCTCGGCGTTCATGTACGGCACGAGTCCGGAGCAGATCTGGCGGGGCTCAGCCTCGCCGACATCCACCTCCTCCACGTACAGCTTGTCCGCCTCCGGGTGCTTGTACGCCTTGATCACCTTGCCGACGCGCGCGTCGATGAGCTGCTCGACGCCCTCGGGGGCCTCGGGGGCCTCGTCGGCCATCGCGCGCACGGCGACGCGCGCGGCGGGCGCGCGCGCGGAGCGGCGCGCCACCGAGCGCAGGGGCGCGGCGGTGGCGATGGAGTTCACGGCGCGGAGGGCGAAAGCCATCGTGCGGGTGTCGGAGGCGTGTGCCGCGACAAGTGTCCATCGTTTGTCTTTGTTCACCGCGAAATTTTTTAGGGCGCGTCGCGCGGGGGGCCGCGCGACGCGGCGAAACGCGCTCCTCTCCGTCCGTTTTCTAAGGTGTGCTATATGCCAATTCGTCTCTACCCCACCACCACCTGTCAACACCCAAGGAAGCTGAAGAAGCTCTTCACCGGTGGCGCCTCCGTGTCTATCCGGTAGATGCCCAGGTGCCCGCCCAGCTTGCCCTCGCGCAGGCGGAAACACACGCGGTCGCCCACGGTGAGCACCACCGACTTGGTCGCCTTGAGCGCGTCGAACCTCCCGCTGCCGTCGCGCGCGTTCTCGCGCATGTACCCCGGCCCTTCCCTCAGCGCCTTCATGCGCACCTTGTCCCGGACGACGGTCATGGTGAACTGCTGCCTGCTCACGGCTTTGGACAGGACGTTCCCGCATCCGCGCCCGAGCATCTGCGCGCCCGGGTGCAGCGGCACGATCGCCGGCGGCGGCTCCGCCCCCGCGTTGGCTTCTTTGAACGCGATGACGTATTGGTCGGAGAACTCTTCGACGAGCTGCAACCCGGGGAAGCCGTGGTCGGGGAGCCGCCCGGGCGCGGACCCCTCCACGAAGTCGGCTTCTTCCTCGGGAATCAGCGAGAGCTGGTCCCGGACGTCAGCCAGCTCGCTTTGCAAATCGTAGATGGCGTTCTCGTAGGACATCCCCGGTTGGTCTTCGTCGTTCACGAGCCTCAAGTTTTTGGGGTCAAACGGAACCGCCGGGTGCGAGGGGTTCTCGAGGTGCTCGGCGATGTCCTCCAGGATGAGCCGCTCGCCGTCGTCTTCGTACTTGTCGTCGTAGAAGGATGAAGAGATGAGCTGGCCGATGAAGTCCACCACGAAGGTGGCCATGCCGATCAGCACGAACGCGTTCGTCACCGCGTTGATCGTGGTGAGCAAATCCACCTCGCCCACGTCGCCCTCGCTCTGGTACTCGACGTACGTCCCCGCCCAGTCGCGCGTGACGAAGGATTCGTCGTGCGTGTGCAGAGTGGCGCCCGGCGCACCCGCAGCAGACCCGGTGTAGATAACCTCCGTGCCCATGCCCATGCGCTCGGCGGTCTGGTCGTGCATCACCGTCACCGTCGTGCGCAGCGTCGTGTCGAAGGGGTACCACGGGTCAGGGTTCACGTTGGTGGAGGTGAACACGAGCCGGAGCTTGCTGCCCATCAGCCGGTACGGCGCGCGCTTCTCCAGGTACACAGCCCCGGCGCCGGTCGCGCTGGGCGACGTGGCGTTGAGCTCGATCCCCGCGAGCTCAAGAATCTCCCCGTACGTCAGCTCCAGCGCGGACCCCTCGCTCGCGGGCTTGAGCGTCGTCGTGCGTCCGCTCGGGAAGTTCACCACGAGCTCATCCGGCGCGGCGCGCATCCCGAACGTCGTCTCGACGGTGACGTAAAACACCAGCTTGAGCAGTTCCGGCCTCGCGATGAACGCGTCGACGTGGGCGGTTTCCGTCAACACGCAGTCGCTTCCAGGCGTGAACGACGCGTTGTTCGCGTTCGCGCACGTTCGCGTCACCGCGGTCTGCCGGTAGTGCGTGTTGATCCAGACGTCGGGGACGCCCACGCGCGTGAACTCGGGCGCCACCAAGTGGTCCACGCACTGCGGATCCGCGAAGGTCTGCCCGCCCCAGGTGACTATGTCCACGAACTCGTTGCCTCCGACGGTGTCGGCGCAGTACCCCAGGTCCGCGAACGAGCCCCCGGCCGCGGCAGCGTAGTCCGACGACTCCATCTTGGTCGTGATCACCGTCGTCGGCACCTCGAACTTCATGTAGTTGTGCGACACGATCATGGAGAAGAAGGTGAAGATGGTGATGCACGACATGAAGAACAGGTGCATCAGGATGAGCGTCTTGTCGTACGTCTTGACCAGCTTCACGGTCTTGTACGCCACCGCGTCCGAGATGCTCTCCTTGAAGCGCTCCATGAGGGAAGGCATGGTGGCCGTGCAGCCGCGCGACCGCCCGACGTCCGCGCGCCGAGACGAGACTCGGCCGCGGCCGGGAAAACAACCGCGCGCGCGCGCGCGAGTGTGGTCGCGCGCGCCCCCGCGAGCTCGAAGAAGACGCGCCGCGGTGGAGCCGCGCCGCTCGTGTGATGGCGCGCGGGTGACGGTTCGCCACGCCTCTGGGCTCGCGCAGAGGCCCCGAAGGTGGATGTGCGCGCCGTCGTGTGTGCGCGACATTCGTGGCGCGGCCAAACCAACAAGCGAAAAGCGAGTAGTTGTACGAAGTACACAAAAGTAACACCGCCTGGTGACTGAAAAGCCATACGAGGGAATTTTTTGGGAGACGTTTCGCGACTTCGCGAAATTTTGACGCGTCTTTCGCCCGGGGACGTGACGACTGACTCCTCTTCGACGCGTCGCGATGACGAGTATGCGTGATATATAACGACACGCGCACGACCAATAATACGGCTTAATCCTCCTCTTCCTCGTTGAGCACGGCGTACGTGACGACCCAGAACAGGATCAGCGTCGGCAGCGCGAGGAACGTCTCGAGGTCGTCCTCCTCCGCCGCCGCCGCCGCCGCCTTCTTCGGCGCCTTCTTCGCGGGCTCGGGTTTCGGCGCCGGCTTGGCGGCGGGCGCCGCCGCCGTGGGCGGCGCCGGCCTCGACGCCGCCGCGGGCACGGTCTGCGCGGGCGCGGGCGCAGGCGGGCGCACGGGGATCGCGGGGATGAGCGCCTCCTCCGCGGCCACCTTGGCGCGCGCCGCCTCGGCGGCGGCTTCCTGTTTCGCCTTGGCGGCGGCGGCGTCGGCGGCGAGCTTGGCGCGCGACGCCGCGAGGTTTTCCGCGGCGACGCGCTTCGCCTCGGCGGCATCCGCGGCGGCCTTCTCGCGCGCGTCCCGCGCCTTCGCCTCGGCCTCAGCCTTGGCGGCCTCGGCCTTTGCCTTCTCCGCCTCGCGGATCGCCTCGGACTTGGCCTTGGCGTCCGCCGCCGCGCGCGCCTTTTCGGCCTCGCGAGCCGCCTCCTTGGCCGCCTTCTCCTCGGCGCGCGCGGTGGCGTCCGCCTGCGCAGCGCGCTTCTTGGCGGCGAGCTCAGCCTCCACCTTGGCCTCGTTCGCCCGCTTCGCCGCGGCAGCCTGCTCAGCCTTGGCCTCGTCCGCCCGCTTCGTCGCGGCAGCCTTCGCCGCCTTCTCGGCGTCGGAAGGCGCGTTCGCCTCGGCGGACGCCTTCGCCGCCGCCTTCGCCGCCGCCGCCGTCGCATTCTCGGCATCCCGCGCCGCCTTCGCGGCGGCCCGCGCCTCCGCCGCCCGCGCAGCCGCCGCCGCCTTCTCCGCCTTCGCGGCAGCCTTCTCCGCCTCGGGCGCGGCGGCGCGCGCCGCCTCGGCCTCGGCCTCGGCCTGCGCCGCCGCCTCAGCGGCGGCGCGCTCCGCCGCCTCCGCCGCCTCGGCGGCGGCCTTCGCCGCCTTGGCCTCGGCCGAGTACTCGCCGAGCTCGGCGTACTCGCGGAACTGCCTGCCGACGTCGCTGAAGTCGACGTCCTGGGCGGCGCTTTGCGCGCCAGCCTGGTTCGCCTCGGCGCGCGCGAGCAGCGCGGCGACGCGCGCGTCGGACTCGGCGGCGAGGTCGCGCGCCTTGGCCACTTTCGCGGCTTCCGCGGCGGCGCGCTTCGCGTCGAGCGCGGCGAGACGCGCGGCTTCGATCTCAGCCGCCTTCGCCTTCTCGCTCGCCACGAGCGCGGCTTTCTTCTCCGCGATGGCAGCGACGCGCTCGGCGTCCTTCGCCTGCTCCGCAGCGCGCGCCTCAATCGCCTTCACGCGGTCAGCCTCGCGCTTCGCATCGCGCTCGGCGCGAGCCCTCGTGTCGGCATCCTTCTCGGCCGCAGCCTTCTCGGCGCGCGCGCGCTTCGCCTCCTCAAGGCTTTTGGACTCGGAAGCCTTCTCGCGCGCCGCCTTGGCCTCCGCCGCCGCCTTCGCCTTCTCCGCGGACGCGGCGTCGCGCGCAGCCTTCGCGGCGGCATCAGCCTTCGCCTTCTGAGCCGCCGCAGCCTCGCGCTCAGCCTTCGCGGCGGCATCAGCCTTCGCCTTCTGAGCCGCCGCAGCCTCGCGCTCAGCCTTCGCGGCGGCATCAGCCTTCGCCTTCTCGGCAGAGACCGCCGCCTTGTCAGACTTCGCCTTCTCCGCCGCCTTGGCCTTCTCCGCGGCAGCCTTCTGAGCGGCAGCTTCCTTCTCGGCCTTCGCCGCAGCAGCCGCCTTGGCCTTCTGAGCCGCCGCAGCCTCACGCTCAGCGTTCGCCTTCTCGGCAGCCTTCGCCTTCTCCGCCGCCGCGGCCTCGCGCTCAGCCTTCGCGGCGGCATCAGCCTTGGCCTTTTCAGCCGCAGCAACCTCGCGCTCAGCCTTCGTCGCAGCAGCCACCTTCTCCTTCTCCGCCGCCGCAGCCTTCGCAGCAGCCGCCTTCTCGGCCTTGGCCTTCTCCGCAGCCGCCGCCTTCTCAGCCGCAGCAGCCTCGCGCTCACTGGCCTTGGCCTTGAACTCTTCG
>Ga0181559_10004390_pt1 | contig 13672 bp, 11 predicted proteins | sample 011ome_21_FD_133752 | JGI IMG/M metagenome (GOLD analysis project Ga0181559, IMG submission 133752) | Coastal salt marsh microbial communities from the Groves Creek Marsh, Skidaway Island, Georgia - 011508AT metaG (megahit assembly) | ecosystem: Environmental > Aquatic > Marine > Intertidal...
ACCTTTACTGTATCAACATCACCGGTGCGCGCGGCGGTCATTAATACGGTTTCGCCTTCATTAAAAACCTCGTTGGCACTGGCCCCGGCATTGAGCAGAATCTGCGTCATTGAGCGACTGCCATTGCGTGCTGCGAGGTAGATCGGGGTAATACCGTAGCGGGTTCGGGCATTAACGTCAGCTCCGGAACGAATAAGTGCTGCTACCAGGTTAAGTTGATTATTAAGTACCGCGTAATGCAGGGCTGTTGTTCCGTCTGCCGCGGCAGTATTGATGTTCTGTGCCCCGTCCAGCAATACCCTGGCAGTTTCCTGATCACCCGCCTTGACGGCTTCCAGTAGCGCCATCTCCCGGGATGGTTGGGCTTGTCCTGTCTGTGTAATAATCAGGCAGGCAAATAACAGAAACGAGTTTATTAACACAAAGGCCGGTTTTGACCGCATAATAAGCCTCATATCTGTTCAATGATTCCGGTACTGTCACCCAGTTGTTCCAATTCAACACCGGCCTTGTTAAGCATGGTCAGTACCAGATTAGTCATTGGCGTACGTTTGTCATAGCTGACATGCTGGCCACCCTTGATTCTGCCGGTTCCGCCGAGCAGTACATTGGGTAGAGGATAATGATCGTGAAGGTTGGAGTTACTCATATTGGAACCGTAAAGAATAATTGAGTTATCCAGCAAGGTGCCATCCCCTTCTTCAATTGAGTCCAGCGTATCGATAAATTTCCTGAATTGCGTGACGTGGTAATTCTGGATTTTTACATTGCTGGCCATCTTGGCGGGATTATTGGCATGGTGAGATGTGGCATGATGGCCGGTATTGACCCCCACCTGCGGATAGGTTCTGTTACTCAGTTCACGCGCCATCATGAAGGTGGAAACCCGTGTAATTTCACTCTGGAAGGCCAGAGCCATCAGATCGAACATGATCGCAAGATGGTCTTCGTAGTCGAAAGGAATGCCTGCCGGAGCATCCGGTATATCAAGGTCAGGATTTTCAACAATCAGGCGTTCCGCCTGCTGAATCCGGCGCTCAATTTCCCTGATATTCTCCAGGTAATCGCTAATTTTCTGCCGGTCTCCACTGCCCAGTTGACCGCTGAAAGAATGTGTCTGCTGTACAACCGCATCCAGAATGCTGCGGTCCTCAGCCTGCCGGGCCAGTCTGTCGTCCACCGAACCGCCCTGACCAAACAAGCGTTCAAACACCTTGCGTGGATTGATTTCCATGGGGTTTGGTGTCGTTGGTGTGCGCCAGGAAAGCGTGTTCATGTAAATACAGCCGTAGTCCCTGTCACAGGCTCCCAGCAGACCGCTATGATCTTCAGTAGCAAGTTCCAGCGAGGGCAGAGGGGTATCCTGGCCAATGACCTGGGCGGCGTACTGATCAGCGGTTACTCCGGCAAAAGCGTCAGAGCCCAGGGTTGCTTTTGGTCTGATACCACTGAGCCAGGTACAGGGGCTTAGACTGTGAACTGCGGTAGTATCGGCCGCTGTATGACCAAGGCCACTGACGATGGTCAGGCGATTCCGATAGGATTCCAGTGGTTTGAGGATAGTCTTGAATTCGAAATCAGTGCCGACTTTGTCCGGCGTGTACTCGGACATGATTGCACCGTGGGGGATATAGACAAAGCCGAGGCGGGGTTGCACCACGGAGGAACTCTGGGCAAAAGCCGGTACCATACTGGTAAGCAGTGGCAGGCTGAGACTGACCCCCGTGCCTTTTAATAGTTGCCTGCGACTGATGTGTTTTTTACTGATGAACATGTTGCCCCCCGGCGATTTCCTTAAAAAAACCTGCGCTTTTCCTGGTCTGGTAAATTTACTGCAATATGCCTACCGATTATAGACTTTCTGTATTAAAAACCAATGTCTTCGACGAAGTGCATTTTTCCGGCAAGACCGCTAAGCTGTGATTACATTTCACTACGGCAAACATTCGATGCGTTATTTTTTGCGGCAGCTTGCCGTCCCTTTTGTGCCCCTTATCTTCATGTTTTGCCTGCAGAATATGGCAAATGCGCAAAGTGAATGGCGCGAATATCCCAGCATGGAGAGGGGAAATAACTCCTTCACCCTGCCACCGGACTATCTGGAACCCGGAGAGTTTGTGGTTGGCAGGCTGATGTTTCCTCAATATGAGCGCGGCCCTTTTGGCAGTGGACCTGGAGACTGGCGCCGTGGTGGTACCGCCTGGTCTGTGGACTATCCCGAAGGTGACAGGGTGTTTGCCATGTTACTGGAGCGCATGACCACTGTGGATGTTCGGTCGGTGGAGCAGCCGGTGAATCTAGATGATGGTGATGATGTGTTTTTCTGGCCGTTCATGATTTCCGGACTGGTGGGTAGCTGGGATCTCACCGAGTCGCAGGCTGCCAAATTGCGGGAGCACTTGCTTAAGGGAGGCTTCCTGTTGTGCGATTCCTTTTATGGTGAATATGAATGGAGTGGTTTTATCAAGACCATGCAGCGGGTTTTTCCTGACCGCCCCATTATTGATCTGCCCGATGACCATCCCGTGTTCCACATGGTGTTTGATTTATCCGACAAGCGCCAGATACCGACCTGGCAATACCTGCCAAGGGGTTACCGACAGGGTGGTGATACTCCCGGTTGGCGCGCCATACTGGATGATAACGGGCGTATTATGGTGATGATTGCCTTTAACAACGATATTGCCGATGGCTGGCAGCGGGCAAATGATCCCGGTTATCCTCAGTTTGAGGCGAACCTCAGTATTCGAATGGGGGTTAATTTTGCGGTTTATGCGTTGACGCACTGAGGCACTTACGTACAGTCGCAAGTCTCAAGAGGCAAGAGGCAAGAGGCAAGCAACCACTCTCCTACACTTCAGATATTTTCTATAGGTCGGATAAGGACCGCAGGGACGCCATCCGACATGGCGACCTTTGGTCGCCTTCTTGAGACTTGCGACTATTTTGTCGCCACCTGGGCGCCGGAAGTGTCTACTGCCTTTTTCATGGTGAAAGGCACTGAATTAACGATGGCTTTGACGATTGCGGAGAAGCGGTAATCATCTTGCGCGGCTTCTTTTCTGATGGCGCGTACTACCGGCATGTCATAGGGCTCAAGGCCGCGGCCAAGGGCGTAGGTGAGTAGTTTCTCGGTCAGATTTTCGACAAAATTTTCCGGTTTGCTGATCAGAGCAGTGCGTAAGTCCTCAACGCCATCAATGTAGCTGCCATCACCAAGCTGGCCGCTGGAATTAACCAACCCGCCTTCCTCCTTGATTCGATAGCGACCGATCGCATCAAAATTCTCGAGGGCAAAACCCAGTGGATCAAGCAAACTGTGACAACTGGAACACACCGGATCCTGCCTGTGTAATTCCAGACGCTGACGAATTGACATGACATCAGAGCCAAGGTTTTCTTTTAGGTCCGGCACGTTGGGCGGTGGGGCCGGTGCCGGGGTACCGATAATATTTTCCATTACCCATTTGCCACGTAATACCGGTGACGTTCTATTGGGATACGATGTGACAGTCAGGATGCTGCCCTGGCCAAGCAATCCACGGCGAGCCTCATCAACCTGGTCGACGCGGCGAAAATGGGTGCCATAGATATTGGGAATGCCGTAATGGGATGCCAGGCGATCGTTCACATAGGTCCAGTCCGCAGTCAGCAAATCCATGACTGAATGATCGTGCTGAATAATTTCACTGACAAACATTTCGGTTTCCCTGCGAAATGCATCGCGCAATTTATTATCAAAATCGGGGAAAGTCCTGGTATCGGGTGCCACACTTTTCAGGTTGCGCAAAAACAGCCATTGGGCAGCAAAGTTATCGACCAGGGAAATGGCTTTAGGGTCGCGCAGCATGCGTTCTACCTGGGCGTCAAAAACAGCACGGTCATCAAGTTGGCCGGCGGCTGCCAGATCAAGCAATTCTTCATCAGGCATGCTACTCCACAGGAAAAATGACAGTCGTGATGCCAGTGCCAGGTTATCAAGGGTATAGACGTCACCCGGCTCGACATTCTCAGGATCCGGTTCACTGCGGAAAAGAAACTCCGGTGAGGTCAGGATGAAACGCAGAGCCGTCTGAATGCCCCGTTCAAATCCGCCCTGGCTATAGCCCTGCAGATAGAAATCACCAAATAAGGCATAGTCTTCGCTGGTTAAAGGTCTGCGATAGGCCAGCTTGCCGAGTCGACCGAGGATTTCAGAGGCACAACCGCTTTCATCAGCGCTTTGTTCAGGGGAGCATGAGAATATTTTTCGGCGTGAAAGGGTATCGCCAGGACCGGTGACATTATAGGGGCCAATGATGTCGACGTAATCCAGTGTTGGCAGCCCATTCATATTCTGTAAATCCAGATCGCGGGTATGCAGTTCCAGAGGTTCATGGGTTTCAGCGGCATTTTTCTGAATAAAAGTGACGGCCACTTTATGCAGACCGGCAGTGACGGGTATGCGGGTTTTCAGGCGCTGGTCAATGCTGTCAGCAGCCTCTGCAAAGTTTTCATCTGACATCAGGTTGTCGGCAGGTCCTCCAACCTGGGCGAGAAATATACGTTCTCCATCAATGCTTATTTCAAATTCATGGGGCCATTCCAGCCCCGTCATATAGCCGACAATATTTCGTGTGAGATAGGAATGCAGTTCGTATTCGCCATCGAGGGGAAAATTATGCTCAATAAGGATGCCGCCACGTGTGCCCATGGGCAGTCCTGGAAGATGCTGACCCTGAGGAGCATCTGGCGCCACTTTATAAACCTTGGAAAGCGCATCCTGGCGTGGGTCGCCAACGGCAAGTTCGGAAATTTTTCGTGATGCCACCAGATACTGCTCCAGCAGTGAAGGCGACGTGCGCAGTACATCGGCAATATTATCAAAGCCATAGCCTTCATCATCGGCAGGCAGGTATTCGCTGATATCTACCTGCAGGTTCAGCAAGTCTCGAATAACATTACCGTATTCGGTTCTGTTCAGGCGATGCAGGGAAGACTGGCCGGGGTTAGGGTTGGCCAGTGTTGCGGTATCAATTTTATCCTGCAGGTAGTTGACGAAAACCTGCTGTTGCACGGGATCGGGCCGTGGCTGGCTCATTGGCGGCATCAGGCTGCCACGAAACTTGAGCATCACTTTTTCCCAGATTTCAGCGTTGGCTAAAGGATCGACAAGATTGACGCCCTCAAGATCGAGGCTGCCGGCCCAGTCTTCAAAGTTATGGCATTCGATGCAGTAGGATTCGATAAATTCCTGCTGATGGGCAACGTCGGCTGGCTGGGCCTGAATGCCAAGGGGCAGAGTGGTTAATGTGAATAGAGTCGTGAACGTGAAGACAGCGGACAGAATTCCGGTTTTGCTTTTTAAAGGTTTATACATGCTTTACTCCCCCTGGAGCGGGGAAGAATAATGGAGCCTTCATGCTAATTCAAGGTAACCTGAAAGGACTGTTTTTGTATCCGATGAGAAAGTGCTCTGGAAAAACGTTGCGCGTGTCATAGCTGATTGTTTTCCGGGCTATATTCCTGTCTTTGCCCTGGCCTGCCAGGTCTGGAATGGTTTTTTGGGAATTACAGGTGGTTCAGATTCATTGTATTTATTCCCCGGCTTTCTTATGCTTGTCCGATCTAAATGATTACTGGAGTTCCCTGATGCAAAAGTTACGCATGCCACTTCTGCTGATTGCCCTGCTTAACCCGGCCGCTGGCAGTGCCCACCATGGTCTGGCAAATTTTAATCTCAACATCGACATCAGTGTGAAAGGGCAAGTAACGGAAATCGCCATGATTAATCCTCATTCCTGGATTTATCTGGATGTGGTCAATACCGATGGCAGTGTTTCCCAATGGAAGTGTGAATTACGCGGTGGCACGGTTTTACGCCGTTCAGGCTGGACCAGGGACATGTTTGAAATAGGGTCTGAAGTGACTATTTCCGGATCACCGGATCGCTTCGAGGAAAATACCTGTTATACCGGAACGATTACTTTTGCCAATGGGGAGAGTCTGGACCGCTATGAGCAGATTATTGATGCAGAAAAATACCTGCGCCAGAACATGGAAATAAGTCGGCTCGGTAATGGTGACCCGGATATTAACGGTGACTGGGCAGCAGAACAGGTGGTGATGACAGATCCACGGGGTCTTGAGGGTACGCTGGTTCCGCTAAGTGTGGCAGATCAGTTTGAACCTGGTGCATTGCCCGCCGGAGCAAGAGCTTTTCAGGGGTCCAGGGGCACGCCAGAGTCATTTTCTCAAACCCCTCTCGCTACGACATGGGAGCGCGACAGTATCCTTCCCCTCACTGAAGCCGGCAAACAGGCCATAGCCGGGTTTGATGGCTCCTCAACCGATAATCCCAGGTTGCGTTGCGAAACCACCAATATATTGTGGGACTGGGCTTTTGACAATCCGGTGAATCGAATTGAGCAAACGGAAGACGAAATAAAATTGATTTACGGCACCATGATTTTTGAGCGCACAATACATCTCAATGAAACGCAGTTTCCGGAAAACATTGTGCCCAGTCGAGGCGGTTATTCCATTGGTCACTGGGAAAATGATGAGCTCACTGTATATACCCGGGGTTTCGAAGCAGGCATATTACTGGCGGACACGCGGACTCCCCATAGTGAAGCGCTAACGGTTGTGGAAAGATTCAGCCTTGATCCCGAAAATGGCTCCCTCAACCGGAGTTATGTGGCGCAGGATCCCTTGTATTTTGAAGGTCAGTACCGGGGTGGCGATACCATGTTTATTTCGAGCTATCCCTGGGAACCCTATAACTGTGATGATCGTTCATATCGATCAGATCTGTAAAAGCGAAGTTACCTGATAATCGACATTCCGTGTTTAACTAGTGGTCAGGGCTTTTTTGTGAGGTCACTTATGAAAATAAACACCGCCAGTTTTTCACTGTTTGTCCTCTTGCTGGTTCATGCGCAAATCCAGGCTGCCGAGCCAGTAAGCAGTCAGGGCAATACGCCAATGCCCTGGGCCTATGCACTTAATACCCCTGATGTTGAAATCCCTTTTGAATTCAATGTGCCCAGGACCGTGCCTGGATCTGATGTTGAATTTGTTTTCAGTAATCCCCGCAACCTTTATCAGCCTCCAGACTGGCATCCTGATGAGCATCCTGTGATGCCGGAAATCGTGGTAAAAGGGCGTAAGCCAGTGGTTTTTGCCTGTGGTTACTGTCATTTGCCCAATGGTCAGGGGCGTCCGGAAAATGCCAGCCTGAGTGGTTTGCCCGAGCAGTACATTATTCAACAAATGGCGGATTGGCGTGCAGGTCTGCGCAGAAGTTCCGAACCCCGGCATGGACCCGCTTCAGCCATGCAGGCTATTGGTGCGAACGCGACAGAGGAAGAGGTGGCAGCAGCGGCCGCGTATTTTTCCAGTCTTTCCCCCAAAAAATGGATTCGTGTGATAGAGACCGCCAGCGTCCCTGAAACAGTGGTCGCTGGATGGATGTATATTGAAAAGCCAGGGGCAGGCAATGAGCCCATTGGCAATCGAATTCTTGAAATGCCTGAAGACCTTGAGCGCACCGAGTTGCGTGATGATAATTCGGGATTTATAGCTTACGTGCCTGTCGGCAGTATTGCCAGGGGCGAGGAACTGGTGCGCTCCGGTAAAGATGGTATAGCCACGTGCGGTACTTGTCATGGCGAAGAGCTCAGAGGTCTTGGTCCTGTGCCTGCACTGGCCGGACGCTCTCCCAGTTATATTGCCAGACAGCTCCTTGATTTACAAAATGGTAATCGACAGGGCTTGTGGTCACCACTGATGGCAGATGTGGTGGCAGGACTGGATATAGACGACATGGTAGCCATTTCAGCGTATCTGGCCTCACTGGATCCCTGAGCAGAATCGAGGCGCGCGTGGAAAAAAAGTCCGGCGGCAAGAAAACAGTCATTATTGGTGGCGGTCATAATGGCCTGGTTTGCGCAGCGTATCTTGCTAAGGCCGGTCGTGATGTGGAAGTTCTGGAAAAAAGGCATGTGCTGGGTGGCGCAGCGGTTACTGAAGAATTTTTTCCAGGCTTTCGCAATTCTGTTTGTTCCTACACAGTCAGTTTGCTGCATCCGAAGATTATCAATGACCTGAATCTTTTTGCACATGGGCTGCGAATAGTGCCGCGTCGGGTAAATAACTTTTTACCATTGGCAGATAGTGACAGCTTTACTGCCACTGCTGGGGAACTGGCAAACGAAGTTAGCCGTTTTTCAGGTAAAGATGCTCAAGCCTTGCATGAGTATGATGGTTTTCTTGCAGCAGTGATGCCGGTAGTCAAGGAGATGATGCTGATGAAACCGCCTGATCTTGAGAGTGCAGGGTTTTCAGACCTGTTTGCGCTGTTTCGTCTGAGTCGACATTTTTCTTCGCTATCGCGGCAACAAAAACAATTTCTTTTTACACTGTTTTCCCGCAGTGCTGGCGAAATTCTGGATGACTTTTTTGAAACTCCCGCACTCAAAGCCCTGCTCGGATTTGATGCCATCGTCGGTAATTTTGTTTCTCCCTATACGCCTGGCAACGGTTACAACTTGCTGCATCATTTGCTGGGGGAGGTAAATGGTGAGAGCGGTCGTTGGGGGCATGCTATTGGAGGAATGGGTGCAATAAGTGATGCAATAGTTGTCGAAGGAAGTCTGCATGGTGTCAGGTATCACACTAATGCGGCGGTTTCCGGGATTATTGCTGAAGGTGGCAAGGTGAAAGGCGTGGTAACACAGGATGGCAAGCTGTTTGAGGCAGACACTGTAGTTGCCAATGTAAATCCGGCAATCCTTTTTTTGCATTTACTGGATGAGGACTGCGTCGCTGAAGAATTAAAATCACACTTCAGACAGTACAAGTGTGGTAGCGGGGCGTTTCGACTCAATGTTGCGCTCAGCGGGCTTCCTGCTTACGCAGGCAGAACCTCTGCTCATTGGCAGGAGGCAGGCATTATTATTGCGCCCTCCCTGGACTATATGGATCGCGCATGGCAAAGCGCAAGAAACACAGGCTGGTCAGAGCAGCCGGTAGTGGAGATGCTGATCCCCAGTCTGATCGATGACTCGCTGGCTCCCTCTGGAAGCCATGTAGCAAGTCTCTTTTGTCAGCACTTCTCGCCAGCACTTGGGCAAAAGTGGGAAACCTCCAAAGAAGCCGCTGTCGCTGACATACTCGCGACAGTGGAAACCGTGTTTCCGGGCTTTGGTCACTTGATTCTGGGAATACAGAGTCTCAGTCCCTGGGATCTGGAGCAGCAATTCAGTCTGCTCGGTGGTGATATCTTTCACGGGCGACTGTCGCTGGAGCAACTGTTCACAGCGCGGCCTGCTATAGGCCTGGCGCAGTATAATATGCCATTAAAAGGGCTGTATTTATGTGGTTCCGGTGCTCACCCGGGCGGTGGTGTCAGTGGCTTGCCCGGGCATAATGCTGCACGGGCAATTCTTAACTGAGGTCGGCGTCAGTTTCCATGGGCATTTCAGGATCTGCAGTCCATTCTGTCAAGGAACCATCATACACGGCCACGTTCTCATGCCCCAGCAGTGTTAGTGCGAGGGCATTTGAACTGGCGGCAATACCACCACCGCAATAGGTAATGACTCTGTCCTTTTCCATGCATGCCAATGGGGCAAAGTGTTGCGCTATGACCGTTTTATCCAGATAGGTATTGGCGTCAGGGTTGATAAGGGATTCACAATAGAGATTTTTGCTACCGGGAATGCGTCCGGCGCGTTTGTAGGTGCTGACTTCACCTTTAAACATGGGCAGGGGAAGTGAATGCAGCAGCAATGTCCGGGCATCATCACACGCCGCTTTCACGCTCTGCTTGTCAGCCATCAGTTCGGGGCGATGGTTTACAGTAAAAGTTTCTGCCACGGCATAGTGAGTCTGTCGAGACGAGACTTCTCTATTTTCAGCAAGCCATTTTTTCCAGCCCCCATCCAGTACTGCTGCATTATCAAAACCACAGACTCTTAACATCCACCAGACCCTCGCAGCCCAGGCATGATTGCCGTGGTCATAGCAAATCACTGCAGTATTATCACCAATACCCTTGTTTTTCATGGTTTCAGCGAAAGCCTCGGGACTGGGCATCATCAGCGTAAATTCATGGGAGGGATCGGATAGCTCGTCGCTCACATTGACATAAATGCTGTTGGGTATGTGACCCTCTGACCACTGATCAAACCCCGAGACAAAGCCATAACTACCATCCTCATTGGGCTTCATTAGCAGCGTGCAATCGAGAATCCTGATGTCAGGCTCCTGGCAGTTCTGTGCCAGCCATTCGGTAGAAACAAGTGGTATATCGAGGTTTATAGTCATGCTTTTCTCCTGTTATCCAGAGGCGATGATAAACACTGAAAGCGCAGGAGAAAAGCGCGGAACTGTAAATGTCGGGAAATGACAGAGAGGGGATAAAAAAAAGCCGGGCACCAAGCCCGGCTGGATCCCTGGCAGGCCAGCAACCTGCCAGGTGAGGGGCACTTCCTTTTTTTTACAGGCTTGTTTCAAAGGGATCACTTAACTCTTCGATGCAGGCGCGAATAACTCTGCGCACATTAATTTGGTAGTCCTGGGAGGCTTCCACTTCTTCAAGGCTAATGAGTCCATCGTCATTACTGTCGATCCTGTCAAAAAGCATATAGGCGCGCTCTTCCAGAGCCAGACTGAGTTCAGCCAGATCAATATAGCCGTCGCCATCCGTATCCACAGACTCAAAACGACCTTCAACTTCACCTGGCCCCTCCCAGTCTGGAATAGTTTCCCTGACACACTGGATGACAGCTTCACGATCGATGTCGGGGCGGTCCTGGGGACGTCCCCGCCTGGCTTCTTCTTCACTTATCAGGCCATCACCATTTTGATCCTGACGATCAAATTGCTTGTCAACACGACCGAGACGGCCATCAACAAATTCATTTTCATCAACAAAGCCATCAGCGTTGCTATCCAGATGATCGATGAGATTTTCAGGGTTGCCTGCGGGGCGACCACGACGATGACGGGCCTGTTCAGAATGAATAAGCTGTCCACCACGGCGTGCGGTGACCTGAATTCCTTCTATATCCCTGCTCGCTCGGGGACCTCCTTCCTGTGCAGTAGCGGCCGGCAGGATTGCTGCACTTAAAATTGCTGTGGTGCCTAGTACTAGCAGACTCTTGAGTTTCATTATTACTTACTCCTTTTATTTTCGAATATTGCTATAAATTATTTTAAAAATTGAATACCGGCCGGAATATTCAGTTCACTGTGTAAAACGCCGTGTAGCAACTTTGGTTGACAAGGGGATTCAAAAAAATGCCATAGATCGCTTCCAGTGCTGCTGAAATATCCGCTGTCCTGGTGCGGATGTCGTTACAAAGAAGCAATAGATCGGTAGAATGGAGATGTTTTACGAAAGCCTATAAATGCTCGGAGAGTACCTTGTCATTACCGGAAGATTTACGTCAGGAATATCTGGAAACATTGGGAATAGTCAGTTACTTCCCGCGTTTCATCCTGCCGGCAGCCCCGCAACCGGAGCCCTGTGAATGGTCTGAAGCATGGAAGCTGCGGCGCTTTGCAGACACGCAGGCTATTTCGGGGCAGATCGGACAGATCCCCGCCCAAACAACATCAGAAGAAGCATCTACGCAAGCATCTGCGCAAGCATCTGCGCAAGATAGTGCCAAAGTAATTCCCCCGACTGAACTGGCAAGCCCTCCACCAGAACCGGCTCACAAGCCTGCATCAACTCGCCTTCCGGTTTCTTCACAGCAGTCCAGTGAAAAAGAAATACCGCAGACAGACGCCCAGGCGGCAAAAGCCACCAATAAAAGAAAATCCAGTCTGGAAGAGATCAGACTGCAATTACTTTGTATTCGAGTGAATGAAAACCTGGCCATTCTGAATGCCATGCCGCACTTTGGTCCAGGGCAATTATCGCGTCAGCATATGGCGTTATTGCAAAATATACTCAGTGCCAATTCAATAAGTCCCCAAAACCTGCTTATTGATGAAAAACCCTTCCACTGGCCTATGGTGCAGGGGGAGTTTGTCGATAACAGTAAATCAGCAGCGGCTACTGCCCTTGTTGCATTCCTGCAGCAAAAGAAAGTGGACTGGCAGTTCAACAGTCTGCTTGTGATGGGCGAGCAGGTTGTCACCCGATTATTTACTGCCTTGGAAGAAGATAATGTCGACCTTGAGGATAGTGGCAATACAAGCGCAAAAAATTTGGCGAGCCCTGATAAGTCGGCCATAGAAACTGCAGCAGACTCACTACATTCTCAAATCAATTCGCCAGCCCATTCCTCCACTCCTGCAATTATGCCAACTATGGAATCTCAGGCATGGGACACTTTTTATGCCCGTAGTCTGGATGAAATTTTGCAGACGCCGGTGCTGAAAAAAGAGCTATGGACTATTACCAGAAAAATACGTCACTAGACGTTTTTTATTTTCCATAATGCATAAATTACGTATCAGGAAAATGACCAGGGCTGATCTGCCAGTGGTCACTAAAATAGAAGCTGATTGCCAGAGTCATCCCTGGACGCTGCTACAGTTTCTGGATGGATTCAATGCCGGTCATCAGGGTTGGGTAGCCTTCAGGAATTATGAAGAACGGGAAATGATTATCGGGTTCGCTATTGTTACCAGCGTTCTGGATGAGAGAACCCTGTTGAATATATGTGTCAGCCCTGCATTCCAAAAACAGGGCGCAGGGCGAGCATTGCTTGAATTTTTACTGCAGCAGTCGAAGCTTGAAAATATGGAAAAAATGTACCTTGAAGTAAGGGCGTCAAATAACCCGGCGAAAAGTCTGTATGAAAGCCTAGGCTTTGAAAAAATCGCAGAAAGAAGAGACTATTACCCAGCTGTTATTGGCAGGGAAGATGGCCATGTATATTCCCTGTCTCACTTTTCATGATTGTCACTGACGACCTTTGGGCTAGCAGGGGGTGCGGATAAATCCTGAGCCTGATTCTCATTCAGGTTGTCATCAGGGTAGTGATCATTATTGGTATCAGTCTTGATGAGGCAGTTTTTAAGCCATACAAAAAATTTGAAGATACTGACTGCCAACAGTGCCAGCAAGACGATCGCAATAAAAAAAATGGCCGTAGAAAGAATAAAGTTTTGTACGTCACTTGCCGGGATATCAGCAAAATTAATAACTGCAAAAATTGCAGCAATGCTGACCAGGATGCCCGAAACAACATTCCGGGTTTTTTTATTCATCTTTTTCTTCATAAAAAATCTATGACATTTCCTGCAAGGCAGCCATGGCAGACAGCAAGCGTATGTTGTCTTGCGCGGTACAAATGGTAATGCGTAATTTATTTTCCAGACGATCCTCATTACTGAAGTAGCGCACCAGTATTTGCTGATCTTTCAATGCCAGATAAATTTTTTCTGCGCAGGCGCCGGTTGGTACCGTGGCCAGTACAAAATTACTCTGACTGTCGGGCACCACATAGCCCATCTCTCGCAGTGCCGCGGTGACTACCTGACGCTCACTACGGACTTTTTCCCATGTCTGCGCGGCATACTCCTGATCCTCAATAGCGGCCCGTGCAAGCGTTTGCGAGATCAGGTCGGTATTGTAGCTGTCCTTGGTTTTCATCAGCGGGAAATAACGGCGGGATTGCCCAGGCCGTAAGCCATACGGAGTCCGGCCAGGGAATAACCCTTGCTGAAG
>Ga0181559_10004391_pt1 | contig 13671 bp, 4 predicted proteins | sample 011ome_21_FD_133752 | JGI IMG/M metagenome (GOLD analysis project Ga0181559, IMG submission 133752) | Coastal salt marsh microbial communities from the Groves Creek Marsh, Skidaway Island, Georgia - 011508AT metaG (megahit assembly) | ecosystem: Environmental > Aquatic > Marine > Intertidal zone...
ACTCTTATATTCTATCGTTGAATTATTTAATTCATTAACAGAAGTTAGATTAGTTGTTATAGAACCTGCTAATTTACCAATAAATAAATTAGAACCATCGAATTCAAAATCATAATCCAAGTCTCCAAATCTAAGAGACATTTGCTTTTTATTGGGTACAGCAATAACTCTAAGCTGAGATACTTGATTAAAAACCGCTGAAAATTGATATTCAGTTGCAAACTCAGGTACGCCAAAAATTAAAGAAACACCAAAATAATCATCTGGTTCTATGTTTGGATATAATGTTCTATTAGTTGGGCCAGTTACTGACCTCCAGTTTAAGTTTGCATCTTGACCAGCCTCACCCTGAAATCCTTGAACGCCAATAAGACCTTGAACTCCTTGAGCACCCTTTAATCCAGTTAAACCGGCAGTACCTTGATTTCCCTTAGGACCTCTAACTCCACCCTCAATTAATTGATTAAAATTATGATTTAATTTATCAATTTTAGGGCTAGCCCACCAACTATTATTGTTTGGATCCAGATCGCTATTGAATAATTCTTTAATATCTAATGACATGATTATGCTTGTATTTTAATGTGTACTTTTAATTTGTACCCATATCCAATCTTTTTATTATATATTAATCTGAAACTTAGGGCGTCATTTTGATATCCTTGAATATCGAAGTTTGTTTGTACTAAATATCCATCAGTTAATAATTCAGATGGGTCATTCACCATTACAAAATCACTCTCCATATTTTTACCAGAGATTCCATAAATAGAAACCGAATCAACAATAAATCGGTTAACAATATTAGCATAAACATATTTTTCTAAATCATCATTTAATGTTGTCTTATCAGCGTATGAAAATTCTGGTGAAACATACTTAGAAAAACTTTGATAGATTTTATCCTCTAGTAATTCATTGTATATTGCTTTTGGCAAGTAAAAATCTGCAATGATTTCAGATTCTGTTTCAATCCAATGAATTCCAGTCGTATTTAAATTATTAAATCTGATAGAATCTAATTCATAATTAGAAACTTCTTTAGTTGCTCTGAAATTTGTAAGATCATAAGTATCTTTAACCTTCATAATGGTTGAAACCATAAATGATTTGATTTCAACAGGGGTTAAAGTACCGTGTACCAATTCAGACTTTCCGCCAGAGATTGATTTTGTAAAGTAATCTTTAGAGTACTTAGATTTAAATACGTTTATATCTTTTTTGTCAATTGCAATTTCTCCAATGATCGGATATAATGGCAATTTATCGCTGGTGTCTGATAACTTTAATAAGTTCTTAGAATTTTCATCATTAACTTTATGGAAAAATGCATTCTTAATATAACCATAATCTTGCTCAACCTGTTTAAAAGATGAGAATGCAATTCCTAAGTTTCTAAACTTACTAAATATTAAATTATTTCTATAATTAGAAGGCGCGATTACATTGCTTCCAACCGTTGGAATGTATATGCTTTGATCATTGTAAATATTTGAGAATGTAACTACATCCTTAAATAGAGGTAAATAATCTCCATTCATTCTTCTAAGTAAGGTAAAATAACCACCATCTTCTCTGGTTGTTATAACTCTACCGATTTCCCCAGGTGTTAACTTATAAGATTTTGGTCTATCACCATCTGCTTTAGTCGTTAAAATTGAAGGCTTAATAAAGTCTACACCATCTTGTATTTCTAATACATATTGATTTGCAAGTTCACCATCCTTAGTTACTGTAACATATTCGATATTTCCAAATTGATTGAACCTCTGTGCAAACTTATATGATACAATTTCTTCTAATAAGTTTTTCCAACCATATTCTCCACCTCTCCAATAATAAAATTCAGTATTAGGCGCTAATGAAGATAAAACAGAATTGCTAGCTCCACCAGATCCATATTGAGGTTCTCCACCAAAAAATGGATATGAAGGTTCGTCATCAAAACCAATTGGTCTTCCTTGCACTGCAATTTCAGTATCACTAATTACTCTAGTAACTTTCATTGCGTATTTATCAGACTGACCCCCTGCAAAGAATATCCAAGAGTAATCATCATTCGATATCTTTGTAACGTGTTCTGTAAATCTAGCTGTATTATTTGCCACTGCAAATTGTGAGGCAAATACAGAATAGTATTGATTGCCCTGTGAATCAGTGGATGGGTTATCCCAAGCTGTTAAGGATAGATCTAAATTAAATGGAATTTTAGTATTATAAATAGCACCACTTGCATTTGTAATATCCTCCAAATCATACATTAATGATCTAGTTAATCCAGTTGTTGCTATCTTATTAAATACAACAGAAAGATTAATGTATACACATATAAATTTAAATACATCATTTTTGATTACTTTATAATCAATTGAATTTGATGAAGGAGATGTTGTATAATTTAATACAACTCCAAATTTATAATCGCTAACCTCCGGTGTTTTAATAAACTCAGTTGGTGTTGATTTAGTGTACTCTTTTCTCTTCTTGTAAATGTATCTTAATCCTCTAAATACTGTACTTGGTTCCAATTCTGAAGAACCACTATCAAACTTAGTAAACATATCATTAAGTTTGTCATCTACCCAAGTATCTGTTACTTGATTATATGCTCCATTCCATTTGAAATAGAGACTGAAATAGTCGACATCTGTTGATTTTAATTTAGCTTCAGAAATTCCATCTCCACTTCCGTCTAAATTATTAAAATCAAGATATGATGTTAGACCTGTAATATAATTGTCATTATAAAAAGTATTTGGAATAAAGTTAATATGGAAGTGTTCCATATTGAAATTCTCAGGATTTCTTCCGGCCTCCTGTAAAATGTTTGGCGATAAATTATCCTCTCCAAATGCCTCACTCACATTTAAAATGTAAGCTTTATTTCTAGCATTAGTTGCATTCTTTAATGCAAATTTCATAATGGTAGGTACCACTCTGCTTTTTAGTGCTGTTTCTTTTAAAGAGTTTTCGTAAAGTCTATCGTATTCTGAATTGATCTCAATTTCAAGCGGCTCGTCCTTAGTGGTTTCAGCCTCTAAAACCGGTGTCAATGTTTTAAATTGTACACCACTATAAATTGTAATACTAGCAGGCGCTGGATTTGATCCATACCCGGAATTAACCGGCGCATCAGTATAAATATATGTTATACCGCTAGATTGTATAAAATCAACTCTAAGTATTTTAACATAAACACCATCCTCATTTGCTGGAATAAAATCACCAACTGAAATTTGATCACTAACATCTAATCCATAAATTCTTAATTGATATTTAAATGGAACATTCAATAATGTGTTAATATAGATTTCTGTTTGGGTTGCTCCAGCCAATGGAACCTGGTAATCTGTAAAAGATTCGTATGATAATTCTCCAAGATCTGAGTTGTATGTGCTATAAAAATCAAAGTCAAAATCCTTTAATTCGTATGCGCTAAATTTACCAAATCTTGGCGTGTTTAAAGTATATGGTTGAATTGTATTGTCAAAAGAAATTTGAGCAGGATCTTTGATGATAACTCTATATTTAGTAGAATCAAAATGATCTTGTATAATATCTAAAATTCTTGTAAACTTATTTAAGCCGATTGTTTTTACGTATTCGCCGATTTTAACGTCACCTAATTCTGCTTCATCCACTAAAAATGCTGCACCCTCTTTAGATCCTCCAGTTGCATTCCAAATATTCCAGTCGCTGAATGTTGTTGGTACACCAACTGGAACAATCGAATCAACCAACCCAATGTTGTTTAGATTTCCAACCTCTACGTTGAAAAAGCTCGAAAGGTTGTTGACTAATATACCAAGTGCCATTCGTTTCCTAGAGTCTCCCGGAGCATAGTCCTCAATCACAATTGAGGTACCATACGTATATACTTTGTATAACTTAATTACCTTACCTATTGCATAAGCAATTTGCTCCAAACCTCCTTGGTTTGAGAATCTGTTTCCAGTTGCAATACCCGCTGGAAGTGAAGAATCAGCAACACAAGTATAATCGTATAAATTATAGTTTGAGACCTCGATCTCAGTCTTGTCCCCAATAAAAAATCTATCATTGTGCGCTGGAACGTCGGTTAGTGTTAACTTTATAAATCCTCTGTTTGAAGATTTTTTAGGAAGCACTTGAATTAAATTAGTGGTTGGAGTATATCCAGTAAATAGTGGCATTGAATCAAAATTGATTTTGATTCTAGCATTTGGTAATAAACCAGTTCCATTAGAAATATGGTGGTACTTGTCTCCAGTTTTTACGTACGATAGGATTGGATGCTCTAAATCTGCAACGCTCGGTAACATATCAACTGGCTGTAAACCTGTTCCAGTTAAATCGTAATTAATTTTTATAGAATCTACATCAACGCTGATCAATCCAGTTGGCGTGATGTGATTAGCTTTAAACTCTCCTTCTTCATGTTCATTAACATAAACACCAAAATATCTATAAATATTATAGTTGGTTGCAGTTGGATCGTCAAACATGAATTCCATATTGATTAGATTTGCTGAAATAATTCCGTGTCTCTCAAAGCCACTTGAAATTAATTCATTCGCAAAGATCTCAGGTAAATCATTTTGAATATAATCCTTTGATAAAAACTCTTTTTTAGATGCAAAGCCTCCTTTAACGGTGTCAATACCCATAAATTCGGTTCCACCATCAATTGCAAAGTTAAAATTAATAGGTGCCTTTGGAATCAACTTATTAAATGCATGATTATGTAAATACTTTCCTAACTTACTATTTTTAGTTAGGTCGTATGTCTTAACAATAACTGCTTTATTTAATAATTCTAAGATTCTAGAGTTTTGTCCAGCAACATCCTCAGTATAATTGCTCTTATAATTAACATCTTCAATTCTGTATACTACAAATTTTTGAGGTACTTTTTTATCTAACCAAATTGGAGCAAGAATTCTATATTGCTCATCGTATAATTTAGTAGCATTAAATGAGGCCCCAAAATTGTATTGGTCCTCATATTGGTATTCATAATCAGCGTTTGGAGTTACGTCCGAAGATTTTCTCCAAACGTAAAATTTATCTGAATTTGATAGGCCTTTGTAGAATTTAGCAACATCGTTTGAGTATGCACCATTAGCATCAAGAGCATATCTTTGATATGCCACTTGAGATAACGTTTTATTGCTTTTAAAAGAACCTAGGAATATTTCACCAGATGAATCAGCAATCAACTTAACGTTGCTTGTCAATTTTGGATTGGTTCTTAATAAAGCAAAAGACTTCCCGTCAATATTATTATTTTCTATATTAAAATTTATAGCCATCTATAAGACCTCTTTTTAGTTAAATTATATATCATAATTTTAAAAGGTCAATGTAGAGTTATAATGAAGGGCTTATGGTAGGAGATGAGAAATCTACGCCAGTAGTGAAATATTGAGATGAATTCACAGATGATCCACCACTTGCATTATAATTGGTCAACATTGACGAAGTAATTGAGTTAATGTTTTTTCCAGTTGGTTTATATTTAGCGTATACTTCGACGTCAAATGTGAAATCATTATTTTGAGAATCTATAATATCTATACCAATTTTTTTAGAGTATGATAAATTTGTAAATGTATTACCAATTACACCGCCGACTCTACCAGAACCCGTATCTCCTGGTCCAAAGTAATCAGTCATTCTGTACTCAAATACCATATCAATTATGATTGAGTTTGATTTTCCTCCAGGAACTATTTTCTTACCGCTCTTATTTTTAGCGTCTACAATCAATGAATTTTTATCAAGTGGAGCTAAATATAAGAAAGATCCGCATGAGTGTCCACCTAATAAATATTGGTCATCTGCATTAAAAGAGTTTTTGTAAGTATTAAGAATGCTTGGGTTACCTTGATCATTTAAAGTAGTAATTCTTCTAAATGGTACTTGTTTTTTACCACGACTATCATTTGCTCTAAGAACTGCTACTTTAGGCATTGCACCTGCAAGACCGTTTGATTGTAATTCTAATGCGTTCTTTCCACTAGAAACCTCAGGGTGATTAGTATGCAATAAAATACCATTATCGTACTTTGAATTTGTAATAGTCGCTAAAGTAACAAGATCGGATTGGTTTGCACTATCACCAGTCCAGATGAAATCAGTTCCCGCAACACCATTATTTAAATATGGTGTAAATGTAGCTGATGAATAATCTTTAGAACCCGATAATACTCCAGTTGATGGTGTTCTATTTGAAACTCCGGCAATAGTATAACTCAAGCCATACACATATTTATCTAAACCAGTAACTTCTGCAGCATCTGGATCAATGTCTAAATATAAAGAATCATCATTTGATAGGTTCTGATATCTAGAATAAATGAATTGTCCTCTTAATTGAGAAGATTGTGAACCATTGTTGAACCATATATTTGCAACGTCAGCCTGGTCCAAGTTTTGATACATCAACGGAACTAAATCATATTTAGCTTCAGTTGTATAATATGTATTAGATAAAACTTCAGTTGCAATAGAACCGGTTCCTAAACCAAATAATTGATTAGTTGTTGAAACGAATGCAGGTTGCTCAGTATCTCCAATGATTCTTGCAATTAATTCAAGATTAGTTGCTTTTGTATTAGATAATTCGATTTTGAAGTTTTTAGTTACAATGTGTCCTTTATAGTTTGTATCTGGCAATTCATTAACATAATAACCAGCAAACAAGTTCACTGTTGAATTATTAGTTACATTAGTAACATTACCGTCTTCATCAATAATTCTAACTTCAAGTTCTCCAATAGCTCCTTCGATAGTTGCTTTAAGTCTAGCAATTTCGTTCTGCAATTCAATCAATTTATCGTATACTGAAACTGGAGATTGCTCTGCAGTTAAAAATCCAGATGCAATTGAAGTTGCGTTGTGCGAGAAATATTTATCGCCAGTTTCAAACGCGTCACTAATGTGTTGATAAACTCCAGCTGAGTTTAAATCGTTATCAATATCTACTCTTAATTTGTCAAGATCGTTAGATGCTAAAACATTTCCTAAAGAATCGATTGATAATTCACCCTCTGGGAATTCAACCTTAACGATATCAGACCAATCTGATTCAACTGGGTTAGATGGGAAGCCTGCTTCAGAAATAGACTTAACCATAATTTCAACCACTTCACCTGGGCTAATTGCCAAATCTAAAGAGTTGAAATTAACTGCTTGTGCATCTTCTTCGCTTTCAGTAACCCATTCAAACTTGCCGCTTTCGCCCATTTGTCTTTTACGAACAGGTCCAGCTACTTCGATCCAGTTTGAGAAAGCCGCAGTCTTAGTTGTTCCATTAACAGCATCGCTAAATTCAATTTGTTCGACTTGACTAGTTTTACCAGACGTTGATGCATATCTATATCTAATTTTAAATTGAACAACTTCTTGAGATACTTGGTTGCCGATTGTTCTAGGCTCTGGAATTGACCAGAATCCTCTTACTCTGAACTTAGGATCAACATTCTTAACACCAGTAGATTCAGCAGATGTCTTAATATCAGATACTACTGAAGCATATAACTTTGATTCAGATTCTCTTTCAGCAGTTAAAGATCTTAACTCATTTCTCTGTTTGTCTCTCTCAATTGTTGATTTAAACTTTCTAGTGTTTAATAATTCTTTCTTATCCTTGATCGATTGATCTAGGTTTTTAATGCGTTGCTCAGCAGAAATCTTATCTGATTTAAGCTGTGTAATTTTCTGAGTAGTTGTATTGTCAGTTAAGTGTTTATTAACTTGAACAACTTTTAAATTTTGTACAGAAACAGCAGGGGATGCTGGTTTAATACCAACCGCTGCGGGTGGAATGTAGTCAACTTTTAATGATTTGATAAATTGACCAAAGTCTGCAACCTCAGTTCTGTAATATTCTGCTAGTGTTATTTGAGACCCAGCTCCGTTAATCACCAACTCATTTGAATAGAATCCAATACCTGGAGAATACTCATTTGCTGGGATATTTGAATCTGGATCGATTGGCTTGATAAAGATCACTTGTCTTTCATCAAATCCAACATTGATCTCAACCTCTAAATCTGAATCAACGTCTTTATAAATCGATAATTGATTAGCTCCAATTTTAATAGCTTCATATCCTTCCATCAATTCTAATTCAACTTGTGAAGTTGATGAATCAATAGATTTTACAATGTATCTTGTTTTTAATTCTCCAGAGTTTACAACAAGAGAATCATTGATCTTTAAGATCTCAGTATCCTTAATCTCTCTCGTTGAGTCTGAGTAACTCAATTTATTTAGAGTGAATAACTTAATAGTTTTAGTTTGGGTGACGCCATCAACAACCTGTGATCTCTGCTCATTGCTAATCTTAGCAACATCAAATGATCCATAGTATTGAATCGTTCTGATTGGCATCTCAATAACTTCACTGTCTAAATAGTAAACCAATCCACCGTCAGCCAAATCAGATTTGAACTTTGCGTAATCCAATTCACTTGTACCTTTGTATGATTCTTCAAATTTATCTATAGTTGCAGGATCTTCGTTGTTGAAAATAAATCTTTCAACATATACTTTTTCAGTCTCAACTGGGATTTGGCCACTGATGTCTAATTTAATAGTCAATAGTGGATTTAAGAAATCCTCAAAGAACTCATTAAGTTTTGTATTGAATTGTGTTGGCGCAGAAATAGATGTAACTGGCTTTGAAGGGCCCTTTAATCTATTTGTAAAAATCTTTCTAAAGGAACCGTCCTTTAATCTAACTGTAGAAGTTCCATCTTCAACACCACTGATAGACTCTAAGTTATTGTTTAATCTTTCAATTTCTCTCTTTAAATAACCGAATGCTGGTATTTGAACCGACTTAAGGGTCGAATCATTAGGATTGTATAGGTCAACAGTTACAGTTTCTTTATCCGTAGTAATAGCTTCATTAATACGGTTAAAAGTTTCTAGAGAATTGGTGTTCAATTCTAGAAACTGCTCAAGTAATTGTGATATTGAATTGTGTGCACTCATGTTATCTTATAATGTCAAGTTCAAATGTCTTGTTTATTTCATCTACGCAGATTAGTTCAATATAAGGAATGTTGCTTAATAATTCTCCAGTTTGAATAGAAGACTTTAAGATCCATCCTTTTTGTTTTTCAGTATAAATTTGAATTGCCTTATTATTTAAATTTTTAATAGGATTTCTAAATACAATTTTAATAACTTGGCCAACTTTAAATCCACTTACACTATCGTCTAAGTATATATTTAAATTACTTTGGAATGTCTCTTGTTCTAAATATACTCTAACTAAATTATCATACTTCTTAACTCTTGTCCAAATTCCTTTGTTAGTTGTTTGTAAAGGGTTAAATTTTGCAGATGCTGTGATCTTATCAGAAACTTGTGCAGTTGTATAATCGTATGCATATACTTCATTTAAAGCATATCCGTAATTAGTATTATTAATTTTTATCTTATTTGGGTTGGACTTATCAATTAAAGTTCCATCGCCCGATGAAATAACATCAGTGTTATATTGAACCTCAGCCGGAATAGTTCCATCAATTACTTGATTCAATCTCATATTAGTAGATGCAATTAGATCTAAAATAGAACCAGCATTACTGTATGCAATTGATGCATCTTCAATAGCTTTTTCTAAATTAGAAACTCTAAGCATTAAATTAGTTTGATCCGCTGAGGTTAGAACTAATCCTTCTAAATTAGATAGTTTATCATTTAATAATGTATATTTATGGTTTGCATCTGCTAAGATTTTAGCAGCACTTTCAAGTGCTGAAGTAGTATCAAAGAAGATATCCATTGAGAACGTTGAATAATCATTAATATTATTTTCAACACCAACATTATCTAAAGATGAATTAAATTTAACGTTAAGTTTCAAAGCAAACGCATTACCATTTAAACCAGTAACTTCATTTGGCTTGTATTTTGTTAATTCTGGAATATACCATCCTGTATTTGCTGGATCGTATTTCCAATTGTCTAGTATTAATACCCCGTATAAATTGGTTGCTCTTTGAGCTGGGTTAGATTTAGAATATACATCATAATAAACTAAGATTGCATTGAATCTGAAATCTCCACCTCTTTTTGAGTAATCTAATAGGTTATTTAATTTCTTATCATTTACGATACTTGCGTATGCTGCAGAACTCCATTCGATTCCATAGTTATATGCAACGTTCGGCGTTAAATCAATAGTACCTTGATCATTATCAGCAATAGATTCTAAATTAATGTTAGAATCTGGGTGTGTTTGACCTGCTCTACCATTAATGTATGACGATAAAAGGTATGATGACGATGTAGTATTATACGATGAAGATTTAAATAAAACGTTTGGTGTATATCCAACGTATGAAGGAACATTAATAAAAATTTCATTATAAGTATCTCCTTGATAATTTTTATCATTAGATACATCGATATTTCCTAAATATTTTACAATCCTACTATATTCAGATCCAGTTTGTTCTGAATCATTTTCTTCAACTGTTCTAAAAAATCCAGTAGCCGCCTCTTGTGAAGTTGCATTTCTAAGTTTTAAAGCACCAATGTGGTGCATCCACTTAAAGAAGATTTTTTCAGCATCATTAGCATAAGCACTTGAATCAAAATCATCGTCAGTCGCGATTAAATTCTCAAAATTTAATGCGTAGTTTTGTAGTGTTTGTGCAAAGTGACGGTTTGCGTTATCATCCGGTGTTGTATCGTCGTAACTTGGTGCAACTCCACCACCACTAACAGGGCCTCCTTCGAATAAATTACTAAATTGAATGTAGTTATTAGTACTTCCAGGACTTGGTTGTGCAACCACTGGAATATCAATTAAAGCAAACTTAGAGTATTCAAATACCATATCAGGATTGTAATATGCACGAGTTAAATCTCTAGCTGCACTAGAGAACGCATACATAGTACCACCTTGTTCTTGTGGAATTCTTATTAATGGTGTAGCCATTTAGTTAATTTTATTATTTTTAGAAATTTACATCAGCATTTGCGGAAGAAATAATGTACCACAATGAGTTTGCTGAAGAATATCTAAGTGTTAACGTCCCGTTATCGTGAATTACTAAAGAAGTAGCGCCTGCAATATTTGTTACATCAATTGTAAAGTCTCCACCGTCTGCAATAAAGGTTACATTTTGACCATCGTTACCAGCATTGATAACTTGTGCACCTGTAAATGCTGTAGAATCAATGATGTAAGTTGTCTTAAGGTAAGAGTTTACTGCAGGTAAAGTAGTAATGCCAGCTGAAATTGAATGCATCATCGAACCTTCTAAGGTTAGAGAATCTTCAAGGGTTACTGGTACTGCTGCAATTACGTCAGATGAAGTAGCACTAAATACGTTAGAACCACCAGACACAATATTTAAAGACCCTCCATTAAGAGCCCCGATTAAAGTTAATGTCTGTGAAGAAACATCTAATAATCCAGCAATATCGGTTAACTCATCGTTAAGGGCTGCGAAATTATCGTTTATCACAATTCTAGAAGATGATAAACTATCTGTTATTAAAAGGGTTGTAATACTTGCCATTTTAGATAATGTTTATTATATTTTTTGTTATTTTGTTTTTATTTCCGTTCAAATCAGTCAATTGCAACTCTATTGTGTAGTATCCTTTGTGCTTGAACAAGTAAGTTAGCCACTGATTATTATAATATATATCATTTACATTTAAGGTATTATTTATCAGTCGCCATTCTTGGGCGATAATACCTGGCATATTTGTCAAATCGTATGAGAATGTCACGTGATTTAATGCAGGAAGATCAACAATTCCATTAATTATATATGTATCACCGAAACTAGGGTTGTAGCTTTCAAAGTGTAATTTTTCTGAAATGGTTCCACCTAGCGGATCGCTGAAGTAAACATCACTAAAATCGTAGTTTCTAGAAGGTTCTTTTGAAACCGCTAAAATATAAATACATTCATCTTCCCCTTGTGGGCCTGATCCAGTCCCTGAATTATTATCTGTGTCAACCAGAATAGCGTTGTAGTTATACTTTGAAAATAATGGGTGGCTATTTGCTGTTAATGAACCTAATTCAAATGCAATATCTGACCATGCTTGAGTATCTGTTGGATCCGGTGGGTATGTTGACGTGATAGTGTAACTATCAGTAATTACTGCGTTTGTACCTGGGTCAATTTGTGTCATAACCAATTGATGACCATTAATGTGGCCTAGTGATTGATCAACCACGATTTGGAATGATGAGTTAATATCTGCACCAACTCTTGTCATTTTCCATGTAACTTCTTCACCATCGCCCCAAGTTCTGTTGTCCAAGTTTTTCCATTGGTATGGACCTGGAGTTTCGTTGAATCCGCTTGGTTGAGAAGGGTCTAAATATCTTCTAACGGTTGAGAACTCAATACCATATTGTGCGTCATTAATATAGTTAGCACGATCCATTGTTAAATAGAATGTACCAACAACATCTCCAACTGGGATCAGATTTTCTCTAGGCCATTCCCAAGTAGATCCAATATATTCCCAAGTTAGTTTAGAATTCCAATCAAGCGTTTTTGGAGCCTTTTGAGTTAGACCATAAACCTCAACATTTTTATTTTTGACTGTGATCCAATCCTTAAATGTCTTTGTACTTTTTACGTTGTATAAATCATAAATATTAGCATCAATAGAATATGTACCTGCAAATGGTAAAATTAGTGGGAAATTATTGTAATCTTGAACAGGTCCTCTGTATTCTTTATAGTAATTTCTTGGACCTCTAATAACCCATTCAATTTCGTATGCTCCTCTGTGCCACCAGTTTTCCCAAGTTAATAAGTGATCTCCAGTATCCTCAGCGTCCATCCACGTGAATTCAGCAAGTTCCCATTTATCTTCTAACTCTGTAATAGTTAGTGTGACAGGCGCTCCTATTGGAATACCTGCGATTGTATTAAAGGTGTCTAGATTGTTATTGTAGTAATCTGCATAGAAAGATTGAATTGACTCAACAATCTCAGATCTATCGATTTGCGATAGGGTTGAAATGTCTTGGCTCATACCAGTTAATCTGTAATCTACCTTTCTTAAATCTTCAATAAATACATCACGATCCGCTGGGACTTTAACCACGTCAAACTCGATTCCAGCTGATTGAGACTTAATAATATGTTGGTTATTCCAAACATTTTGATTATATTGAGAGAAGTAATCACCTTCACCTGTAATATCGATAATTTTTGCTTGTAGCGGTAAATAATCTCTTTGTAGTTTATTTTTTAAACCATATAATTTAATTAATACCTCATCTGGAGAAAAATCTAAAGTCTCTTGTACTGTTGGAATTCCCCATTCGTCTTCTAATCCAGTCGGTGTGTTTAGTCTATAAACTAACGAAAAACGAGATGTTTTTTTCTGGTTTGAGTTTGGTAAACTAATTTGATTATTTTTATCAGCTAAGAATCCAACCACATCTTGGTTAGGAACTGCGACTGCTTTTAATTTACCAAAGTTTTCGCTCTGCTCGTTAATATTTAACCAATATTCTTTTAAGGTTATTTTATCATAACCAAAGAAATCAATTGCATTTAATAGGGCTTTATATGTACCAATAAACGGTTTAATTTGTGAAGCTTGTAAAAGAAGCTCCTTACGCTTTTGGTTTAATAAGATAAAGTCTGGAGATTGCTCTTGAATATTTGCACTCTTAAAAATGTA
>Ga0181559_10004392_pt1 | contig 13671 bp, 33 predicted proteins | sample 011ome_21_FD_133752 | JGI IMG/M metagenome (GOLD analysis project Ga0181559, IMG submission 133752) | Coastal salt marsh microbial communities from the Groves Creek Marsh, Skidaway Island, Georgia - 011508AT metaG (megahit assembly) | ecosystem: Environmental > Aquatic > Marine > Intertidal...
GATGTTAACTGACGCAGCTCCGCGCCTGACAGATCCTTGATTAGTGGCAAGTATTGTTGAATCGTATATCTTGCAAAACGGCACCACTCCATCAGATGTTCCATTACCTGTAATTTTAGATCCGGCGGGTCTGATCATATTAACTCCTATACCAACACCGCCGCCATGCTTAGCTAAGAGCATCATTTCTAAATTTTTTGTACCTATATCATGTATACTATCTCCTACATCAATTCCAAAGCAACTAATAGGCAAACCTCTATCTGTACCTGTATTAGACAACACTGGCGAAGCTAAACATAACCAACCATCCCATATGTATTGAAAAAACTTTTCGGCTAATTCTGGCTTATATAAACGCCTTGCAACAGCATTTGCTACTCGCATATAAGCATCTCGTGGGCTTTCGCCTTGTAATAAATAACCACCTGTTATTGTTTTTTTATAGACTTCAGTGTCGCCCCAAATAGGATAGTCTTCACCTTTTTTCCAGTCGTTATTCCACATTCTTTTCTTCTTTTTCTTTTTTGAGATCTTCGGTTAAAGCTTCTATTGCTTTTTCATAACCATCAAATTTTTTTACTAAACTCATAGTACCAATACCCAAATCTCTAAGATTTGCTATTTCTTTATTCATGTTTTGTACAATAGCCCCTAATGTTTCTATTCTATTCCACATTTCTATTAATTTGCTTTCTTTCATTATATATTATATAAATAAATTAAATATCCTATTGTTACGTTTAAATTAACTACTACTAAGTTCCATTGCTTAGCAACCCAAACTTGCGGTATAGCTAAAATACCACCTACAACATAAGTAATACCACCAATAGCATTTGGTAATAAATAAGGTGAAATCATTATAAAAGCAGCCCCCATATATCCTAATCTATTTGATAATCTTTCAATAGCTGATAATCTTCTATCTTGTACTAATGACCTCATAAAACGTTGTTTAAATCTATATTCACATTTTAAACACGTTTTTTTGTTTTCTCTAAACTTAATTAAAGCTTTTTCTTTATTACATTTATTACATTTTCTCATTACCAAATATCTTCAAAATCTTCACCTTCGTTCGCTTTGGAATAATCAGTCGGACGAACAGCAAAAAAATCAGTATGAGTATGCCCCCCGGTAAGATGATAGAACCAGTCAAGATTTGCTGCTGCTGTTTCGTTAAACGCAAAGTACTGCCCGAGGTCAAAGTAACCAAGTTCTTGTAATTTTTCATTGAGACGTTTTCTGATGAATTGTTTGAGATCGTTGGATTTAAGGTTATCAATATCTCCGAGTTCAAACATTTTGTCAATATATTTTTCTTCTGCTTCGAGCATTGTTTTTGCTGCTGTAATAACATCGGCTCTGCAATCTTCTAATAATGTTGGTATTTCTTCACACATATGTCTGAATAATTTACAACCCATTTTACTGTGTAATGATTCATCTCTTACTGACCATTTCATTTGTTGCCCAATACCCTTGAGTAAATTACGTAATTGGAAGCTATAAAGAACAGCAAAAGCAGAATACAAACTAACTCCTTCTGCGAATGCACTAAATATTGCCAATGATTTACCAATACCGATGGGATCGTTACCATCGTAAGCAACGAGATTATCAAATCTATCTGCCGTTGCTGGTTCATGTAAAAATGCTTCAAAGTTTTCAAGTCCTAATGTTTCGTTTAAATAACTATATGCTACAGCATGTATTGTTTCCTGAGAACCAAACATCATAGCCATTTGTTGTATTTCGTGTTTTGGAAACCACGATACAACTTTTTGTGTCCAATAATCAGATACAGCACATTCTGTTTGAGCAAAGCCTAATAATATATTACCTACTAAATTTTTTTCTTCTTTAGTAAGTTTTTCATTCCAGTCTTTAACATCGCCTGACATTGGTATTTCAGTATGCAGCCAAAAAGCCTGCGCTTGTTTTAGCCAACCTTCTGTATAATATTCTGGGTATTCAAATGGTTTGTATGGTATTCTTTCTTTAAATAAGCTCATGCTATCTTTCTATTTCTAAACAAAAATCTATAAATGGTAAATATACTACATGCTGAACATAATCCTGCTCAACATAACTTCTAGCGCCTATTAAAACGCCTGGATAAAGTCCTATACTAAGTTCCCAGTTTTTCATTTTCCTTGGCCTTTGTATTTTTTAATATAATTTTTTGATGATTTAAGGTTTGATGTTTTACTTTTTGCATGAATTCCAGGCCTTTTTATTTTAGTTTTTGTTTTGTAATTGTTTATTATTAATTTAGCCATAACAATTTATATTATATTTTTCTTGTATTTCAACTAATTCATTATATTTTAATAATCCCCTGTTGCTTATAGACCACTTAATCCATTTTTCAATCTGGCGCTCTGCGTATTTTAGCCTTGCTATTTTTTTCGCCTGTTCTTGATTATCTCTATAACCCTGTCGCATTCTTTTTGATTTTGTGGTTTAAATAAAGTATATCCTGGAAATTGCTCTGTAACTAATTTTTTAAATAGCTTCCATCTAATGGGAAATGATTCATTAGGTCTTCCTTTGGTTTCTATTATAAAATCATCACCTATAAAATCCGGTGTATATTTAATTGGTAATATTCTTTTGTTTCCTCTATTAACAAATTCTCCTTTAGAATTAGCTTGTCTTTCGTATACTTCGTTTTCAAAATGAAAACCATTTATTAATACAAAAGTTTCACCTTCATATTTAGCTTTTATTTTGGCTTTTTTTAAAGCCATATACATATAGCGCTCTAATCCTGAAGCAAAATTATGCCCGTCATAATTTATTCTTTTTGCTACAACGGGCCCTCTTTTTTTAGCTCTTCTTCGCATCTCTTATATAACATTCTTCTATCTCATCTCTTAATACCATACGGGCTTTTTCAATATAATTTACAGCATCCATTAATTCTTCTTGTAAATGCTGCAACCATGCGTCAAGAGGTTGATTATCGTCAGCTAAAGTAATACCATACTTTTTAAAGCCAACATCAGATCGTGATTGAATTTTATTAATAACTTGTTTAATTACTTGGTCTCGCATTATAATGTTGTTTTTACAAATGTACCATTTACCATTTTGCCAGTTCTATTAGATATTTCATCATAAGCAGACTGAATACAAGTTTCAACATCGGTACCGACAAGTTCTGCGAGATTAGTAAGCACAACAATACTATCACCAATAGCGTCAATAATACCAGATTTATCGTTTTTAAGTAATGCCTGGGAGAGTTCTCCTGATTCTTCATATAATTTAATTAATTGAGTTTTAGGATCCCCTTTATCATAGATACCACGCTCGCGTGCCCAGTCTCTAATGAGTCCAAATATGTTTTCTTTCTTGTATGCTGGCTTTGCCAAAAAAGCCTCATAAAAGGCTTTATTATAAATAAAAGAACGTTCATCATTATACATTGACGGTTTAGCATTTGCAATAATCCAATTTATAGATTCTTCTGTTATTTCAAACTCACCTAAATGCGTAGTCCATTTTAAACCTTTATTATCAAACAGCATATTTTCTAATTCATTTTTTGAACATGGAAATGTTGATGTTTGTTCTGTAGCGTTTATTTTCATATTTGATTTGAATAAATTTTTATATAATTTACGGTCAATTTTATAGCCATAAGACTTTTGAAGTTCTATTTCCTTCAATGATATATAATTAATATCATCAGAAGAATCAAGAACTTCATATTCATCAGGCTTATAGCCCTGCATCAGCGTAACTCTATTATTTAAATTACGTGTAACCCCAATTTTTTTACCTGGAATATGATAAATATAATACATATTATTTATATAATTTATCGTATTTTGCTACAACATATATCGATTCTTTGTTCTCAGCAATACCAAATCCAATTCTTGACGCTTCAGAGTATAAAGCTTGATTATATGTTGAGTAATCTCCTTGAATATCTATAAGCCAATTAATAGATGCTTCTAAAAAAGCGTCTTTTCTACGCTTAAGGTAGTACAATCTGCTCATAGAAAAAATGTTTTCACCATAATTATCAATACTTGTTGAAAAATTATCTGTTGCTGCAATTTCTTCAGCCCATAATTGTGCTTCATATGCTAAATTGCTATCATATGAAAGCGGCGCAAGATCATAATAATTACGTACTTGATTGTGAAAATCTAAAGCAGCATTATATTGTCCTGAGGCTGCAACGGTAAATAGTAAACTAAAAATTAAATTTTTCATATATTTTTTTTTGATTTTATTAATTATTTCATTACTTTCTTTTGATAAAAATTTTCCCATATAATTATTTTTTTGTATCCAATTATTTTCATACTGCGAGTTCTGCTTTGATTCTTCCATGAGATTTATAATTATTTAATTTAAACATACTTTTTGAAGGTATTAAAATAAAATTATTAGCTCCTTCCTTAACGTCTAACCCAAAACTTATATTTAATGTAGGCAATTCATAAGGTTTTCTAGAAATTTGTAAAGTAGCTTGTTCTAAATGGTTATTGTATAGATGACAATCGCCTAATTGGGCTATAAGTTGTCCGGGTTTATATCCATTACCTTTAGCTAACATTTCTAATAAAATACCATACATTGCTATATCATATGGCAAACCTAAAAACACATCAACTGATCTTTGTTGCCACATTAAATCCATTTTGCCATCATTTATATAAACTTGAAAACCGTAGTGGCAAGGAGGTAATGACATATCATCGAGATCAGCAGCGTTCCAAGCATTAACAATAAGTCTTCTAGAAGATGGATCTTTTTTGATGGCCAATAATAAATTAAGCAACTGATCAACCCCATTGAAATTTCTCCATTGATAACCATATACCTTGCCAAGAGTTCCATCTGTCCTACCGGATGCTTCATAGTTGGGAGTCCAATAATTAACCCCGTTGTCAATAAGGTATTTAATATCAGTCCTACCCTGCAATATCCATAAAATTTCCGTAAGAGCATTTTCAAAATTTATTTTTTTAGTTGTTAATAATGGGAAACCTAAAGCCATATCATGTTTTATTGTTCTACCAAAAACAGACTTTGTTCCTACACCTGTTCTATCAGGCTTATCTTTACCGCCGTAAAGTATACCAGCCATTAAACTTAAATATTCACTTTCTATATTTATCATAATAATATTTACAAAATTTATAATATTCTGGCCATATTGTATTTTTGTCATATATATTTGGAGATATATTTGGTTTTTCTCCACGTTTATATGGGCCTATATTTATACCTATACGCCAATGATCTGGATCATTATATATTCCTAAAGGTGAAATTCTTATATTATTCCTAACACAAAAATCTCTAGCTTTAACTTCTTCCTCATCAGCATGATAATATGGCATCCAATTTGGTTTTTTTGCAGGCATTATTCCCAAGGCATTTTTTCAGATTCAATATTAATTGGTTCGTGAGGAATAAAGCAACCTGATTTAGGTTCCCATTTAAAATGAGCTTCAGCACCATTTTCGCCTAAGTTTTGAAATTTTACTTTAAGCACTTTGGCTTTAACAGTTTTATTATCATAGTCCCTGTGAACCAATAAACCGTGATAAGAAGCATCATACCATTCACCACCTCCTTTAATATTGTACATAGTCGGTTCTTCAATTTTACCATTTCCATCTTTATACATTTTAGTTGGGTGGGCAACAACAATAACTAATACATCATATTTTTTAGCAAAAATTTCAATTTTAGTAAGGTATTCCATTGTATACCTGTTTACATCCTCTGTTTTTGCATCAACGTCTCTTATCTTATTAAATGGATCAATAACTAAACATTTAATACCTTTTCTTTTTACAAGCTCAGCCCCTTTGCGTAAAACAGATTCCAATGTATATCTATCCATATCAATAAAAAAGAAATTATCATTAACATGGTCAGCCACTTGATTCCATTTTTCAGAACCTATTTCTTCTTTTCTTGGCATATCTTGCCAAACTTTACGCATCAACTTATGAGCATGAAGATAAGTTGGCGCATTTTCCGGTGAAGCAAAAGCTGTTTTCCAGCCGTAATTTCCATTGTATCCAACGACCATTTGGTCGACAAAATCACTTTTGCCAGAGGATGGAATGCCAGTGACCGTAATAAATTGACCCGTGTAAGTTGAAAATATATCATCAAAATTTTGAATGCCAATCTGATATCCTTTCTTAAAGCCATTTTTAACAAAGTCGGTAATTTCGCTTTCAATATCCCTGAATGTTGTAACATTTTCAAGCGGTACTGGTTTTGCTGCCGATACACGCTCTGCCAGTTTTTGTTTTCCATATTTTAATAAATATTCATTTGCGTCTTTGCAATCTTCAAATGATACTAAATAACATATTTCTGCCCCCAACCTTCTAATAAGCTCTGCTTGCAAAGCTTGGCCAGCTTCATCTGAATCTACTGCAATAATTATTTTTTCTTTATCAGTAAAATAATCAATACAATTATCTAAATAATCTAAATTATTATTATTTAATGTTGCCCCATTAGGAACAGAAACCACATTAGGTATGTTAGCTTCATAAAAAGCAAGAGCATCCATTTCGCCTTCCACAATAACACAATACTCATAACCAATAATGTTATTAATATTGTAAAATATTTTTTCGGCTCCTTTATATAATTTAAAATTTTTTCGACCATCTCTATATTTTACATTTATTAATTCGTCACCAATATAATAATTAAAGTGTATAGCATTTTCAACTTTACCTGTTTGGGGCATATACTCAAGACCTTCTGTAACTTTCATTTCATCTAGAGTCCTTTTAGATATACCCCTTTGTTCAAACCATTCTTGCACTTTAGTTTGCACAGGTGAAATTTTTATAGGATCTGGCTTTACATATTCTTTAGTCATTTCTCCTCTTCTTTTATATGTATGCAATTGAAAAGTATTATTACAATTGTGGCAAGTGCCTAATCCTCTTTCCCAGTCATAAGAAGCACATTTTTTATTCTTATTTTCTGGTTTTCTATCAAACGAACAAAGAGGGCATACACCCTCTTTTTTGCCCGTCTGAAGATCATATTGATTAAAGGTTTCAATCTCAAACCCATTGATCTCCGTAATGTTAACATTCATATTAAATTTTCATTAGAATGGTAAATCATCTTCTTGAGCAGTTGATTGTGCTGCCATTGATGCTTGTTGTGGCGTTTGCCCGCCATCTCTTGGAGCTGGCTGAGGAAACTGCCCATTAGTCCAAACCACCTGAGCGTTACCTAAATAAGTTTTAGGTGTTTTAGCTTCGCGTTCTTCTTTAGTTTGCGATACTATTACAGGTCCTTGGTTTCCAAATTGATCAACTTCGTCATTAATTGTAATTGTGATAGGTAAGTATTTACCTTTTTTACCTTCAATGATTCTGTCTTTTGGGATTTCGCTTAGATTAATACTAGTTTTAATAATACCAGCCATATTAATATGTAGCTAATTGATTAAACATTCTACGCAACTGATCTTTATTAGCACCAGTTACGCGGCGTAGGTTGTCTACGGCTTTAACATGGGTGTGCCCATTGTAAAAATTGTTTTCACTTGTGGTAATCCCAGTTACATTACATGTTCTTTTTCTAGTTCTAGCCATAATAATAAAATTAAAGTGTTTTAGTTATAAAATATTGATTAGGGTCAAACCCTTTTGTTTTATAGAATAGATCATATACTTCGGTTGCTTTTTTTACTTTGTCCATACCAGATTCATAAAACCTTTCAGAACAATCAAAAATACCAATCTGATGTGTATTTTTATCTATTACTATAAATAAAAAGTCATAGCCAAATATATTTTTATATATAAAAGCTTGACTGTCGTAATTGTAGCGGTAAGCGGATGATTTAAACTTATTTATGTCATTTGTTGTTTTTAAATCAATAATTAATTTTTCATCATGGTTTACAATATCGGCTTTACCTTTCCACCAATTACCCTCCAATTCAATTATCCCAGGCACTTCGTATTCAATCTGTGATTTATCATTTGCGCCTTGAATAAATTCTTTGCATATTTTGTTATCAAATATTTTGTCTCGCATTAGTTCAATCATATCAACTTCATGCTGTAATAAGCATAACTCCCCTTCAGAAATTTCCTTATATTTCTTTGTATTTCTAGTGGTTGATTCAATCACTTTATACTTTTTAAGTTTATTAGGTTCAAGTATTGAAGTGTGGAAATAACCACCGATTAGAAATGCGGATGTTTGTTTTGAGGGTTGCTTGAAGCTTAATGGATTGCTTAATAATACGGAAATGTCAGAGTTACTTAAATATTTTCTGCCAAATTCACCATAATAATCAGCATCATTTTTAAGTTGTTGTACTATTTGTTCTAACTTCATATGATTTTAATTCTGACTTATCCTCTACAGATATGTCATATTTACTTACTATTGTAGAAACATTGCCACCTGATTGAATATAGCTTAGTGCTTTACCCCAGCTTTCTGAACCTTTTAATAATTTAGGTTTTGATTCTTTGCCGTGAGTATTAGTTGCATCAGCGTCGGCAGTATCATCTATTAATAGTAAATTACCAAGTGCATACTTTTTACCATAAGAAGAAGCAGACCCAAATTGTTGAGGTACTTGCATTCCTTTTTGATTAAAATCTACACCTACTAAAGCTTTGGCTTCAATAAAGTTTTTGCCATCTGTATCAAATACAGTTGCTGTTGACTCTATTACGCCATCGCCTAGCCATGTCTCATTAACAGTAAAGTATACTTTATACTTTTTGTTAAATGGTTTAAGTGCTTCAAGAATGTCTTCGGCTGATCTGAAGTTATATTTGCCGAATGAGTTGTAACGTGACTTTTTAGACTTAAACTCTTGTTGAATTGAACTTAATTTTTCATGAATTGTCATATTATATATATTACGTGATTAAATTAAAATTTAAGTATTATTTTTAGCGTAACTTACAGAAAATCAATTACTTGCGCTGGATCTGTAGTTTCTATTAATTTATCAATTGCTGTCCTTTTTATTTGCGAAATTCTTACAAATGCTGCGGCTCCATCAATTTTTAATTTTTCAGCAATTTCTTTAGCTGACATTTTATCACAGTCTAAACCATAACTCATTCTAAGCACATCGTATTCTTTTATATTTAAATTAGCTTCCATTATACTTAGTAAATATTTATTTAAAATATCTAAATTATACTTTTGAGTTTTATCTGGTATTTCATAAATCATGTTATTATCAGCGGGTTGGTCATCAATGCTTGTAAAAATACTATTAAAAAACATTTGAACCATTTTTTGTTCTTGATCTGTATTTTTTCGCATTTCATTAAGCTTATGCTCTGGTATACGAATATTGCCTCTATTAATATCTATAGCTCTTCGTATTGCCCCTTTAATTCTTTTAGATAAAAAAGATTTTAATGTCCTTTCCGGATCTGTAGAATCTGTAATAGTATTCCAATCTATTTTATCAACTGCATAAATTAAACCTATTGAGCCTTCTTGTATTAAATCATTTATAGTTAATACACCAGATGCTTGCTGTGTTGTAGAAAACTTTCTTGCAATATTTTCTACAAGTCCAAGATTATCTACTATTATTTTTTCTCTTTCTTCTTTAATATTGCGTTTTAAAGATTCGTCTAAATCTTTTTTATAGCGTATATAATTTTCTACATTATATTTCTTCATTTAACACCTTTTTTTCAAGTTTAATTTCTTTAGTTATGTTTCTATATATTGTTCTAGTAGATACATTTAAAATATTAGCTATTTTTTTTATTGTTATTTTTTTGCTTTCATCATGTATAACTAACATCGCTTCATATATATCTGGTGGCTCTGCTAATTTCTTTTTACCTATTAATTTACCTACTATACTTAATTTTTCGTGTGTTTCTAATCCAGAATTATCTTTAAATATTATTTTTCTAATTTTATTTTTTGGTGGTTTTTCTAAATCCATTTCAAAAACTTCATTAATTAAATTTTGTACCGATGCTTTTGATAATGATATTGTTATAAAACCATTTTCTTTATCCGCTATATATCGTGTTAACTCTGTAATTTCATCATAAGTTAGTTTTGGATTTAAATACCATAACACAAATATATGCCATTTAAATGATTTATAAGACGTAATTTTTGCTTTACTTCTAAAAAGCTCATAACATTGATACGTACCATTTTCATAAAAGTCACCCCAACTAAATGATTCAGAAGGGGTGTCAGTGATTGGTCCGCGTCGATATACGATACGTCTTCGATTTAAATAATCGAGTTTTCTATGCGACATTAGCCTGTTACTTAATATATTTTATTTGCTATCGTCATATTCTAGCTCAAAAGCTTTAATAAGCTCTTCCAAATCTTCTAATTCAGCTGCAGAAATATGATCTAAAAATTCTTTAGTTTTACCCATTATAATAATATTAATTTTAAATATTTTCTACATTCTTTCATTCTACTGGTTATGCTTTGCAACTCTTTAACTTTTTGATTTAATTCTTTACCTTTTAACTTATCAATATCTCTTACCTCTAATGTTAATTTTCTATGCAAAGCAAAGATATGATTTTGTACATAATTAATATGTTTCTTTTTTCGGCTTTTTAGAATCATAATTTGTTTTTTTAGTTAAACTTTTAACAGTTTCTGCAATTCCAAAATAATTAGATTTCATTAGGTGTTTGTAAATACGGTAACTCATTTTTTGTGATTATATGTTTTTTATCGTTTATATAATAATTCCAATAAGCGTGTATAGCATTATCAGATTTATATTCGTCTGGCATACATTGCGGAGGGTCTTGCCAGTAGCCTGAATTAGGAATTTCTTCAGGAGGCGTAGATAATATATCACGACATTTTTCAATAGTTAAATGATACTTACCGTATCTTTCAGTGTATATCTTACCTAATTCCATCATATAATCATATACCCAATAGTAATGTAATACGTCAGATCGTACCCAAATAGTTGATGGGTGGTTTACGTGAGCTTTACGGTATGGCACATAAGATGTATCATAATTATGTAGTTCACCAAGTGCATGGTGCGCTGTACAGAGCATTTGGGCAGCTTCTAAGGGCATTTTAACAACATGCTTATTATAATGATAGCTTGCTGCTTTTTTAGGATCGTGTGAAAGATAAAATATATTCATAATAATTTATTGGATTTTAGTGCTAAATGAAAACATAAATACTTTTAGTACTGTAGCCATTAATATTCCAAAAGCAATGTCTTCTTTATTTACATTTAATTTATAAAATAAATAAATAATTATAGCATCAATCCCCAACATTATCATTATGGATGCTAAAGGTATTATTTGTATTTTTTCTTTTATGTGAATAATAAATATGCTGACAGCTGAAAGCGTAAGGGCTAATAATATACTCATCATAATTTTGATAGTTTAAGTTTTATTCTAAGTATTTTATTTTTTATAATATCAGCTTTTTCATATTCTTCTTCCTCAACATATTTTTTTTCTAATTCATATAGTCTTTCTAATTCATATCTATAGAATTCGTGTTCTGATACTGTAGTTGAATTACCAAATTCGTCATATATAACATATTGATGGTTTTTAGCTTCATACTCATTTTGTTTTTTAATTATTTTTTCAAATAGTAATTGTGCTATTCTTTCAATTTCTCCGTCTGGTAATATCATATTATTTATTTAATAACTCAAATATTTCAAGTTTGTTATCAATTATTTCTTGAGCGGCTTCAACAATTTCGTGTACCGCATAAGCTTCTTCGTCGCTGAGTGGGAATTTTGAAAAATCATTTAATTGTATATTATGTACAAATTTCCATAATATTATAGATGTTTCTTCCGCATTTAATAGGTGTTGTCGCATATTTATATTATCCTATAAGTTCGTGTTTACCTTCTAATTGTTTTACTCTTTTTAATAAATCTTCAATTTTTAAATCTATTATTTGTTGGCGAGTTGGTATAATAGTTTTTCGTTCAAGTTTATTATGTATTATTTGGTATACGTCATTCATATATGGATCGTGCATAGCTTCTATGTCATAAGTTTTTAATCCATTAATTACTGTAGCATGATCTCGATTAACGGGTTTACCTATTTTAGAAAGACTTGCATAGTTGCAAAATCTACGGGCTAATTTAAAATATATAGCTCTTGCTTGCGTGAGTTCTCTTGTGCGTTTACGAATAGATAGATCTGGTATTTCCAGTTCTTCTTCAACCATACTTAATATTAAATCAGGTGTTGTTTTTAATTTTTTATCTAAAATGTAGTTTTCCATATTTTATTGTGTACGAATTTAGTTTTATAATGTTTTTTGCCAGTAAAAATAATTTCAGTATTTTTTATATAATCTTTATCAGTAAATGGTTGGCATTCACCATTTATTATAATATCTTTTTTCCATTTATCTATTTGTTGCTTTTTCTTTGCAACCATATATTCTTTAAAATCTTTTATACTCATTTTGTAGATGATTAATAAAATTATTAGCTTGGTTTTTTGAAGGAAAATCTTTATAGCCACCTAGTATATTACCATTTCGCCATAACACCCTATAGTCGCCATTAAATATTTTTGTTAATTTAGTTTTAGTTTCTGTCATATTTATTTAGTTAATTGTTTTGCATAATAAGTTTCATAAGGCATTACATTAGTTTTATCAAGTCGCTCTGCTATTCGCATCCAAGTTCTAAGTTCTGAAACATGGTAATTTATTTGATTTATTTGCAATTCAGGAAAAGAAACTTTGTGTCTACTTCTGAATAAGTCGCGAATCATTAGTCTGTGATTTGCAATCTTACTAATAATTTTAGATTCAATTTTTAAATCTATATATTTTGTATTCATAATATTTAATTTAGTAAATGTGTAAGGACCCAACCAGCGGCGATCAATCCACTGGCTTTATGGTCCTACAAACACACACACATAAATGAAAAAAAGGTATATTTATAATTGTTGGTTCAATATATAATTTAGTACTTGTTTAGTTGTGCCTTGCATGCTTTGTACAACGCCGTTTTGATCTTCGTATTGAAGTTTATAAAACGATGGTTTGTGTATAGCAAATTGTGTGTTGTGTTTATTTCCTGCCATATTATACGCTTTTAGTTGTTATTATTTCTTTTTCTTCTTCAAGTCTTGTGATTGCTTCTTGCAATTTGATGGCCATATAATCTTGGATGTCTTCAATGTCAAAGCCGTCATTCCATATAGCTGGTACAAATTTATCAAGAAAGTATTTTACTTCCCAGTCACTACCTAATAGGTTTTCAATGCGATTAACTTTGCTTTGTAATTCTAAATAGTTTTTTAGTTGTGTGTTCACAATATTTAATTTTAATTGTTTATATTTCGTTTATATTATCCATTATCATTCGTATTTAGCTTGTAATCGTCGCATTTAGGATATTCAAATCTATTTCTTTCGGGTCTTTTATTTGTTAATGGTTCGTATTTATAACCTAAAATAGGGTTGATACCGTGGTCCCACCAATTGTCTGGTAATGTATTATTCATTATCTTTTTCTTTTAGTTCTTCAAGATAGTTTTCAACTTCATCCTCTGGAAAATATGTTTCAAGATCAGATGCCCACACTACGGCCCATTCATCAAGTTCTTTAATGCGATCGATTATATCTTCAAATGGTGGTTGATA
>Ga0181559_10004413_pt1 | contig 13642 bp, 8 predicted proteins | sample 011ome_21_FD_133752 | JGI IMG/M metagenome (GOLD analysis project Ga0181559, IMG submission 133752) | Coastal salt marsh microbial communities from the Groves Creek Marsh, Skidaway Island, Georgia - 011508AT metaG (megahit assembly) | ecosystem: Environmental > Aquatic > Marine > Intertidal zone...
ACACTTCTCTCCCCCCCCGCGCCTCCACCGCCTCCCTCCGCCCCAGCGAGCCGCTCAGTCAAGCCACGGACAGGGCGTTCTACGAGCACGGCGGCGACGCGATGCTCCTGGAGGTGGCGCGCTGCCGCGCCGACTCGGACTCGGAGGAAGCGCCAGCCGTGCGTCAACGTTCTTGGAGAACGTGGCGCGCGACGCTCTCGGCGGCGCGCGTGACGCCTTCCAAGATCCTCCTCCCCAAGACGCGCCCGCCTTCTCCGGCGACCGCCGGCGCGCGCGCGGCGTTCCAGGACGACTCCGCGCGCAAGCCCTCCGAGCCTTCCGCGCGCGAGCGATCGCCGGAGACGCCCGAGACGGAGGACTTTTTCTGTTCGCCGCAGAGCAGCGTCGGCGCCGCCGCCGCCGCGCTCGAGAGCCTCGCCGAGCAGTTGACGCGGGTGAAGCGCGCGGGCACGTCCCGGGCCCGGCCCGGGACCCGGCAGTCCCCCCGCCTGGCGCGGAGCGCGTCCCCGCCTCCCCCGCCTCCCGTGCCTCCCCCGTCGCCGGCGCGGTCGCCCCGCCGCGCCGCCGCCGCGCGCGCGCGCGCGCGCGACGCCGGCGGCGAGAACGCGCCGACTCTCTTCGCGTCCCCCGGCTCGGCCGCGTCGCCCCGCGCCTCCGGCCTCCTCCGCCAGTCTGACTCGGCGGCGGTCCCCAAAAGCGCTTTCGTGCGGAAGCGGCTCGACGCGTCGCCGCACACGCCGTCCGCGCGGACGGTTCGTTCCCGCGCGGTGACTGTTTCGAAACCGCCGCGCGGCGACTCGAGCGCGCGCAAGCGCCGGTCCGTCGAGACCGCCGCGCGCGCGGTCCGCGGCGCGCGCGCGAGGGCGCCGCTCGAAGCGGCGCGCGAAGCGGGCCCGAAGGCGCGAGGCGCGGTCTCGATCCTTCCTGCGCTTCCTTCGAAGAGGCCCTCTAGGCCCTCTAGGCCCTCTAGGCCCTCTAGGCCCTGTGCTGATAAAAAGAGAAGCGCGTCTTCCGACGCCGCCGAGCGTCCGAGCGCGCGGAAGACGCGGAAGACTTCCGGAACAGACGCGCCCCCGCGACGCGGCGCGTACGCCGACGACGAGCTCGCGGCGCTTCGCGAGACGAACCCCATGGCGTACAACCGGATTTTGGGCAACCGCCGCTCCGCCGCGAACAGCAAGGCGCGCAGGGACGCGACGCTCGCGTCTCTGCGCGCGGAGAACGCGCGTCTGCTCGCGGAGAACGAGCGTTTGCGGCGTTCGCGTTCGCGGACGGCGTCGCGAACGGACGAAAACGCCCGGTAGGTCGGGGAGACGGGAGCCGGTCGCGGTTTTTCGGGCGAGGCGGGAACGTCAGCGAACGTTCACAAACATCGAGACGCGACGGACGGACGAGACGCGCGTCAAAAGCGAGGGTACCGAACGACACCCACGTGTGACATCAAAAATCGCAACAGAAACGTCCACCGCGTCACAGCTCGCCGCGCGCGGCATCCTTCTTCTTCTTCTTCTTCTTGGCCTTCTTCTTGGCCTTCTTCTTGGCCGCGGCGGCGGCCTCCTCCTCGCGCGCCTTCTCCGCCGCCGCCGCCGCCGCCTCCTCGGCGAGCTCGCGCTCGACGCGCGCGGCGGCTTGCGCCTTGCTCACCTCGCCCTCCACCTCCTCGCTCATGATGTCGCTCAGGTCGAACTCCTCCTCCACGTCCTCCACGACCTCGGGCTCGTACGCGCCCTCGCCGCCGTCGACCAGCCGCGGGATCTCCTGGACCATCCGCGTCTTCACCCGCGCGCTCAGCACGTCCTCCAGGAACGACGCGAGCGCGCGCGCTTCGAAGGCGCCGCCGTGCGTCGCGAACCGGTTCTTTCGAAAAGACGCGACGACGAAGCGCGGCGCGTCCGAGGGGGTCACCTCGAACGCGGACGCGAACGTCCGCTGGTCCGCGACGTCCACGAACACGAACCGCGCGCGCGACGAAGAGGCGACGCCCGCCGCCGTCTCGACGGCGAGCGTCTGTTTCTCGAACGCGGACGCTTCGTTCGGCGCGCCGTCCTCCTCCGTTCGCACACGGCTCCGCCGGTCCAGAAACGCCACCGCGCACAGCGGCGCCTCCGAGCACGCCGCGTCCAACGCCGCCGCGGTGTCCGCGAAAACCACGTCGATTCGTTTTTCGACAGCGGCTTCGGAGGCTGCTTTTCCGCCCATCACCTCGTCGGGGTCCTTGCCCAGAATCTGCACCTGGATCTGTCGTGTCCACATGTGCATCTGCGCGTAATTGAGACCCGGCGCCGGGAACGCCGCGGCGGCGTACTGAGCGCCCTCTTCCGTCGGCGGCGCGCCACTCTCCGGGGGAGGCAGGTACAGCAGGCGCAGCGCGGGGCGCGTTTGGACCCCGAACTGCTCCGCCGCCGCCGCGTCCGACTCGGGCACGGACGCGAACAGGAAGTCGTCCCCGACGTTCGCGGCGAGCGCGACGAACGCGCGGCTCTTCTTCTCGCCCTTCGGGAACGCCACGAGCTTGGGCGTGAGCGGCGAAGTCCGCAGGAACGTCTCCGCGGTGCTCGACGAGAGCGACGCGACGAAATCGGGGACGTGCTCGTGCACCCACGCGGAGAGCGCCTTGCTTCGGTCCACCTTTGCGCTTTTCGGTTCATCGTCCGTCTCCGGTGTCGACGCGTGTTCATCAACAGAGAAGTGTTTTTCCAGCGGAAAGTACTCGGGGTCGAGCTCGGTCTTGTCCCCGTGCGGGAACAGCGCGAGCGCCGCGCACCGCCCCCCCTCCGATGTGTTCGCCGTCGTCGCCGGCGCGTAGCGTTTTTGAAGCGCCGCCGCGCTCGCGTCCGAGACGTTCACCTCGCCCGCGTTGACGTGCCCCGCGATCCTCAGCAGCGCCTCGCCGACCGCCACGGAGACGCGCGCGCACGCCGCGTCGCCCAGCCGCGTGAACAGCACGAGTTCCCCCCGCGGCGACGCCAGCACGGAGGATTCGAACGCCGCCGCGTCGATCGCCGGGAACGGCGACTCCGTTTTTGAAGCGCCCCCGTCCCGCGCGCGCGCGTCCTCCCCCGCGTTCTTTCCCGCCCCGCGCACGACGTCGCCCGTCCGGGGGTCGCGCGCCTCCGGGGCGTCGTCCTCCGGCGCAGGCGCGGCTCGGCGTTCGAGGAACGCCCTCAGCGCGTCCACGGCCATCGCGCCTTCGTGTCTGTCGAAGCCGTCTCGCGCGGCGTCCGCGCCGCGCGAGACGAAAAACGCGGGCGCGTCCGTTTCGGCGACGTTCAACTCGGGAGCCGCCGCTTCGACGTCCGCCGCGGCGATCTCCACGAACCGCGCGCGGTGTCGGAACGCGAGCGCCAGCGACTTGTGCAGCGCGCCCGTTTCTTTCTTGCTCGTGACGAGAATAGACACCGGCAATGTTTGTGACGATTGAGGATCCGAGCTTTCGACTGACTGGATCGCCGAGAGGAACGCTTCGCGCGTCTCGACTCTTCGCACCAGGTTCGTCGGCAACAGCGACGCGGCGAAGTCCGCGATCCTTCTCGACGACGTCGTGCTGTTCCGGTACTCCTCCGGCTGCTTCGCCACGGCGCCCGTGTACGGGTTGACCAGCTTGTGCGCGGGGAAGCCCAGGACGGTGGGCACCTTCGTCAGCCCGGCGGTTCGCACGATCGCCATCGCGTCCGAGTCCTCCCCCACGTGCACGTGCGCGAAGCGCACGATGCCGCTCATGGTCCTCGCCGCCTTAGCGAAGTGCGGGGCCATGTCGTCGCACGACATGCACCCGTCCGCGTGGAACGCCACCACCCACGCCTCGCGCCCGTTCTCGGCGACGAGCGCGTCGAAATCGGCGTCCGCCAGCGCGCGCACGGGCCCGTCCTCGGGGTAGTACAGGTCCGTCGCGTCCGACGCGACCGCCGCGCGAGGCGTCGCGATCGCCAGCAGCAGCAGCGCGAGGACGCGCACCGCGCGGCGCCCGGCCGCGTCTGTCGCCATGACGTCGAGGATCTGAAACAACGCCTTCGTTCCGGTTTCGTTCGCGTTCGTTCGTCCCGCTTCACTTCGCAGAGCTCCCGTCGCCGCGCGTCCGATGAGTGCGCGGACGCGTCTCGAACAATCTGGAAAGAAACAAAGTCGCTCCGCTGCCGCGCGAGCAACTTCGGGCTTCGGTGGTATCGAAGTTTCGACACCAGCTTGACCACGGACCCGCAGCAAACCAAACCGGCGCGATCTGAGCTCGAACGCGATTGGTGGAAAAAAGAGCACCTGATTTGCCTTTCGAGCTCCGATCGAACGCGGGACCGCGCGATCGATTTCGATCGAGCCGGTCAATCGTTCACCGGATCTACCGGTCAACCCGAATCTGCGAGTGCTTAGCTGGCTCCTTCGTAACTTTGTTACAGAGGTCTTGTAATGCCGCGCGGCGCGCGACGATCGCCATTCTTGCACCCGTAAACCTCCGTTACGCACCCCATCGACCCAACACAATGGCTGCTCTTATGTCCACCACCTCCGCCTTCGCCGGCGTGAAGGTCCAGCCCCGCGTCAACGTCCGCTCCCAGCGCGCGCAGACCGTCATCATGGCCAACGGTGCCGGCCCCAAGCGCGTAAGTGTGCACCGACGCGAGCGACGCGCGATTTTCCACGCGGGACGCGCGCCGGAAGCGTGCGCGACGCGCGCAGCTCGAGCCGAGCCGCGGCGCCGCGGCGCGCTCGCCGATCGCGCGCGTCGTGAATCGATCGGCGCGCGTTCCGCGGCGTCCCGTCCCCGTCGCGAGGCGGCGCGAGCGGCGGATAGAGGCTCGTCTGACGAGGTTCGCGCGACGATGCCATCGCGGAATATCGCGAGCGTATCGCGGAAGCTGTGACTGACCCTCCACGCCTTCACCGACGCGTCTCGACTCACAGGGCACCAAGGCCAAGGGTGGCCAGGCTGGCGTTGGCTACAAGGGCTCCACCGAGGCTGGCTCCGCTCCCAAGACGTGCGTTTGACTCCCCTTCTCTCCCGACGCCGAGTCCGGTCACGCGAACAAACGCGAGCGCGACGCCGATGGGTTCCTCGATGGTTTTCGTGTGCGCGCGCGGGCGAGGCGACGCGAAGGACGCGCGCGACCGCGGGACGCGAGCGACGCGGCGTGTCACGGGCCGCGACCGATCGGCGCCGCTCGCGCACGTCGCGTCGCGCGCGTGTCCTTCACTCGCGGCGGTCGCGCGCCGTTCCGCCGCCGATGTCCGGCGTCGCGTCGGTCGTCGTCGTTCCGCGAGGCGGAGCGAAAGGCCGCGCTCGCGGACGCGCGTCGCGCTCGCGTACGCGAGTAAGAAACTCGGACGTTTTTTTCCGCGCCCGCCGCCGAGCCCCGCCCGCCGCCCGACGCTGACCGATCGAACGCCTCCCTCTGAACGCGTGCCCTTTCCTGAATCGCAGCCGCGGTGGCAAGGCTGGCTACGTGTACAAGCTCGGCCTCCGCAACGGCAAGGCGAACATCGACGAGTACGCGCCCATCTACACCCCCGAGGAGTTCAAGACTGACGGCGACAAGTACGAGGGCGACCTTAAGCTCGCCGCCCTCGCCATCGTCGGCGTCGTCGGCACCGGCGCGCTCGCCATCCTCCTCACCTCCGCGCTCTAATCGCGTCCGTTGTTTCCGAACCGGCGAGAAGATGCGGAGTCGATCGAGATGTGTCGAAGGTGTCGACGCGGCACCGGTGCGAGGCGAGAGTCTGGTCGAGTTTCGTCGACGGTTGAGTAGCGATTGACGATGAAACGCGAGCGAGGCCCATAATACATCATCTTCCCGACACGTCGCGGAGGCGCGTTCGTCACCCTCCTCGTCTCGGTCGCGAACGAAGGTACCCCCCACGTTTCTCGCGCGCGACAAAGCGAAGGGTGGTTCGGCGCGACGCGCGACGCGCGGCGCTCGCGGCGGAAAAAGACGGCGGTTGTTTCCGGCGCTTCGTTTCGGTATTTCATCTTTTTTTTTTTGTCTAATCGAGTACGTAGCGCGCGCCGGAACCGCCGCCGGCCCCTCCGGTCCCTCCGGTCGTCTCTTTGGACGGCAATACATCATTCATCGTTTCCACTCCCGCGAACGCGCACGCGACACTCTCGCCGTCGCGAAGAGCGCGCGGCGTCGCCTCGCGCCTTCGTCGTCGTCGTCTTCGCCTCTGAAAAAAATCGCGCCTCTGAAAAAAATCGAAGCTCAACCCTCGAACTCCTTCATCGCCTCGCGCTGGCCCTCCATGTCCACCGTCTGCCCGGCGGCGTCGAGCTCGGCGCGCGCCTTCGCGCGCTCCTCCTCCACGGCGCGCTTCTTGGCCGCCTCAGCCTCCTCCTCCGCGCGCCGCGCCGCGGCCTCCTTCTCCGCGACCGCGTCCCGCTTCCTCTGCTCGTCGGCGAGCGCGGCGGCTTCCTTCGCCTCCGCCGCGGCGCGCGCCGCCGCATCCTCCGCCTCGCGCTCCTTCTCGCGCTCCGTCTTGCGCTGCGCCATCGCCTCGAAGTCGCTCCAGAGCGCGTCCGGGATCGCGGCGGCCGCGCCCTGCGCCGCCTCGGCACCCTCCTTGGGCGCCGCCGCCGTCTTGTCCGCGAGGTTCGCCCAGCCCGCCTGGTTCTGCACAGTCACGGGCGCCTTGCTCGCGTTTTGCTTCAGCGCGACGCCCTCCTCCGCCGGGCGGCTGCTGGAAACTTCAACCGCGGCGGCCCCGCCCGGCGCGGCGGCGCCCGCGGCGGCGGCGGCGCCGCCGTTCGCTGCCGCCGGCCCCCCTTTGGGGTTCGATCCCCCTCCCTCGGCGCTGTCGTAGGAGTCGCTGTCCGAGTCGCTGTCGCTCGAGCCGGAGTCGCTGCTGCTGCTGGTGGCGTCGCCGTCCGCGCCCTTGGCGGGCGCCGAGACGGAGGGCGTCTTGGCGGAGGGCGCGGGCGCGCCGACGCCCAGGCTCGCCTCCACCTGCATGAGCTCGCGCTCAGCCTCCTGCTCCGCCCTCTGCGCCTCCAAAAGCAGTTCCTCCTGCGTCTGTTTCTTCTTCTTGGGCTTGAGGCAGGAGCGCACGAAGCGGTCGAGCTTCCACAGCGTCACCGAGTCGAGCTCTTCGATGTTGATCTCGATCAGGTCATCCGCGTTGCCGCCGAGCTCGGCGTGGCGCTCGGCGACAATCTCAACCACTCGCGCCTGCTTGTCCTCGGGGAGCTCGCCCAGAAGCTCCGTGAGCTCCTGCTTCTCGCGGTACGTCATGTCGCGCGAGGGGAGCGCGCCGCCGCCGCCGCCGCCGCCGCCGCCGCCGCCGCGAGACCGCGACGCGCCGCCGCCGCCGCCGTGGCCGCCGCCGCGGGGCGCGCCGCCGCCGCGCCGCGACCCGCCGCGGGGCGCCGGGATGTAGTCGTCGAGGTCGATGTCCTCCTCGTCGACGAAGTAGTCGTCGTCGAGCGAGCGCTTGCGCTTGGCGCCGCCGCTCCCGCCTGCGGCGGGCGGCGGCGCGTACCCGCCGGCGGCGCCCATCGCCTGGCGCTTCTGCAGCTCGGCGAGCTGCTTCTGCACCTCCGCGAGCTGGCGGTTCACCTCCGAGACCTGCTGCGACTCGATGAGCACCTCCTCCTCCACCGGCTCGTCGCTCGTGGCGGCGATGATCGCGTCCTCCTCCGCCCTGAATCCGTCCTCCTCCGCCACCTTCTCGTCCAGCTTGCTGTTCAGCCACGCCTTCTCGAACTCGCCCCTCAGAGTGCTGCCCATCAGCCCGGCGTCGCTTTCGGCGGTGTTGTACGTCGCGCAGTTGTCAAACACCAGCCGCATCTCGCGCGCGAATTCCATCGGCCCGCCCCCGTCTTCTTTGGCGTAAACCTTCTTGTCCAGCTTCTCCTTCACGGTGCCGAAGTCCATCGGCTCCTTGATGATGTCGAAGTAGTCCGGGATGTGCAGCGCCACGGGGTCCACGGGCTTCCCGAACACCCACGCGTACTTGTGCTTGCGCGTCTGCGTGAAGCACTCGCGCGCGTCGCGCATCAGCGCCTTCATGCGCCACGACCGGTTCTCGTTCACCTCGTCAATCTTCAGCGAGCGGTGCGTGATCACCTTGCCGTCCTTGCCCCGCTTCGCCTGCTTCACCGTCTTGCGCTTCTTCGCCGAGGGCGCGGCTTGCAGCTGCGCGTCCGAGAGCTCGCCGGTGTAGTACTCCCCCGTCGAAACCGCGCGCGCCTGGCGCTTGCCCTCGCGGTTGCTGGGCGCGCGGGTCTCGACGACGTTCAGCCGGGTCTTCGCCTCCTCGATCGCCGCGAGCTGCGCCATGATCCGAGCCTTCTCGCGGCGCTTCGCCTCCTTCTTCTTCACCTTGATCTCCTCCTCGGTCAGGCCGGTGAAGTCCAGCACCTCCGGCTCGGGCTCGGGCTCGGGCACGTAGACGGGGCGCGCCGCGCGCGCGGACGAAGGCGTCTTCTTGCGCGGCTTGGATGAGGGGGGGGGCATGAGCTTCCCGGGGGTCTTGCGCGCGCGCTTGCGCTCCTCCCACTGCTCCACGAAAAGCGCGTACTCGCCCGCGGGAACCCACATGTGGCCCTTCGGGCCCTTCTGCGCCATGTTCGGCGTGAGCAAAATCTCCATCCGCTCCAGGTGCGTCTGCGCCGGTTTCGTGGGCGGCCAAACCGCCGCCGGGCCCGGCGCCGGCGCCGCGGGGAGCGGGTCGAGCCCCGCGGTCGCCGGCGCCGGCGCGGGGGGAAGCGGGTCGAGCCCCGCGGTCGCGGGCTCCGGCGCCGCAACCTCCGGCGCGGGCGCGGGGGGCGTCTCCGTGTCCGCCATGTCGTCGCGAGAAACGAGAGGAAGGGGGTGGTGCCTGGAGACGAGATGCGAAGGCGCTTTCGGCGTCAGATCCGGCGTTTCGCGGGTTCGACGGCGGGTCGCGCGCGCGCCGAACGCGGTACCACGCGCGAGAAAAGACGACGCCGAGACGCGCGCGACTCGTGCGCGTCACCGGACGCGCGGGCCGACGTCGCCTGCCCCACGCCCCAGATCGCGAAAAGATCCGCGCGCGTCGTGGAACGCGAAAAAATGAAGCGCGAATCTGGTGCCGGCGAACAGCAGCGTACGGGCACCCGAGACGTCACGCGGCTCGGTCGAGCGCGCATCGCTCTGATGTGCATCATATGAGATGATCGCCCGCGTTTCGCGACCGTCCGACCGGCCGGTCACCGCGGTCGGGTGTCGCAGAAGGGCGATCACGCCGCGGAAATGCGCGTGGAATTCCTGGGATGGCGCGTACCGGTCGGCAGACGGTCCCGGAGATCTACGGCTCCCTCCTTCGTCGAGAGGCGATCCGCTTTTCGGGTCGCTTCGATCGCTTAGCCCGGGTATCAGCCGCGGGTGAGGGGTGAGGTCGAGAGGGTACTCGTCGTTGGCTTGGCGGGCAGCCGACTTCCTACCCGATTGAGCGGCGGCGGAGCGGCTTATAAACAAATTCGCGCCTTTCTCTCGAAGGCCGAAGCGGCGTGGGCGAATGACGTTTCGCCTGCCATCGGCGTTTTTTGTGCAACGTGGCTCATTTTTGAAAGCGAGCTCTGCGCTCCGCGCTTCCTTCTTACCCGCCGCGCGCGCGTCGGGCCGCAAGCCACACCTCACCGCCTCCTCTCGCCTCACCCACCCCTCCGTCGCGCATGACCGCCGAAACGGCGCTCGCCGGCGCCGCGCCGGGCTTTGCGTCGCCCGCGATACGCTTGCGAGAGCCGCCGGACTGGCTTCGCGCGCAGAAACTCACTCCCGCGAGGGCGAGGGAGCTGCTCGCGGACCTCGAGTCGCCCTGTCCCGGCGAAGACGCGGACGCGCAGCGGCGCCACTCGGACGCGCAGGCCAAGAAGTTCGCGCTCCTCGTCTTCAGCATGGGCGCGGCGAACGCGCCCGCCGGCGACGCGACGCCCGCGCGTTCAAACGAGGGCTCGAGCCCCGGCGGTTCGAAAAAAGAAGAAGACGCCTCGGACGCCTTCGCCGCCGCCGTCGCGTCGTGCGCGTCTCACCCCGACGGCGACGTCCGCGTCCTCGCCGCGGACGCGCTCGTCGCGATCGCGGAGCGCGACCCGAAAGCGGCCGCGCCGCACGTCGACGCGCTCGTCGGTCTTCTGCGATACCCGGAAGACGTCTCGCTCGCGCTCGCGGCGCTGCGACGCGACACCTTTCCGCGGCTGTGCCGAGCCGCGTTGGCGGCGGCGGCGACGCGAAGGGCTGCGCCTTCGGCACACGCGCACGACGCGTTCGACATCCTCGCCGCCGCGTTAAACGCGCGCGGTGACGAGGCGTTCGCGCAAAACGCCTCGGCGCTGCAGCTGGTGGACGCGCTCGGGCCGGAGGTGGTGTGGCGGCACGCGGACGCCGTCGCCGCGTTCGTCGCGCCGCGCCCCGCGGACGGAGACGTTTCCGACGTCGTTCCGAAAAACGTCATCCCTGCGAAAAACGAAAGCTCTTCAAACGAAGCGTTGGTTCCGGCGCACGGCTTTGTGCTGTGCGAGCTGGCGCTTCGCGCGTTGCGGCGGTCGCCGGAGGCTTCGACGCGCTTCGCCGCCGACGCGCGGCGCTGGGCGGACGACGGATCTCCGCGCGTTCCCGAGTCGACGCGAGACGCCGCCACCAGCCTGGTGCGTTTCGCGGACGCGAGAAACGCCGAGATCCGTCGCGAGCTGAGCGACATGCGCCATGGATGCCGCGCGCTCGAAGGCGCGGAGGCGGTCGGCGGGGAGGGAAAACGCGCCGACGCGCCCGCCGCGAAGCTCGCGAACGCGGGGAAAAGCGGCGGGGAAAAAAAGTCGCCGGGTCGGCTTTTCTACGACGTGCGCCCGGACACGACGTGAGGCGAGCGCGGCGATACGCGCGTCACGCGCGTGTATCTGATGGTATCGCTTCTCGATAACACGCGCTCGACGCGACGATCGGGCGGAGGCGCGTACGGGACGGACGGTACACGCGAAATACGAATCGATACAAAACGCGCCTCGCGACGATCTCCGCGCGTCACTTTCGTTTCTCGTCGCCTCCCCTGAGCCGCCGCAGCGCCCCCGGCGAGGTGGTGGCGACCCACCCGAAGGCGAGGTACTTGGTGAGCCTCCCTAGGAACAGCGCGGAGAGGAGCGCGCGCTTCTTCATCCCCGCCAGCACCCCGAGCACCACGAGCGGGTGCAGCGGAAACGGCATCGCGCTGAGCCCCGCGACGCCCGGCCACCCGAATTCGGCCACGACCTCCTCCCCTCTCGCCCAGTGCTTCGACGCGAACACCTCGGGGTATCTCTCCCGGAACCAGTCCGTGCCGCGCGCCTCGAGCAGCGCCACGAACAGCGCGAACCCGCACGTCGCGCCCAGCGCGTTGCACAGCGCGACGAACGCGAATCGCTTCTTGCCCACCGCCACGCACGTCGACACGAACAGCGTCGTGACGAGGCCGGAGAGGAACACCGCGAACGTGTTGGCCGTCGCCAGCGCAAAGATGACCACAGGGAAGTACGGCTTGGAGACCTGGCTTTTCAGGCTCGACAGTGATAGGAAGCCCATCGCGAGAACGGCTGTGACTTCCAGACGCGCGCGCGCGTGTGAAGTTGGAACACCGCGCATAACAACGGAGGATCGATCGATGAATATTTTCGGCACCGCCGACCTTTTTCCCCGGGACGCGATCGAGGCTCGAGCCACAAACGCCCGCGCTCTGTCGATGTCCTGCGCCCTTTCCGCCGCCGGACTCGCCTCGCGCTTCCACCGCTCTGTCTCTCTGCGTACGCGAACCTCCGCGCGCCCGGCGTCCGTGCTTTCTAGGCGCTCCCGCACGCGAACCCCCGGATCCCGCGGCTGCGCAAATCGCGCCGCCGACGGCGACATGTCGTCTTTCCTTGACGAGGCCGACTTCGACGCCATGCGCGAGGCGATGAGCCTGTTCGACGAGCAGCGGGACACCGTCATCAAGCGCAGCCGCGACATCACCAAGGCCTCGAAGGTGGCCATCTACTGCCTCCACCGCGGCGAGATGGACAAAGCCGACGCGCAGATCGCGCAGGCGTTGGCCGCCGCGGACGAGCTCACGACGGTGGTCGAGGCCAACCCGCAGTTGCGCAACTCCGGGAGCTACAGTGGCGGCTTGGAGGAGTACGCGGAGGCGGCGATTTTCGCGCACTTCATCCGGACCGGGACGGTGCTTTCCTCCGCGGCACTCCCGAGGTGCAACGGCGACGAGTACCTGGGCGGCATCCTGGACTTCACGGGTGAGCTGAACCGGTACTGCGTGGCGCGCGCCACCGAGCGCGACGTCGCGGCGGTGAGAAAGTGCCGAGACGTGGTCGACGCGCTGATGGGCATCTTCCTCAAGTTCGACTTCCGCAACGGCGCGCTGCGCAAGAAGTACGACGGGCTCAAGTACACGCTGAAGAAGATGGAGAACACGCTGTATGAGATGAGCCTGACGTCCGCCGCGGCGAAGCGCTCCAGGGAGGACGGGGAGGAGGACCAGCCGGAGGGAAAGCGGAGGGACGGGGACGGGGACGACGAGTGATGCGTGCGTTTTTCGGTACACACGACCCGTACGTAGTACTTTTGCGTGAGAAGTTGCGAGTCACGTTTCGTGAAAACAACAACGAACAACCTCGTCTCTGAGATGCCACGACGTCTTCATCACTCCGTGCCGGCGAACGTCGCGAGGGGCACGACATGTTCGGCGTCTCGTCGATGGACGCGGTGCGCGTCGCGCGCGTCGCGCGGCCGCGCGTCGGCTCGGCGCGCGCGCACGCGGCGCGATGGCGCGCGGCGTCCAGCGGCGGCGATGACGTTTCAGGGGAAGACACCCATCAGACGAAGCGCGCGAACCCCGGCGGTCGCGCGCGCGCGTTGCGCCGTCGCGCGCCGTCCGAGGGCGGCGACTCTCCCGCGCCCGCGCCCGCTCGGCGCCGCGCGGTCCGCGCGTCCCCCCCCACCGGCTCGGGCGACGACCGCGGTCGCGCGCGCACGGCTGAGGAGAAGGCGCGCGCGATGCGGGAGCTGAAAGCCAAGGCTGCCGCGCCCCGCGTCGCCGCGCTGGCGGCGGCGCTGGCGGCGTCGTGCGCGGCGGACAAACACCGCGACGCGGCGAAGGCGTACGCGGAGCTCAAGGCGGTGGCGGACGCGGACCTCCCGCTGTCCGCGTTCGAGAGCATGCTGCGGATGTACGACCGGCTGCTCATGACGGCGTCCGCGGAGGGCGTCTTCATCGACGCGCTCGCCGCCGGGCACGCGCCCACCGAGGAGATTTGCTGGAGCCTGGCGCGCGCGTTCGAGCGCGCCGGCGAGGCGGGCCGCGCGGACAAAGTGCTCGCGTACATGGAAACGCGAGGCATGCTGTAACGACGTTTTCGATACACTACTACCGTATTACAAAGTAATAGTCTATGTATTCATAGTACTACGAGTGTAGTGTCATCATTCGAGGGGAAACGACTCCGGGTCGGCGTCGTACGCCCTGCGCCGCTTCGCGTCGCCGAGCGCCTCGTACGCGCCGGCGACGCGGCGGAACGCCGCCGCCGCCGCGCTCCGCTCCGCCTCCGAACGCGTCGTCCACTTGTCGGGGTGCCACGTCGCCGCCGCGCGCCGGTACGCGCGCCGGATCGACCGCGCGTCCGCGTCGCGGGACACGCCCAGCGCGCGGTACGCCGCGGGGACGGGCGCGCGAACCCCGC
>Ga0181559_10004414_pt1 | contig 13641 bp, 7 predicted proteins | sample 011ome_21_FD_133752 | JGI IMG/M metagenome (GOLD analysis project Ga0181559, IMG submission 133752) | Coastal salt marsh microbial communities from the Groves Creek Marsh, Skidaway Island, Georgia - 011508AT metaG (megahit assembly) | ecosystem: Environmental > Aquatic > Marine > Intertidal zone...
ATGTTCGCGCCTCCTCCGGACGCGTTCACGCGCACGTTCGAGTCGGATGTGCCTTTGACGTTTTCGGGCGAAGAGAGCAACGGCCGGTTCCTCGACATGCACGCGCACCACGCGGCGTTCCGCAACGCGCCCTTCGGCGACCCCTCCGTTCCGTACGTCGCGTTTTTGGCGGACGTCGGCGTTTCGCAGATGCGCGCCATCCCGCGCGCGCGCAAGTTCGGCGACGCGTACAGCGCGTACCTCGAGTCTCTGCGCGCGTACCTCGCGGGGTTCCTCGAGAAAGTCGCGCCCCTGCGCTTCAGCAGCAGCACAAACGAAGAAGACGTCTTCGACGAGGCGTGGCGCGCCGGGAAATGCGTCGGGTGGGAGGACCGAGGCGTTTCTTCTCACGGGAGCGCACAGGAGACTGAACACACGAAGAACGCTTCCTCCGATGTCGGGGACCACACCGGACTACTGTCCGTCGGGTCCGTTTTGGAAGAGCTGCGCGGCGCTTCGTCGCCGGAGGAAGTGTCGCGCCGGGTTCGCGGCCCCGAGGCGGTGAAGGCGCGTCTCGCCGCGCTTTCGTTGAAGATCGGCGGCACGGAAACGCAGAGACTCGAGAGGCTGTTCGAGGTGACCGCGCTGGCGTCGTCCGTGAAAAACACGGAAACGTGGCCCAAAGGCGTGCCCGCGAAGCTGCTCGCGAAGGGCTCGCGCGTGGCGGCCGCGGACCCCGCGCGCGCCGAGAGACGGGCCAAGGCGGTGGCGCGCTTGGAGCGCGCCGTCGCCGCGTCGCTTTCCGAGTTGCGGGGGACCCTGGACGCGACCAAGGCGCAGGTGGAGAAGAAGCAGACCCTGAGCGCCGCCGAGCTCGAGGCGGAGAACGAAGAGGACAGCGACTTCGTGGCGTCCGAGTCGGACGACGACGACGCGCGCGACGACCCGGTGAACAACCCGCTTCGCCTGCCTCTGGGTTTCGACGGGAAGCCCATCCCGTATTGGCTGTACAAGCTTCACGGACTCAACTTGGAGTTCACGTGCGAGATCTGCGGCAACTACTCCTACTGGGGGCGCAGGGCCTACGAGAAGCACTTCAAGGAGCCCAGGCACCAGCACGGCATGCGGTGCCTGAAGATCCCCAACACCAAGGCGTTCGCCGAGGTACGAAACACGTTTCTCGCGAGACGCGCCGTAATCGCGCGGTTTCGCGAACGTCCGCGACGCGCGCGTTTTTTTTTTTTTTCTCTCCTCCGCGACGGAAACCGGCACTCGCGCGTCGGGCATGATGGACACACGCACTGGGCACGGACGTTACTCGATGACGCACACGCTCTAGGGCCTAGAAAACCCGTAACCTGACCCACGCGCGTGCAGATTTTCGCCGGGCCTAAAAGAGACGCCGCGGGCGCGATACGAAAAGGCCAAAGCTCGCCAGAGCGCGCTTCGCTGACCGAACTGTTTTTTCTCGAACGCGCAGGTCACGACCATCGCCGAAGCGCTGGCGTTGCACAAGTCCCTCGAGAGCAAGGGCACCGGGAGCTGGGACAAGGAGGTGGACGAGGAGTACGAGGACGCGGACGGGAACGTGTACAACAAGAAGACCTACGACGATCTGAAACGCCAGGGGCTGATCTGAGAGAGGCGCGTAGTCTAGATGTGCTTTTTTACGTGTGCCGCCGGCGACAGGGTCGATGCCGCCGGCGTTTCGCCGAAGTCGACGAGACGCCCGAATCGTTCGCGCTCGATTGAGATCCGGGACCGCCGCCTCGCCCGTTCCATTCTCCCGCCGCGCGGGTGTGGCGCGTTCGGCGCCTGTCACCTCTCGGCCGCCTCTCAAGGAAACGATGGGCGCCGGCGATCAGCCCGACGCCGCGTTCGACGCCGCCGGCGAGCTGGCGCCGAAGCGCAAAGCGTCCGCGGATGCGGCGTGGGCGGCGTTGCACGGCGCGAAGGGCGCCAAGGCGAACGCCGCCGGCGCGGGCACAGGCAAGGCCACGTTGGACATCCTCGCGCGGCTTAACCGCACGCGCACCGGCGCGGTGGCTAAGGACGGCAAGCCCGCGCGAAAGGCGGTGGACGACAGGGAGTGGCGCGCGTTGCTCGGCGGCGGATCGGGTTCGGGTTCGGGTCCCGTCGGAACGAAACCGCCCAAGTCGAAGGAAGCCGCCGCGGCGCGCCTCGCGGCGGCGCGCGAGGCTCTCGCCTCCGCCGCCGGTGTGGTTCGCGTGGTGGCTCGCGAGCGCACGGACGGGGTGGTGAAGGTGAAGGAGACGCGGAACTTCGCCGGGAAGCAGATGGAGGTGGTGAAGACGTACGAGAGCGGCTCGCGCGAAGCGAAGGCGGCGGCGAAACGCGACGCCGCGGAGAAACACGGCGGGCTCGATTCCGTTTTGCTGCAGTTGGAGAAACAAAAGAAACTCAACGTGCTGGACAAGACCAAGATGGACTGGAGCGAGGTGAAGAAGTCAGACGCGTCCATGGAGGAGGACCTGGAGAAGCACAAGAAGGGCAAGACATACCTGGAGGAGCAGGACTTCCTGAAACGCGCGGAGCTGAGGGAGTACGAGATCGAGCGCGACGCGAGACTCGCCGGGGACGTGCGGAGCAGAGGGAGACTGTGAGTCTGTTGTGAGTCTGTGTGTAAACAATCTTGTCTGCTGACGTTTCGAAACGTCGACGCAACACATTCGACGTTTCGAGCACGACACCTCCTCCGACTCGACCGCACTCGACCCTTCACGCGCCACTCGACACGATGTTCGCGGCGCGCGTGTCCGCCATCGCGGCCCCGCGGGTTTTCTCCAGGCGATCGAGCGTCGCCCGCCCGCGCGCGTCGTCGCGCGCGCGCGCCTTCGCGCCGATCGGCGATCTCGAAAAACGCGACAGCCGTCCCGCCCGTCCTCGTCCGCGCACGCTCGGCCAGAGCCTGCGGACGGCGACGAGACTCGTCCCCGCGTTCGCGTTTCTCATGCACGCGCACACGGACGCGGCGCACGCGGCGGGTTGGTACGACGACGTCCCTTCCGGCGGGTTCGTGGGGGGCGGGGGCGAAGGGTTCGGGGCGGAAGGGGACGCCGCCGAGTACGACTACAAGACGAAGGATCTCGCCGTGGATCTCGCGTCGCCGTTGGTTGCGTACAGGCTCGTCACCTGGGCTTTGAACCAGGAAATCCCGGTCTGGCTCGACGCGATCATCATCGCGTTCACGCTCGCGGCGGTGTACGTCTGCGTGAACGACGTCGACGCGCTGGATGACGTGCTGGTGTAGACGAAGAGATGACGAAAGAGCGCGGGCCGTGTATCGAAAGGAGCCGCCGTAGCTACTTTCGTAAATACGTTCACTTAACCTCCTTTTAATCCCCCGCCGCCGCCTCCGCCGCCTGTCGTGCGTCCATCTCATGTAGGCTCGCTTTCCTCGCCGAGCGCTCCGCGGCGTACGGCTCGAACGCCGCGAGCACCTCCGCTACCGCGGGCGACTGCGCGACGCCCTTCCCGTCCTTCGTCCACACGCGCGAGAGGAACAGGTTCGAGACGAACGCGTCCCACTCGTCGCTCGCCAGCGCCGGGCCCAACGCCGGATCGAGCGTCCGTTCCCGAAACCGTTCGATCGTCACGCGCGTCTCTGACGAAGGCACCAACCGATCGGGGCGCCGCGCGACGGTCGCGAGCTCAACCGAGTCGCGCGAGATTGGATTCGCGGATTCGCCGTTTTCGTTTTTTTTTTCGGCGGCGCCGAAACACGAATCCGACGAGCCCTCCTCCGTGAGATCGCCGGCGGCTGGCGCGGCGGCGCGCTTGTTCTTGTTCTTCGCGAACGGCACGAACTCCGCGTCGCGCAGGTAGAGCGTCGAAGGCGGCGCGATCGGAGTCACGACCCGCGCCGGCCGCGCGAGGCTCGCGGGGATCAGCTCCGGGGGGTAGTGCCCGAGCGCGACGGCGACGGCGGTGGCGACCATCTTGCGAATCTGGTACAGCATGAACGAGTCGCCGCGCACCGTGACGCGCACGAACGGCTCACTCGAGATTGAACCCGGGACATCTCCGTGAGTATCGAGCGTGAGTGTCTCGACGTCACCCGCCACGAACGAAGCGATGCGCCTGTTGTGTTTGATCCCCACCAAATCGTTCTCGTCGCGCTCGAGAAGCCAATACACGCCGTCGCGGCGCGAACCGACGTGACGCGCGACCAGTTCTGATATCTTCTCGTCTTCTTCTCCGCGTTCGAGCGTCTCTTCCGTTTGCGCCTCTTCCGCCTCGAAATCGAGCACGTCCGAGTCCGCGTCGGAAGCTCGGTCGGAGCCTAGGGTTCTGTCGCGGCTCCCGCGTCCTTTTCCGTTACCGTCCGTGTCTTTGCCTCGGGAGTACGCCGCGCGCCGCGTGTAGTTGTGGAAGTAGTGGCTCCCCTCGAACTTCGAGAGCGCGTCGCGGAACAGCGCCAGCGTCTCCGCCGGGGACTGCGCCGCCGCGCGGGGCGCGCCCGGCCAAGGCACGTCCCCGGGGATCCCCATCCCCGGCGACTCTGAAATCCCCGGGGACGATATCCCCAGGCACCTCGCGGGGAGCAGGTAGTCGTACGTCCTACGCACGCACGCGCGCCGCGCCTGGAAGCTCTTCGGCGTCGAGTAGACGCCGAACACGCGAACCGTCTCCGGAAGGTGCGCGTTGATCTCGGCGCAGAGCGCCTTCGCCTCGTAGTCCCCTCCCTGGTCCGCGTCCCACACCGCCGGGTCGAGCTCCAGGCGGAGGGACACCACGGTCGCCAGCGAGGAGACGCCTTTGTCCGTTCTCGAGCTGCGGCTCCACTTCAGACGCGCCAACGCGCGGCTTCGGTAGTTGGAGGTTTTGACACCCCCCGCGGCGAACAGCGCATCCTCCAACACGTCGTCCACCGTGCTTCCCCGCGGGAGCTCGTGGTTCACGGTGTTCCCCCGGAACGAGCCGCCCGCGTAGCCCACCAGCAGCGCCGCCGGTTTCTTGCGGTGCGCGTCCGTGAAGCTCGCAGGGTCGCGGCGCGTGTCGGGCGCGAGGCGGTGCGACGGGTGCGTCCGGTCGGGTAACGCGTCGCTCGCCACCGGGACATTCTCGAGGCGAACGCCCTCGGGCGCGCGTAAGTCCCGCGTCTCGCGCCGGCGGTCGCCGCGCGTGCCCTCCGTGTCCCGGCGGTGCCTGCGCGCGCGCGGCGCGTCCGAAAGGTGGGCGCTCGCGGGCGCGTCCTCGGTGGCGCGAGAAGCGGGCGCCCCGTCGGCGGCGCTCGCGCGCGAGCAGACGCGTCGGCGGTGCGAGGCGAAAGCGGCGGTGAGGGGTCGGCGCCCCCCCGGCCGAGCGACGCTCGGCCGGCCGAGCCCCGAGGCGCTTCCCAGCGCCATCGAGGCCTCCATGATGGCAGCAGCGAGCGCCGCGCCGACCCTCGCGGTCGCTCGGGACGTCTTGGGGACAAAGCCCCGGGCGCGCCGAGGAATGAGGCACGCGTCGTCCGCGAGAGTTTCGCAGCGCTGGGGTGGCGATCGTTGATCGTGATTTCGCGGTGAGCACTCGCGAACGCGATCAACACATTTTTTTTCCCGATATTTTTCCAAGAGGACGCGCCGCGACGACGGCTACGCGGTGGCTCTGCCCACGAGCGTGGGCGCCAGCAGGAAGTGCGGCTCGATCGCGTCCAGGAACCCGCGTCGCTCGAACGCGCGTTCCCGGTCTGCGCGTTCCCGATCGGAACCGGAACCTTTACCGATCGGCGCGACGAGCCACGACCCGTCCGCGGCGCCGGCGACGAACCGACGGGTCTCCACCGCGGCGAACCCCGCGCCGCGCAAGGCGTCCTCCGGGTCACGGAGCAACGAGCACCCCTCGTACGCGGCTCGGTTCAGCGGATCGAACAGCGCCTGCATCGCGCGAAGCGGCGTTCCTGCCTCCGCCCTGACGTGGTCGACGAGCAGGTACTGCCCCCCGGGCTTCAACACGCGCCGCGCCTCTCTGGCCACCGCCGCTTGGTCCGCCACCGTGCACATCACGAGCGTCGAGACGACGAAGTCGAGGCTCGCGTCGGGAATCCCCGGGAGACGTTCGCCTATTCCCTTTTTTAGCACCAAGTTTTGCACGCCGAACCGCTCGGCGTTCGCGCGCGCGTACGGGAAGCTCTCCGCGTTGGGCTCAACCCCGATGACGGACCGCGCGTCGCGCATGTACCGCAGGTTCGGGCCGGTGTTCATCCCGATCTCGAGCACGTCTTTCCCCGCGAGGTCGCGAAAGAGCTCGCGCTTGACCATCGCCATGTGCAGCTCGTAGTCCGCCATGCCGGTCTCCATGGTGCGCGCGAAACTGGCGTCGTACGCCGCGCGCGCCTTGGAGGACAATTCCGCGGATGCGTCCGTCCGGCTTGACCCGCCCGCGGAGGTGGCGGAGGTCACCAGGCCGGTGATGAGGTCTCGGCGCGTGCAGCCGCTGCAGCCGGAGACGCGCAGGGCGCGCCGGGGGGACGCGCGTCGCTTCGCGGCGCGGGGGAGGGCCACGGGAAGTGTCACGCGAGACCCCGCGAGGGGGCGCGCGAGCGAGCTGGACATGGCGCGCCGCCGGCGGACCCGCCTTCGCGGCGCGTCTGGGAATGTGCAACGCGAGCGTTTCCACACGCGCCAGCCGAGCGCCGAAACGCCAACCGGGCGTTTTCCATCGTCCTTTCGCGTTTCGCCGATCTTCCGGATCGGGATCGGGATTTCTTACGGGGAGAATTAGATGGATGGATCTTGGCGTGAGATTGGGTCAGTTGTGTGATTTCGCGGTGAGCCTCGAAACCGAAGAGCGGCGCTTGCCGATGAAGATAGTAGGTACGGTACGACGTCCGATGGAAATGACCTTCTCGGGGGCTTCATTTTCATGGGACGGTTCGTCGACCCGAAAGCAACATCCGAAAAAGACAGAGCCAGACCTCCAAAGCCGCCCCCGACCACTTCACCGAGCACGGCGCCTTTCAAGCGTCGCGGCCGCAAGGATGGAGGCATCACCACTTCTCGGGACGGAGACGCGCGTCCTCGTCGGCGACGCGTGCGACGCCGCGGGCACCTCGACGTCCTCCTCGTCGAGATTTTTCTCGGTAACACCCAAAAACTCGGCGCGCGCGATTGCAGCCGTCGCCACCGCCGCGCTGGCGTGCGCGGGCGTCGCCGCGACCGGCATCTGGGGATCGGCGTTTGGGTCTTCCGCGGCAACGCTGGGCGCGTCGCCGTCGACGTGGGACCGGTCTAGTTGGGACAGCGCGCTACGAGCCGCGAGCGGCGTGTCCGTGTCGGCGATCTCCCCGTCTGGGCTCGGCGCGGCGCGCGGCGACGTGGACGAGGACGCCACCATCACGGTCGGGTTTCTTTCGTCCGGGGACTTCTTCTGGTTCCCCATAGTGAAGCTTTTGGAGGTGGCGCTCCCCGGGGTGACGATCCGGCTCACCGACCCCACGTACAACTGGCGCGCGCTCGGCCTGGAGGAGGCCAAATCGCTGCCGAACGTCGAGGTCACCGAGGGGCCGGTTGAGCCCGATTTCGTGCTGGAGGGCCCCGACATCTTCAAGACGGTGTGCTTCTGGGAGAACCTGCCTTGGGTGCAGACCACCGCGGAGCCCACGATGTTCTTCAACACCTGGAACTGGTGCGCGCACGACGACCCGGCGTTCCTCAGGCTGGACACCGGCCTGGGGCACTACAAGCAGCCTTCGGTGTACGACCCGAACGCGACGACGTTCGTGTGGAGCCCGTACGCGATGACGCAGGTGTTCTTCAACGCCGACCCGTGGCTGACGCACCGCGAACACGCCTTCGAGAAGACGAAAACCGGTCGGGCACGGCCGTATTTCGTGGGCTGGGTCAGCGCGAACTGCCAGGAGCACCGCAGCCGTTTCTTCGACGCGCTCGTCGCCGTCGCGGCGAAAAACCCGGAGCTCGACGGAACCGTGCACGGCTTGGGACCCTGCAACCACAACCGGGACTGGTCGAGCTCCGAGCAGTACCCCCCGCGCGGCTTGCGCGGGAACGAGATCTACGAGGACTACCGCTGGGTCCTGGCGCTGGAGAACGTTGCCGAGCCGGGGTACCTGACGGAAAAACTGGTCAACGCGCAGGCGAGCGGCGCGGTTCCCATTTACTACGGCGACTCGCGCGCCGCGCGAAAAGTGTTCAAGAAGGACTCCTTCGTGGACGCGTTCGCGGAGTGGCGCGCGATGGGCGTCACGCCGCAGTCGCCGCCGTCCGACGAGGACTGGCGCAAGCTCGCCGAGCGCATCGTGGAGATTGACCGGGACGAGGCGCTGTACGACGCGTACGCGGCGCACGACTCGGTGGTGCAGGACTACCCCGAGAACGAGGCGACGTTGCGGGGGGAGGAGGCGTTCGTGAAAACCGTCAACTACCCGAACGAGCCGTTTCCGCTCATCAACCGACCGCTGGACATGCAGACGGACGCGGGGAGCGGCGCGTCGGGGGAGGCGGTGCGGAAGATCCGCGAGCTGTTCCCACGCAAGTTCGCGAGGCTCACCCAGGCGAAGGGCGAAGGAGAAGAAGCGTAGTTGGTACATAGGTAGCTACATAGGTACATAGCGACGTACGAAAGTAATCTAGCTACGTAGAACATCAATACGCGCGTGAAGGATTGCGCGTGAAGGACAAAAAGAACCACAACCACAACCGTCTACGCGTTCCCCCCCGTTTCCTGCATGACCAACGCGAGCCACTCCCTCTTCCCGTCGGGGTAAAGCACCTGGTGCTCCCCGGAAGCGTCGCTGTACGCCAGAACGGAAACGGTGACCCAGTCGGTTCTTTTTTGAGTCGGTTCTTCCGCACGCACAGAAGCGGAGTCTTCGTCTTCGTCAGCCGTATCGGATCCGAAGCCGTCTCCGTAATCCAGCGCGCCGTCGCGACGCTCCGTCGCGTCCGCGGGAACCGCGTTTTCCGCGATCGCCGTATCTCTCGCCGTCGGCTCGGACGGCTCGGGATCCCGCTCAATGCCCGTCAATGCCCCATTTGTCGCGCTTTCAGTCACCGAGCGCCGCGCCGCCTCGTCGGCGGCGCGCTCCGCGGACAAAAGCGCGGACTCCGCGTACGCGTGCCCCTCCGGCCGGAGCGTCAGGGGCCTCCCCACGATCGCCTCGCCCCACGCCGCGCCCTGCTGCTGCAGGAACGCGCCGACGGATATCGCGCGCTCGCCCCCGCGTGCTTTCCAGTGGAACCCCGCGCGATTCGGGTCGAAGCGACACCCGCGACGCCACCGCTTGGACTGCAAAGACTTTTCTTTTCCATTGTCGCCCGTCGCTTCGTCGTCGAAGCGCGCGGCGAACGCCGACGCGGAGAGCGCCACCGTCGCGTCGGCGGTTTCGTCGTGAAACCGCACTTCTTCCCGTCCCCGCCGGGGGTTGGGCATGAGCCACCCGACGCCGCGCGCGCCGCACGTGATGGGAAGCCGAACCGGGAGCGCGTTCGAAGTCGAGACGATCTCGAGACCGACCCCACCGGCGCGATCGTCTCCGTCGCCGGAGCGTTCGTCGCGGCGCGCCTCGGTCACGACCACCGCTTTCTCCTCGTCAAAGTCCAGAAACTCCTCGACGCCGTCGTGGTACAGCACGGCGTGCCGCTTCGTCTCGGCGTCGTACCCGCGGCACACGCCGCCGTACCACGCGTCGTCCAGCGGCCAGAAAACGCGCACGGCCGCACCCGTCGGTACGATCTCGCCCGGCTTCACCTCCGCCGTCGTCACCTTCGCGCGCCGCGGAGGCTTGATCGGTTTTCGTCGCACCGGTTTCGGCGGTTTCGGCGGTTTCGGCGGCTTCGGCGGCTTCGGCGGTTTCGGCGGTTTCGGCGGCTTCGCCTTCTTCGCGGGCTTGTTGATGGGCAGCCACGCCTCCTTGGCGCCCCTCTTGTGCGGCTTGTACCTCAGCTCGCACCGCTCCTTCTTCAGATCCAACTCCTCCTGAACGCCGTCCAGGATGTACACCAGCGTGTGCGTGTCCTTCTCGCGGTCCCAGGCGCGCACGCGCGCCTCGTAGAAGCACGCGTCGTCCGGCCACCAGACCCGGATCGTGGCTCCCACCTCGCACGCGGTCCGGCGGGACAGGCTCGAGAGCGGCTTGCGCGTGATCAGCCGGCCGTCCGGCCCGAAACGCGGCCCCGCCGCCCGCGCGCGCGTCTTGCGCTGCCGCCCCGTGAGCGGGTTGTAGTACCCGAGCCGCGTCAGGCTCACAATCGCCGCGTCGCGCACCGACTCCTCGCCGTCGTTCGCGCACAGCGACTGCATGGTCTCCACCACCCCCGCGTGAAGCGCGTGCTCGCGAAGCGAGCCGAAGAGCTCGCACGCCGCCTCGCGCACGCCCCCGTCGGGGTCGCGGAGCGCGTCCGCGGCGGCGGCGGCGGTGAGCGCCATCGCGCGTCGGATCTCCGGCGGGTCCGCGCGTGGTTTTTTGGTTTTTTGGATTTCCTTCTCCGGACCGCGGACGTCGGGCGCGTCCGCCGCGCGCGCCGCCGAGACGGCGGGATCGGTCTTCACCGAAACGTTGGCAATCACGTCTCGTTCTGTTTTGTCTGTTTTGTCGTCTGTTTTGTCTGTGTTGTCTAACGACGTCGTCACGTCGTTACGGTCGTCGCGACTGACGTCAGTCATCTCGGTCTTCGACGAAGGGCGAGGAGCCGCGCCCCCGTCGCGCCACGCCGACTCGAGCGCGCGCAGCGTCGCCTCGCGGAGCTCGGCGTCGGCGGCGCGCAGGTTCGGCAGGAGCTTCGTGAGCGCGCCTCGCGCGTTCGCGCCGTATCCTTGCGCGAGCGCGCGCGTCGCGGCGAGGCGCACGAAGCCGCACGCGTCTGCTAGGAGGGGCGCGAACGCGTCGAGTTCGCGCGCGACGTTTTCTGAGACGGCGACGTCGGCGGCGGCGAACGGGTCCCGCGTCGCGGTTTCGGTCGGTCCGGGAGGAACCTCTGAGGGAGGAACCTCTGAGGGCGTCGTTCTCGGAACGTCGTTCGGAACGTCGTTCGCGGAGCGTTCGCGTTCGGTCACGAACGACGCCGGTCCGAACGCCGGTCCGTTCGCGTCCCCCGCCCGCGCGACGGACGCGAGCGCGGCGACCAGCGCCTCGCGGATCCACGGCTCCTCTTCGCGTCGAAGCGCGGCGGCGACGCGGGACGCCAAATTTTTTTCGTTTCCGAAACGCTCCGCCGGCGGACTTAACTCGAAAGAAGAGGACGCGACGACGAGCAAGTCCGCCGAAGCGCACGCCAGCACGCGCGCGGCGGCACCTCGACGCAAGGAACACGTCGTCGTCGCCTCCGTCCCCGAGGCGAGCGCGGACGACGCGACTTCGGCGAACGCGGCGAGGAACGCGTTCGTTTCTTCCGCGCGATCATCCGCGCGATCGACGGAGAAGGACGCGACCGCGCAGCACGCCGCCTCAGTCGCCGCGGACCACGCCTCGATGAACGAATCGTGGTTTGAACGATTCGCGGGTTCGTTCGTTTTGGACGCGGCGGAGGCGGCGAAAGCGGCCATCGCGAACGCGGCGCGCAGCGACGGAGCGGCGGCGCGCGACCGCGCGAGAACGCGAAAGCCGCTCTCGCGCGCGAGTCGCGCGACGACGTCCGCGGCGCGCGTCGCCTGTAAAACCACTCGCTCGGATTCGTTCGCATTCGTCGAACCGCGAATGGAAAGCATCGTATCGAGCAAAGAGTCGAACCGCGTCGATAACGCCAGCTCGACCCGTCGTCGAACGTCGTCGCGGTCGTCGTCGTCGGAATCCCCAAACGCCATCTCGCCGAGCGCACTCAGCGCGGCGGCGATCGACTCGGGAGGCACCTCGAGCACCGGCCGGCTCGCCGCGGCCACGAGCGCGGAGACGTCCGGCGACGGAGAGTGCGCCGGAACCATCTCCACGTCGCCGGACATGTTCGTCCTCGTTCACGCAGCGATGCCGCGAGTGGGACTCGCGGGATCCGAAAGGCTCTGTCCGGCGGCAATCTCGCGACGGCAATCTCGCGACGTTCGATTTCCCGGAACCGGGGCTTCCGTCGACTCTCCCGCGGAATCTTCCCCGATGCCCGAGATCGGGGCTCGGCGCTTTCACCACGCGCGCCTCTCGCGGGTCCTCGCGCGGCCCGGACGCCACGCGCGCGCGCCGACTGACTCGACCGGTACGCCGGGCATGCCGAACAGCGGCGGCGAGCGAACAACGCGAACGCAAAGAAAGGTCGGCGAAATTTTTGGCGTCGCGGGAAACGTTCGAAGACGGGTTTTATTACGGGTCGTTTGGGTCGACTTGCGCCTTCCGCCGGCATTCCGAACGCGCGCGCGGTGCGACCGGTTCGAGACACCATGGGGTGGCTCACTCGGTTCCTCGCGAGCAAGATGGAGGATCCCGCGAAGCGACAGGCGGACTTCGAGGCGCACATGGTGGAAACCACGGCGAAGTGCGAGGAAGTGTGCGTGCGGCGAAATCTGTGACACGCCCGGCGATCGGCCCGTGGGGTGGCGTTCGCCACCGGACGCCCCCTTCCGTCTTCCCTTCTCGCGCGACGCCTGTCGCGCCGCACGCCGTCGTCGCTGACCCTCTCGCGTCTGCTTCGTCGCGCCCCTCGCCCGCAGGAAGAAAAACTGGAACCAGCCCACGAAGACGCACGGGTACTGGGCCAAGGACAAGATGCAGAGCACTGTGCGTACGCGCGGATGCCCTCCCTCGGGCGCTTACACGAGCCGCGCGGCGTCCTTCCGCCTTCCCCCGCGCGCGCCGCGACTCTCCCCGCGCGCTCGCGACACCTCCCGAACACGCATCCGGCGCACTCGCGCCCGCCGCGCGCCGCGCGTCTCGCGCGCGCGCGACCGACCGCGAGCTCCCCGCGCGACGCCTCCCCCGCCCGAGGCGCTCCCGAGACGCTCCCTCACCCCCGCTGACCGCCCGAAATCGCAAAAACCGCAGTACAAGTTTTCGCAGGAGCCGATGTTGACCAACGCGCCCGGGCGCGCGCAGAACTGGTGAAGGGAGAAACAAAAACGAGAAGATGAAGATTAAGAGTGTGCGGGCTCGGCGCGCATCCCCGGGATGTCGAGTCAACCTTCGCGCGCGAAACGCTCGCGAAGGTTGACTCGCGAAGGGCGCGTGTCTATTCGTGATCCATCTCATTAAACCCGTCTCCCGTACCGCTACGAACGACCGCCTTCTCCAGAGACCCGCCTCCGCTTCGCGTCCTTCGCGTCCGCACGCGCGTCCGCACGCGCGTCCTCCGCGGGAAGGCACACGCGCCGCGTCTCCACGACGACGTCGTCGCCCGACTCGAACGCGACCGCCACCATCAGCGCGGCGCCGTTCGCGGAGGCGACGGCGACGCGAAGGTTTTTCGCCGTCGTCTCGCGTTCTTCCCGCTCCGCGTCCATGTTTCCGTCCCGCGTCGACGCGTCGACGTACCACGCGTCCAGCGTTTCGCCCGTGACGACGTCCCAGACGTGCACCGCGCCGTCCGCGCCGACGACCGCGGCGTAGCCCCCCCGCGCGCCCGCGAGCGCGACGGGCTCGAACCCGGGACCGGAAGGCGGCGAGTCTCGGCGTCTAGCCGGAGACGCGAACGACTCCTCGGCGGCGCCGAAGACGGCGCCGCGGTGCGCCTCGCCGCGGCCCGCGGTGTGGTCCAGCACGCCGACCACGAGTCGCGTTCG
>Ga0181559_10004418_pt1 | contig 13638 bp, 13 predicted proteins | sample 011ome_21_FD_133752 | JGI IMG/M metagenome (GOLD analysis project Ga0181559, IMG submission 133752) | Coastal salt marsh microbial communities from the Groves Creek Marsh, Skidaway Island, Georgia - 011508AT metaG (megahit assembly) | ecosystem: Environmental > Aquatic > Marine > Intertidal...
GCTGATGGTGTCCGGCATGGACCGTTATTACCAGATTGCCAAGTGTTTCCGTGACGAGGACTTTCGCGCTGATCGCCAGCCGGAGTTTACCCAGATCGATATCGAAACCTCCTTCCTGGATGAAGACGAGATCATGGCCATTTCGGAAAACATGATCCGTGAGATCTTCAAAACCCACCTGGATGTCGACCTGCCAGAATTTCCCCGCATGACCCATGAAGAAGCCGTCAGGCGCTTTGGTATTGACCGCCCGGACCTGCGCATACCCCTGGAACTGGTGGATATTGCCGACCTGATGAAAGACGTGGAATTCAAGGTGTTCAATGCACCGGCCAATGACCCGGCCAGCCGGGTCGTGGTACTCAAGGTTACCGGCGGTGGTGAACTCAGTCGCAAGCAAATTGACGATTACACGGATTTTGTCGGTATTTATGGTGCCCGCGGCCTCGCCTGGATTAAGGTAAACGACATCAATGCCGGCCTGGACGGACTACAGTCGCCGATCCTGAAATTCATGCCAGAGGACGTAGTGAACAATGTGCTAGAGCGCAGCGGTGCGGCGACAGGGGATATCCTGTTTTTTGGTGCCGACAAGGCCGGTATCGTAAACGAAGCGATGGGCGCGCTGCGTGTTCGGGTCGGTATCGACCTGGATATGCTGCAAAGTGAATGGGCCCCCTTGTGGGTTGTCGATTTCCCGATGTTCGATTATGACGACAAGGAAGACAGCTACAATTCCGTGCACCATCCTTTTACTTCGCCGTCATGTACACCGAAAGAACTCGAAGCCAATCCAGGCCAGGCCCTGTCACGGGCCTATGACATGGTCATGAATGGCACCGAGCTGGGCGGTGGCTCCATCCGTATCAACAAGGCAGATATGCAGCAGGCTGTTTTCAGGGTGCTGGGTATCGGCCCGGAAGAAGCCGAGGAAAAATTCGGCTTCCTGCTTAATGCCCTGCGCTATGGCTGTCCTCCCCATGGCGGTATTGCCTTTGGCCTGGATCGCCTGGTCATGATGATGACCGGATCGCAATCCATTCGTGATGTGATTGCCTTCCCCAAAACACAGTCTGCCAGTTGCCTGCTCACCGATGCTCCCGGCACAGTCAACAACCAGCAGTTGCGTGAACTGAATATACGGTTGCGCGAACAGCCTAAAAAAGACGAGCAGGCAAGCGACGGTTCAGCAGGGTCTGCGGACTCTTCAGGAGCAGCTTGATTCAGGGACACGGGAGATTTGTTTCCCATCCATCCTTTGGTTAGGGTATAGCGACACCTTTCAGGCAAACCAGCGCTTAACGAGGAGAACTATGGCAGGCCACAGTAAATGGGCGAATATCAAGCACCGCAAGGCAGGGCAGGACGCCAAGCGCGGCAAGATTTTTACCAAGATCATCCGCGAGCTGACCGTCGCGGCACGCCAGGGTGGCGGCAATATAGCCGACAACCCGAAATTGCGCAGCGTGGTGGACAAGGCGCTCAGCGCCAACATGACCAAGGATACGATCGAGCGTGCCATCGAACGCGGTGCGGGCACCGCTGAAAACGATAACCTGGAAGAGCTGATTTACGAAGGGTATGGTCCCAACGGCGTTGCCATCCTGCTGGAGACATTGACTGACAACAAGAATCGCACCGTGGCAGAAGTCAGGCACGGATTCTCCAAGTTTGGCGGCAACCTGGGATCCAACGGCTCTGTGGCCTACCTGTTTAACAGGACTGGCGTGATTTCCTATGACAAGGGGGTCGATGATCTGAAACTGATGGAAGTGGCGCTGGAAGCCGGCGCCGAGGATATCGTGAACAATAGTGACGGTTCGGTCGATGTTCATACCGCCTTTAAAAATTTCGGTGCGGTCAAGGATGCCCTGGACAATGCCGGGCTGAAATCCTCCAATGCCGAGGTCACCATGCTGGCCAGCACGGAAGTGGACCTGGACTTTGAAAGTGCTGAAAAACTGATGCGCCTGGTAGAGCAACTGGAAGATCTCGATGATGTCCAGAATGTCTATTCCAATGCCAATTTCTCCGATGAGGTCATGCAGCAACTGAATGAGGCATCCTGACCCCATCCTGCTTTATAATGACAGGACACTACACTCCAGCGTGCCGGTCAGGCGCGCCTACCAGGAGAGGGGAACAGGCTGAATAATGAGTGTCATTCTTGGGATTGACCCCGGTTCGCGCGTTTGCGGTTATGGCCTGATCAGGGCACGGGGCAACTCCCTCGAATATTTGTCCAGCGGGGTCATTCGCATGGGCACCATTTCCTTTCCGGAACGTCTTCACACCATCTTCACTGACTTGTCCGAGATTATCACCGAGTACCAGCCCGATGCTGCCGCCGTGGAAGAAGTCTTCATGGGCAAGAATGCCTCATCGGCATTGAAGCTGGGCCAGGCCAGGGGGGCTGCCATTGTCGCCTGTACCCATCACAAGGTACCGGTAGCAGAATATGCAGCCCGAAGGGTCAAGCAGGCCCTGGTGGGCAAGGGGCAGGCGGAAAAAGCGCAGGTACAGCAAATGATCAAGTCGGTGCTGGGCTTGTCCAAGGTGCCGCCGGAAGATGCCGCGGACGCGCTGGCAGTAGCCTTTTGCCATGCCAATACAGAAAACACGTTGATCAGAATGGCCGGGGCCAGGTCCGGGCGCCGTGGCAGGCTCCAGGTTCGCTGAGTCGGCCGGGAATACCAGAGGAATATCGTAAAAACATGATAGGCAGGATTACTGGGGTATTACTTGAGAAGGACAATCAACAGGCCTTGATTGACGTCCAGGGTGTGGCTTATGAAGTCGATGTGCCCCTGAGCACGTTTTTCGGCCTGCCGCAGCCGGGTGAGCCGGTCACGTTGTTTACCCATTTTGTTGTGCGCGAGGATGCCCAGCTGCTGTTCGGTTTCCTGGAAGGCCAGGAAAGGGCGCTGTTTCGCATCCTGATCCGGATCAATGGTGTCGGGCCCAGGCTTGCTCTGGCCATGTTGTCCGGTATGGAAGTGGCCGATTTTGTTCGTTGCGTCCAGCAGGATGACGTCAATGCCCTGGTCAAGCTCCCCGGTATCGGTAAAAAGACGGCCGAGCGCCTCATCATCGAGGTCAAGGACAAGCTCACGGAATGGGATGACCAGCCTGTCAGTCCGTCTGGCGAGCCTGCACAAGCAGGCAGCAAGAATGGCAGCCTCGAGGAAGCCGAAACTGCCCTGATCAACCTGGGTTACAAACCGCAGGATGCGGGCAAGGCGGTAGTCTCCGCTGCAAAAATACTTGAAGAATCAGGGCAGGTGCCTGATAGTGAAAGCCTGATCAGGACAGCCCTGAGAAACATGTCCTGATGACACCGGTTACCTGATGCGAGAAGAAGACAGAATCATTTCAGCCAGCGACAAATCCGTGGATGAATTCCAGGATAACGCTATCCGTCCCGCCAAGCTCAAGGACTATATCGGCCAGCAGACTGTCAAGGACCAGATGGACATCTTCATCAGTGCTGCCCGTAAACGTGGTGAGGCACTGGACCATGTGCTGGTGTTCGGGCCGCCCGGCCTGGGCAAGACCACGCTGTCCCATATCATTGCCAATGAAATGGGTGTATCCATGAAAAGTACAGCAGGCCCGGTTCTGGAAAAAGCCGGTGATCTTGCTGCCATGCTGACCAACCTGGAACAGGGTGATGTCCTGTTTATCGATGAAATTCACAGGCTCAACCCGGCTATCGAGGAAATCCTTTATCCGGCGATGGAAGATTACCAACTCGATATCATGATCGGGGAAGGACCCTCCGCCCGTTCACTGAAACTCGAGTTACCGCCGTTTACTCTGGTAGGTGCGACCACCCGGGCAGGACTGCTGACCTCACCCTTGCGTGACCGCTTTGGTATCGTGCAGCGTCTTGAGTTTTATTCCATGAATGAGCTGGCCGATATTGTGAAACGTTCGGCGGCAATCATGGAAATAGAAAGCGATGATAAGGGCGCCGTTGAAATTGCCCGCCGTTCACGCGGAACTCCACGAATTGCAAACCGTCTATTACGTAGGGTGCGTGACTTTGCCCAGGTAAAAGCAGACGGCATCATTACCGGTGACATAGCGGCCACGGCGCTGGATATGCTCAGTATCGACAAAAACGGGTTTGATCACATGGACCGCCGGTTGCTGATGACCATGATAGAAAAATTTGATGGCGGACCGGTGGGCATCGACAGTATTGCTGCGGCAATCAGTGAAGAGCGGGGCACCGTGGAAGATATCCTGGAGCCCTACCTGATACAGCAGGGTTTTATCCAGCGCACTCCAAGGGGAAGAGTCGTCACCCAGTTTGCCTATCGTCACTTCGGCCTGAACCCGAAAGCGGCGCCGGCGGACCTGTTTGACGTGCCCGAGCCCGGCAGTGATGGCAAGGCATGAGTGACTGATTGTGTAATTCGCAATCAGTTTGACGTTTTATCAAGAGGTAGCAAATGAATGAATCGCTGAGTTTATGGAACCTGATCATCAGTGCAAGCTGGCTTGCCCAGCTGGTAATGCTCAGCCTGTTCCTGATTTCGATCATGTCCTGGATCATTATCGTCCAGAAATGGATCATCCTGAGTGATGCGGAAAAAGAAGTGTTCAATTTTGAAAAACGGTTCTGGTCAGGTATGGACCTGAGTCAGCTGTACCGCGACGGTACCAGCAAGCAGAAAAACACCAGTGTGATCGGCATGGAAAACCTGTTTCGCTCCGGTTTCAAGGAGTTCACCCGTTTGCGCCAGCAACCCGGCATTGATTCCGATGCCGTGATGGAAGGCTCCCAGCGCGCCATGCGTGTTGCCATGGCACGGGAAGAGAAAGTCCTGGAGCGGCATCTGCCGATATTATCCACCGTGGCCTCGGTATCCGTTTACCTGGGCCTGTTTGGAACCGTGTGGGGCATCATGAACACCTTCGTCAGCCTGGCCAACCAGAGCCAGGCCAGCCTGGCGGTTGTGGCACCCGGTATTGCCGATGCCCTGCTGGCCACCGAAATGGGGCTGTTTGCCGCGATTCCTGCCGCTATTGCCTATAACCGCTATGCCTCGAAAGTGGATTCTGTCATGCACAGCTACATGACGTTTACCGATGAATTTTCCAGCATCCTGCACCGTCAGGCCCATACCAGAAGGGTGCAGGAGTAAATTCCATGGACAACAGGCCACGCCGACGCAAACAGATGGCAGAAATCAATGTCGTTCCCCTGATCGACGTGATGCTGGTATTGCTGATTGTTTTCATGATTACAGCACCCCTGATTACCCAGGGCATCAAGGTGGACCTGCCGCAGGCTGATGCCGAACCGGTGGAAAACAGCGACGAGGTGACGCTGGTGGTGTCCATCAATGAAGAGGGCAATTACTTCATCAGCTTGGGGGCAGAGGACAATCCCGAGCCGGTGGCCCTGGAAAGTATCCAGGAGGATGTCACCAAGATTTTGAACCAGAACCCGGGTGTGCCGGTCTTTGTTGAAGGCGATGGTTCAATCAGTTATGAGCTGGTGACAGCACTTCTTTCTACCCTGGGCAGTGCCGGCGCCCAGAATGTCAGGCTGATTACCCAGCCGCCATCAGCGGATAATTGATGCCAGGGCAGTGCAGACAAGCGCATGAGTAAATTCAGACCAATGGCCATTTTGCTGAAATTCGAGGGTTATCCCCCGGCAGTCGTGGCTTCCGTGCTCATGCATCTGGTTTTGTTGTTATTCGTCCTGGGCCGGAATGTGAGCCCATCGGATTATGTCACTATTGAAGACCCGGTCATCGTGACGGCTACCGCCGTGGATGTGAATCCCCAGCGCCTGCGCCGGCTGGAACGCATTGAGCAGGAGGAGGCAGCTGCTGCACAGCGACGCCAGCAGGAACAGGAACGTGCCAGGCGCGAGCAGGAGCAGCGGGAAAGACAGGTACGAGAAGCCCGGCAGGCCCGGGAGCAGGCCGAAGCCGAACAGCGTCGGCAGGCAGAAGCCGAGCGGCAACGCCTGGCCGAGGCCGAAGCAGAAAGACAGCGACAGGCTGAAGATGCTCGCAGGCGTGCCGCCGAGGCCGCAGCCGAAGAACAGCGTCGGGAACAGCAACGCCTGGCCCAGGAACAGGCTGCACGCGAAGCCCAGGCCAACCAGCTGGCCAGTGAAAACATGGTAGTGGCTGAATATGCCTCCATCATCAAGCGCATTATCAGCCAGAACTGGCAGATTCCCCCCGGTGCCCGCAATGGTATGGTGGCAACCGTGGAGCTGCGCCTGGTGCCAACGGGTGAAGTGGTAGGGACAACTATCATACAATCCAGCGGAGACGCGGTATTTGACCGTTCCGTTATGCAGGCCGTGGCCAGGGCTGATCGCTTTCCGGAATTGCAGGACCTTGATAGAGGTCTGTTTGACCGGAATTTCAGAACCTTTACATTAGTATTCAGACCAGAGGATTTATTGCGATGAAAGACAAGGCAAGGACATTATTCCGGACATTTATGCTGGCTCCTGCCTTGTTGGCAACCATGCTGGTGTCTGCCGTTGCCCACGCCCAGTTGCAGATTGTCATTACCCAGGGTGTTGATAATCCGGTCGATATCGCCATTGTCCCGTTTGAATGGACCGGCTTTGGCCAGTTACCGGAGAGCGTGACCGGCATAATCAACGCCAATTTGCGCAACAGCGGCGAGTTTGCCCCGATTGCCGAGGAAAACATGCTCAGCACGCCCCATGAGGAAAACGAGGTGTTTTTCCGGGACTGGCGCTTTTTAAGTGCGGATTACCTGCTGGTAGGTAAGATCACGGAAACCAGCGGTGGTGCTCTCCAGGTGCAGTATGAATTCTTCGATGTCCTGAGTGAGCAGCGCCTGCTGGGTGAAGTGCTTACTGCCAGCCGCACCCAGCTTCGGGATGTGGCCCACAAGATCAGTGACAAGATTTTCGAGGAAGTCACCGGCGTCAGGGGCGCATTCTCCACCAAGCTGCTGTACATCACATCACAGGATGTCGGGCCGGACCTGACCAACTACCAGTTAAACCTGTCCGATGCCGATGGCGGACGCCCCCAGGTGCTGCTGACCTCCCAGGAACCGATCATGTCACCTTCCTGGGCCCCGGATGGCAGCCGCATTGCCTATGTGTCATTTGAATCAACCCGGCCCCGTATCTATATCCAGGAGTTGAGTTCCGGTAATCGCCAGCAAGTGACAGACTTTCCCGGTATCAACAGCTCTCCGGTTTTTTCACCTGATGGGTCAAAATTGGCCATGGTGCTCTCCAAGGACGGTAACCCGGATATCTACGTGCTTGACCTGCGAACCCGCGACCTGAGAAGGATTACCAACCATTTTGCCATTGATACCGAACCGAGCTGGACGCCGGATGGCCAGTCCCTGATTTTTACCTCGGAGCGGGGTGGCAACAGCCGGCCCCAGATCTACCAGGTAGACCTGGATAGTGGCTGGGTCGAAAGGCTGACATTCCAGGGCACCTACAATTCCAAGGGGGCGATGCTGCCTGACGGGTCAAACCTGCTCATGGTGCACCGGGAAAACACCCAGGATGAATATCACCTGGCCATACAGAATATTGATCGTGGCACCATTCGTGTGCTGACCACTACCTCCCTGGACGAATCGCCGAGTGTGGCGCCCAATGCCAGCATGGTGATCTATGCCTCCAAGGCCGGAAACCGCGGAATTCTTAACGCCGTGTCCATTGACGGTCGTGTAAAATTCCAGCTACCATCGAATCAGGGTGATGTCAGAGAGCCTGCGTGGTCCCCATTTTTTGATTAATTGCACAATATCGTTAAAAGATGTTGTTATAGTGGGAAAAATTTAAGAAAATTAGAGTGCTTAACCCCCAGCAGTTGAACGCATAGTGAAAAAAGGAGTAGGTATGCAAACTCAGAACGTATTCAAATTCGGTATGGCTGTCATCCTGACATTGACCCTGGCGGCCTGTGCATCCAGCGATACTGAAGAAATGCCCGACGAAGACATGGGGGGATCAGACTCCTCATCCATGGGCAGCAACTCCGGTTCAGCCCAGACTTCCGGGGCCGATAGCAACGGACTGACTCGCGCACAACAAATGGAGCGTGACAACGCCTTGGCGACGACTGTTTTCTATTTTGAGTTTGACCGCTCCGACCTGAGCGCAGAAGCCCGCTCAGCGCTGGTACATCATGCCAACTACCTCAAGGACAATCCTTCAGCGCGTTATCGCCTGGAAGGTCATGCCGATGAGCGTGGCACGCGTGAGTACAACCTGGCCCTTGGTGAGCGTCGTGCCCAGGCCATCGAGCGTTACCTGCAGGTACAGGGGGTTTCTTCCAACCAGCTTGAAACCATCAGCTACGGTGAGGAAAATCCGGTTGATCGCGGTACCACAGAAGCCGCTTACGCCAGAAACCGCCGGGTTGAAATCCACTAGAATCGATCTGAACGAAAACTAAGCCGGGTTCGCCCGGCTTATTTTTTTCTGGAACGCGAATATGGGAATCCACAATCTACGCAGCAAAACCCTGTCAGCAACGGCAATGATCCTTTGCCTGTCAGGAACCTGCCACCAGGTTCTTGCCCAGGCTGAAGTGGTCGATGCCGGCAGTTCACGCAATAGCGCGGCCAGCACCCAACCCGCTGGAGGCAACAATTCCCAGAACGAGATCATGGTCGAGATGTACCTGCGTCTTGAAGCCCTGCAAAATGAAATCCAGAACCTCAGGGGCCTGGTAGAAGAGCAGTCCTACGAGATCCGGCGCATGCAAACAGAACAGCGTGATCGTTACCTGGACACCGACTCCCGGCTCAGTGAGTTGTTTTCCTACCATTCCGGCCAACAGCCTCCCCAGGGCGCGGTTAATGCCGGCAACCAGACAACGCCGGCAACAGGTGCAGGCAATACTCCTGTTCCACAGCAGCCTGGCCTGGCCGTGCCGGGCAATACTGCTTCGGTGAATCCCGAGGGTGTGACAACAACGGGTGTTCAAACAGGTGCTGCGCCGGCAAGCCCCATGAATGAGCAGGAACTGTATCGCCTGGCCTTGAACCAGTTGCTGGAAGAAGAGAATTTCCAGGATTCCGCCAACCTGTTCCAGCAATACATTGATACCTACCCCCAGGGGCGCTACCTGACCAATTCCCTGTACTGGCAGGGTGCAGCGTTGCACCTGCTGGAAAATTACACCCAGTCCATCTCTGTCCTGCAACGCCTGCTGGATGAATTTCCCCAGGACCCCAAGGCACCAACGGCGATGCTGAGGCTGGGCACCGTGTTCAATGAAATGGGGAACAGGGCGCGAGCCGTGGAATACTGGACACGGATCAGCCAGGTTTATCCCACCAGCACTTCCGAGATTGAGCTGGCCAACGAATACCTGAACGGATCCGGTCGCTGATTACAGACTGACCGTGGCACATTCCTGATGAGCGCAACGACGCTGCGTATTACCGAGATATTTTATTCCCTGCAGGGAGAAGCCCGTACTGTTGGTTGTCCCACGGTATTTGTGCGCCTGACCGGTTGCCCCCTGCGTTGCCAGTACTGCGATACAGCCTATGCTTTCAGTGGCGGTGTCATCTATGACCTGGAGCAGGTGATTCAGGAGGTCAAAGGCTACAAAACCCGTTACGTGACGGTAACCGGTGGTGAGCCACTGGCGCAGGTCAATTGCATACCTCTGCTGACAGCACTCTGTGACCTGGGGTATGAAGTCTCTCTGGAAACAGCCGGTGCCATGGATGTCAGCAAGGTCGATACCAGGGTCGTCAAGGTCATGGACCTGAAAACCCCTGGTTCCCTGGAAATGGACAGAAACCTGGAAAGCAATATCGGGTATCTCAATGCCCACGACCAGGTGAAGTTTGTCATTTGCAATCATGAGGACTACCTGTGGGCGAGAGCCAGGGTGGAAGAATATGATCTCGGGAAAAAGGTGGCAGATGTCCTTTTTTCGCCAAGTAATGAGGAACTGGAGGCCAGTGAACTGGCCGAATGGATACTGGCAGACCAGCTCAATGTCAGAATGCAGGTACAACTTCACAAGTACCTGTGGGGCAACAGGCCGGGACACTGAACATGGGTAGCAAACGAACAGGAAAAGCCGTTGTGCTGCTCTCCGGTGGACTGGATTCAGCCACCTGCCTGGCCATTGCCATGGACCAGGGTTTCGAGTGTTATGGTCTCAGCTTTGATTACGGACAGCGTCACCGTAGCGAACTGGAAGCAGCCGCCAGGCTTGCTGATGCGGCAGGCCTGGCTGATTACAAGGTGATTCCGGTGGATATGCGTGGAATCGGCAGCTCAGCGCTGACCGATGAGTCCATTGCGGTGCCTGAACAGGCCGGTGAGGGAATTCCGGTCACCTACGTGCCAGCACGCAATACCGTCTTTCTTGCCTATGCCCTGGGCTGGGCTGAGGTCCTGGAGGCTGATTCCATTTTTATCGGCGTTAATGCACTGGATTATTCCGGTTACCCGGATTGCCGGCCCGATTTCATCAGTGCCTTCCAGACCCTGGCGAATTTGGCCACCAAGCGCGGTGTGGAAGGGAATATTATCGAGGTGGAAACCCCGCTGATTCACCTGACCAAGGCGGAAATCATCAGTAAAGGGACCGCATTGGGGGTGGATTACAGCAAAACCGTGTCCTGTTACCAGGCAGATGCCAGGGGCAGGGCATGCGGGCGATGTGACAGCTGCCGGCTACGCAAAAAAGGCTTTATGGATGCCAGCGTTGAAGATGTGACGGTGTATGTGTGAGGATGATTTGGTGAGCGGGACTGGATAAGGTAAAAAACGTCAAAAAATACGATAAAGGGATAAAAGGATAAAGGGATAAAGGGGAAAAGGGGAAAAGGGGAAAACCAGGTATAAAAAAGGCCGCTTTTCAGCGGCCTTTTTTGTGCTTATCTGGTGGGCCGTGATGGATTCGAACCATCGACCAATTGGTTAAAAGCCAACTGCTCTACCACTGAGCTAACGGCCCAAACAAGTTTTTACTGCCCGAGGGTTTTGGACAGGAAAAATAAGGCGCACATAGTACCCATCTCGCGGAAAATAGCAAGCCCTGAAAGGGATATATGAAGCAGAATCAGCGGTTTATGGTAGAATAGCCGTTATTGATAATTTCACCTCCCCGGTCATGACAATCCTGAACAAAAATACTGAATCCGAATACGCTGCGGACCGCGAGTTTGTCAGGTCTTACCTCGACAGGGTGCCCCAGGCTTGCGAGATTTCCAGTGCCAAAGCTGAGGACTACCGCGAGAAGATCAAGGCACTGCTGACGGAAAAGGATGCCGTGCTGGTCGCCCATTACTACACGGATGCCTCATTGCAGTCCCAGGCGGAAGAAACCGGCGGCTTCGTTGCCGACTCCCTGGAAATGGCACGTTTTGGCAACCAGTCTGATGCACAGACCATTGTTGTGGCCGGTGTCCGTTTCATGGGGGAAACAGCGAAAATCCTTAATCCGGAAAAGACCATTCTCATGCCGACGCTGGAAGCTACCTGCTCCCTGGACCTGGGTTGTCCGGTTGAGACATTCTCCGCTTTTTGTGACCAGCATCCGGATCACGAGGTGGTGGTCTATGCCAATACCTCGGCCGCTGTGAAAGCCCGGTCAGACTGGGTAGTGACCTCGGCCATAGCCCTGGAAGTCGTGGAATACCTCAATGACCAGGGCAAGTCCGTTATTTGGGCACCTGACAAGCACCTGGGCCGTTATATCCAGAAAAAGACCGGTGCCGAGGACATGTTGATCTGGGACGGTGCCTGTATCGTGCATGAGGAATTCAAGACCAAGGCGCTGGAAGACATGCGTCACCTGCATCCTGATGCCGCCATCCTGGCACACCCGGAATCACCCATGGCGATCCTTGAGCAGGCTGATGTGGTGGGCTCGACAACACAGATCATCAAGGCTGCCTGTGAGCGACCTGAAAAGACCTTCATCGTGGCTACTGATGCCGGCATCTTTTACAAGATGCAGCAACTGGCTCCCGACAAGGAGTTGATCCTGGCACCCACGGCAGGTGAGGGGGCGACTTGCAGAAGCTGTGCCCAATGTCCCTGGATGGGCATGAATACGCTGGAGACGTTGTATACCACGCTGCGCGATGGCAGCAATGAAGTTCATGTGGATCCGGCATTGTGTGAGCAGGCGATGAAACCCTTGCAGCGTATGCTGGATTTCCGTCAGAAATATCTTCAGGCGAGTTAAGTCAATTCCACCCGCACTGGCTGGCGCCAGTTTATCGTGCGTTTATCGATAGTACCGATTCTGCAAATCGCGGATGTAATCGAGTCGTTGCTGGATCTTGGCGCGTTCCAGGCGATCGCGCTCCTGGTCCAGGGCCAGGTTGAACTGGTTACGGGCGCGCGTGAAATCTCCCACAGTGATGAAATATTCCCCGCGGGCCTGGTGCACCTTGGTGATATTGCCAGCCTGTCCCTGTATTTCAGCCAGCTGGAACCATAGCTGCGGATCATTGGGTTTGACCTGGGAATGCTTTTCCAGCACTGAAGCAGCGTCTTCATGACGCCCGGTTTCATTCAGGGTCATGGCATAGGCCATGGTCAGCGGGTGATTATTGGGGTTGATAGCCAGGTTGTCCTTGAGGATGGCTATTGCCTTGTCATATTGGCCGGCTTCCCTGGCGATATCGGCTTCCAGCATGACATAGGTAATGCGAGTCGAATCCTTTTCCCGCAGGCCCTGAAGCGATTGCGAGGCTTCCGCAAAGCGGCCGTTTTCCAGCTGTCCCAGGGCAATGCCATACAGCGCCGCATCTCTTTCCACGCCATTTAACTGGGGCAATTCCCGCTGCAGTGACTGGACTTCGGCATCGATATTCTCGGCATAGTGCATGGTGACCCGCTGCTTCATCAACAGGTATTCAACATTCTGGACATGATTGACCGGGGGCAGGCTGTTTGACCGGTTCTTGCTGTCAGCGATACGGTTTTCATCCAGGGGATGAGTGGACAGGAATTCAGGCAGGCGTCGGGAAAAACTTTTCATCCGCATCATGTTTTCAAACATGCCGGCCATGTCGTAGGGATCGAATCCGGCGTTGTAAAGGGTGCGGATACCTACGCGGTCTGCTTCCTGCTCGTTACTGCGGCTGTAGCGCAACTGGTTTTCCTGGCCCACTGCCTGGGTGGTCATCAGGGCAGCCTGTCCGACATCACCACCTACAGTGGAGGCAATGATCAGGCTGGCCAGCAATCCGGCCACATTGGGCAGCATACTGGTACGCTGCTGCTGGACAGAGCGCGCATAATGGCGCTGGCTGATATGGGCCAGCTCATGGGACAGCACGGAAGCAAACTGGCCTTCATTTTCAGCATGCAGAAACAGGCCGGCATTGACGCCGATAATGCCCCCAGGTGCCGCAAAAGCGTTCAGGATTTCACTGTCGATCAGCACAAATTCCAGCCGGTGGTCTGTAAGCTCACTTTTCACCGCCAGCTTGTAGGTCAGGCTGATGATGTACTCCATGATCAACGGATCATCCAGCATGGGTGTTTCACGGCGAATCTGGCGTAACAATTCTCGGCCGAATTCATACTCCTGCTGGGTGGAGATTACGCCCGAGACAGAGTCGCCGAGCACGGGCAGGTTGACCTGTGCGCTGGATTGCAAACTGAAA
>Ga0181559_10004422_pt1 | contig 13634 bp, 9 predicted proteins | sample 011ome_21_FD_133752 | JGI IMG/M metagenome (GOLD analysis project Ga0181559, IMG submission 133752) | Coastal salt marsh microbial communities from the Groves Creek Marsh, Skidaway Island, Georgia - 011508AT metaG (megahit assembly) | ecosystem: Environmental > Aquatic > Marine > Intertidal zone...
ACAGGAACCACAATCAACAGGAACCACAATCAACAGGAACCACAATCAACCGCCATCCTCAAACGCATATCAAAGTGTCGACACCTACTGGACGTTTCATTCGCAAGGACGCTCCAACAGACAGCCTTTAAAAAAAAGGCAACCTAATCCAGCGTACCGCACGGCTTTTCCCAAAGGCCGACCCTAGTTACCTAAACCATTGGACTTTAAAAAAGCAGCCAACAGGACGCCTCAATCCCCTGAAACAGATGGCATCCACCGACGCCTAGGGCCCCACATCGCTCAGACAAAGTGCTATAAAACGCTTACCAGCAAACACTTATGGCTAATGCGAAACTGTTCTTCATGCTGAGTGTTATTTAATGGCTGAACCATTCATTAATCACGCTACGACCTTTATCCATTGCAAATAGGAATCAACACGTTGAACCCCCAGTCTCCCTCTCGCCGCCGTTTTCTGCAGTCATCCGCAATCACCGCTGGCCTTGCCACTGGGCTTGGAACAAGCTCTGCGTCTGCAAACGCTCAAACGAATGCAGCCAACGACAAAATCCGAGTCGGTTTCATCGGAACCGGTGGTCGCGGGTTTGGTGCCCATGTCACACGAATGACCGACCATCAGGTCAATGGTGAACCGGTTGAACTCGTTGCCGTCTGTGACGTGTTCAATGAAAACCGCGACAAAGCGGCCACACACATCAAAAAGAAAACGGGTAACGAGGTTCAAACCTACGAAGACTATCGAGACATGTTTGCCAAAGCAAACCTTGATGCCGTTTGTATCGGAACACCCGACCATTGGCATGCCAAACAAGCCATCGATGCACTTAACCACGGACTACATGTCTACTGCGAAAAGCCAATGACAAAAACGGTCGAAGAAGCCATCGATGTCATGCGCACATGGAAAAAGTCGGGAAAGGTCATGCAAGTTGGTGTGCAATCCACCAGCCTACCGGTTTGGAACCAGATCAACCAGCTTTTGACAGCCGGAACCTTGGGCAAGGTGTTGATGTATCAGACGGAATTTTTCCGCAACTCCGCGCAAGGCCAATGGCGTTACTACAAACTGACGCCTCAAATGAATCCAAAGAATATCAATTGGAAAAAATGGCTTGGTGTCGAAGAAGGACTGGCAGAGTACGAAGATTTTGACCGAGCGGTTTATCGGCAATGGAGACGATTTTGGCCTTACGGTTCAGGGATGTTCACCGACCTATTCGTACATCGCACCACCACCATGCTCAAAGGCACAGGACTTCGCTTCCCCGGACGTGTCGTGGGAGCGGGAGGACTTTACCTTGAATACGACGGACGCGACGTGCCAGATGTTGCAACCGTCGCTGCAGATTTCCCCGAAGGTGTACAAGGTCTGGTTACTGCGACCATGGCTTGCCAAAATACGCCGATTCGCCAGTTGATCCGTGGCCATCACGGCTCTTTCGTGCTGGGAACAGGCGAACAGTTCGATGGATTTGACTTTATTCCAGAGAGACCCCAAGTCACTCGTGACAGCAAGCTGAAGGAAGAGCGGATCGCCACTGAATCAGTCGACGACACAACCCTCACGCACTTCAAAAACTGGATCGATGCCATTTCCGCGAATGACCCATCACTTTGCAATAACGATCCGGAGCTAGGTGCTGCCGCAATCACCACGGTGATCCTCGGGGCAAGAAGCTACCGCGAAGGGAAAGTTTTTCACTTTGACAACGAGACGCTTTCGATCCACGAAGGTAATTCACAGTGGGCCAAATCTTGGGAAGAAAGATCTCGACGCAGAGACAAACCAATGCATATCCAAGGATGGCACGCTGGAGATGCGGGAAGCACTCTCGAAGAACCAGACTACATGAAACTTGCTGGGCCGTGGAAAGATGGACAAGAGCCCGGTATTTAGTGACGGCGTGAAGTAAAGCTTGAGTGCCGTCGATTGGTAGCCATGGAGTCGGGGCGATGCGTCGTCCCGTGGCACCATCTTCAAAATAAAATAAAAGCGTTCGCCATCACCATTGAAAATCCTGCAATGGTGATGGTGCCTAGCCCTACTCAGTTTCATTTCTGCTCGACAGAGTCGACAACCAAACCTACAGCGAGACAAGCACGTCAACCAGAGACGATCTTTAATGAAAAACACGACGCAGATGATCATTTACCACTGAATTCAATCGATGACTTCGTTTGGCAAAAGAGGCCGTAGTGTCATCAAGTAACGACGCCAATGCTCGGGCATCTCCACAAACTCAACATCCTCCTTGTACCGCTTATACTTACCACCAAATTTCAACAAGACTTTTTGCCCGCGATGCATCGCCACCAGCAAGTAAGTGAACTCGATGCCGCGAAAGGTCTCCCTTTCATAGAACTGGAATAGCGAAGCGGGCATACCGCCAACACCCACTCGCTGGGCAAGCAGTTCTGCATCTAGTTCATAATCCAAACCTTTTATCGATGGGATCACCGCGTCTTCATAGGCGGCGGGTGGACTCGTAAAGCGATCCCAATTCGGATCCTCCAGAATTGCAAAAATAAAGTGGCAATTCTCTTCACCCTGATATCGAACGACGACATCCCCCGTCTCGGTTTTCTCGTTGGAAAGCAACTGATAGCCAATTGGCAACTGAAACTCATAGCCGCTCAACTGGATGGTTTGCTCGGTAGGCGCTACCGGTTCTTCTTCAACGACCTCTTCCGACTGCAACTGAATCTCCGTTTCAACTTTTTTGGAAAACGCATCGAAACCCAAAAACATTGCCAGAACACTCGACAAACCGCCAAAGCTCGCAATCGCAACAATCATGATTACGGCATTACTAATTGCAGGCTTTGGTTGCGTCCGGACTTGATAAGGATCATGTTGTGTCATCTGCTTGAACCATCACTTACGAACTGGGCGAGATTCAGTGCCTCGAGCACTGAACCGTAGCATAGCAATTAGTCAGCTACTGATGCTAAGTTGATAGAGATCGCAGAAATCACTCTCGGAGTGCAAACGGACCTTGTTTACGACAATCGACAAGATTCCCAAATCATGTAATAGGTGCACGCGTCAGTCGCCACGTTGTCGCGGGAATTGACATCCTTGGGTCACACAGTGGATGATGAATCAGTGATTCTCTGCTGTTTTGAGAATCCGACAAAGAAATTCCCCCGTGAATACCCGAACGCTACCTACCCGTATCAAACCATGCTCCATCACACTCATGTCGTTTCGGCTTTACTGACTTTAATTTCGCTGGCTTTCGCCACCCTCACCAAGACTGACGGCGCAGAAAACCAAGCGACCGAAAACGTTTCGGTAAAAGGAAAACGCCCAAATATTGTTTTCGTTTTGGCTGACGACATGGGCTGGAATCAGCCTGGTTTCAACGGTGGAAAAGGTGAACTAACTCCAAACTTAAATCGACTTGCCCTAGAAGGAGTGAGACTTGATGAGTTTTACACGCATAGCGTCTGTGCACCCACCAGAGCAGCGTTTCTGACGGGTCGGTACGCATTTCGCACTTGGAGCGATTGGAGATCCGAAGATTTTGGAAAGCCAAGTTACCTTGCGAAACTGGGTCTTGAACTCGCACACAATGAAAAAGGTGAACCAACTCGCCGGATTCATGCTCTCGATACGAACGAAAGAACCATTGCCGAGGCACTGAAAGAATCAGGTTACTTCACCGCCATCCTTGGTAAGTGGCACCTCGGTGAATGGCTCCCCGAACATCTTCCGATGGGTCAAGGGTTTGATTACCAGTACGGTCATTACGCTTGGGGAATTGACTACTACAACAAGACGATTGTTCACAATGCCCCAGCGAGGTTTGCCGTTTATGACTGGCATCGAAACCAGCAACCGGTCAATGAAACCGGTTATTCAACCGATCTCATCGCGAAGGAAGCGGTCGGATTAATCCAAAGGCAATCGAATGCAGATCAGCCTTTTTTTCTCTACGTCGCTTTTAACGCAGTCCACGGCCCGCTGAATCCACCTCCTGGATTCGAGGGTAATCCAGAAGACCCTCTAGCAATTCGAGACGCCATGCTGGCGAATCTTGATCAGGCTGTGGGAAAGATCGATGCCGCCATCGACCAAAGCGGAATCAGAGACGATACGCTCTTTATCTTTACTAACGACAATGGCCCCGTTCTTGAAGAAATGAGCAAACCCTACCGAGGAACTAAAAACACGACCTTTGAAGGCGGTGTCCGGCAGCCCGCAATCATTCGCTGGCCGGGTTATACGCAAGCTGGCACCAAGAAATCGGGGCTTATGTTCATCACGGATTTTTTTCCCACATTCATCACCTTGGCTGACGGAAATCATCAGCAAGACCGAGACATTGACGGCATTGACATGAGCTCGATGCTGTTTGCCAATGCCAAAAGCGAGCGACAAGAAATTGTGTTCGACGTTTCTGGTAGCGTTCGAGTTCCTACCATCCGAGTTGGAAAATACAAGCTGATGGGCGAATCGCTCTATGACCTTGAAAACGATCCCTATGAGCAAACGGACATCGCAAAAGAAAACGCTGCGGTCGTGAAGTCAATGACAGAGAGACTTGAGGCAGTTGGTAACCAGAGACCTCCATTAGGAGACAAACCACTCTTGATGGATCCGCCCTTGCCCTACGTCTACGGACTCAAAGAACAAGACTCAATACCTGCGTGGCTAAAAACCGCCGTCGACAACGTTCGATCATTGCAACCGACCGAGTGGGCACCAGGAGAAACCCCGTGGCCCAAAGCTCCCGAGGGCGTGACCGCGAGCAAAATGGATGGACTGAAAGACGAAACGACGCGAGGACGCTAAAAAGCGTCCTCGCAAACTTGAAATGGTACGACTCAAATTGCCCCTCAATCGACTTCAGGAATACCATCTTCCAGTAAACCGCTCGGCACATCTGCGGGAATCACCCACTGAAGTCGCTCGTGCAAGTTTGGAACGGTAAGACTTTCAAGAAAGGCCATCAAGAAATGGACTCGGTTGCCATCGAAATCTTGATCACCAGTATCGACAGTCTCAAGCATCCACTCGTTCAAGGATTCGTCGTCAACCACCATCTCTCGCAAATCACTTTGGAAAATTTGAACCGAGGGATCATAATCTTCAAGTGATTTCCCAACGTCCCCGTGATGCCGTATCACATCTTCAAGACTTGAAAATGCTCCATTGTGCATCCAAGGGCCAGTTGCAGTGACATTGCGAAGTGGTGGGGTGCGAAATTCGAACAGATCCGACATCGAACCCGTTACGCCGAATCGACCAAAATCTAAACCGCTCGTTGGGTCTTTCCCAGGCCCCAATTGTGGAACGGCAAGGTTATGGTGCTGTTGATCGGTCAACAATGTTCCCGAGTGGCATGAGACACAGTTTGCTGCCCCATAAAACAACGCTGCTCCACGCTTGGCATCATGACTCAAAGCCTCTCGATCGCCGGCGAGGTACTGATCGAACGGGCTATCGTTCATTCCAAACGCCTCTGCCTCAAAAGCAGCAATCGCAATCGCAGCATGCTGAAAACCAAGCGAAGACTCAGGCACCTCAGGAAAGGCGTTGGCAAACATCTGACGGTACTCTTCGTTGGCCATCAGGCGTGCCATCAACGCATTCCAGATACCGATAAAATCTGCATCATCGATCGCGGCCAACTCGTTGCCCGCTTGGACATCCTCTAATTCTCCCCGCATCTCATCACGACTCGTTACCGGAAACATTGCTTGAATTTGCAAGGGAGTCTGAAGTTCAGATGGAAGCTGATCGCCAGCAGGTGAGACGATCACACCATCCTTGATGGATGCTCGTCCGTCCCAAAAAGCAGTATGCCAATTAACGGATCCGCGATTAAAAATATCGGGAGCATTGCGGGGAACAAAGGAACGCCCCTCGCCTCGAACTCGGAAGATACTCACTGCACCAACCGTTTCCGTTCCTGTTCCCACACCTAATGCTAATCCGTCAGCACTTGCTGTCAGAGGATGATGGCAAGTTGCACAAGCAGTGTCACGGTTGCCACTAAGAATGCGATCAAAGAACAAGGCTTGTCCAAGGATGACTTTATTTGAATCCTGAACCGGTGCGTCGACCTGTTCAACACCATGCTGTTCAAGCATCCGCAATAGTCGCGAATCAAGACCCTGCGAATTCTCACGTGCAGATGAATTGCCTTGGTTCGAAGCAGCACCGGAGTTTCCCCTATTCCCCGACCGAGGATGTGCTGCGAAAACTGCCCCACCGAATAAAGTTGCCCCCACCGCAACTGTGAGAATCACTTCAAGTGAACGAAATAAGCTTGCACGCATGATCAATCTCCCTGTTGTCAACTCTCTAGATGCACGTCTCCTCGAGAACTGACGGAACAAAGAAGCAAGGTGCGTGCCAATGATGTTTTTTTGCATCATGAATGCTCATCAAGACTCATAAAAAGCCGCTTAATCCACGTATAACGACTTCTTTGCGAGTTTTTATTTCTCAAATTAATTTGACCTATGATCTTGGTGTCATTCTTAGACTCCCGTCTCAATTTGATACCGAGGATCGCCACCGAATCACGAGAATTCCGCATGAATCAATCCCATTCAAGATCATCCGAGATTCCAAACGGTTCCGAGTAACGATCCCCTCGGAACCACTTTGTCTTGATCGGATACAATCGAGACGATTTTGAAAAAGCATTGATTGAGAGCGAATATCCAATTTTTCGCAGAAGATTTTCCTTGCAGAGAACCGACTACCTAGGCGCGGAACGATGGCACCAAAAGTCGACAAAAAAAGCCAAGCTGCAAAATGGGATCAGCTCGCGCCGCCACCCAGACGACTGACAACCAAAGCGGAAGCAAGGATCGCGCGAACCCAACGAAAAGTTACCAACCTTGTCGTTTATTTGGCATGGATCGCGTGCGTGTTGATAGGGGTTTATTTGTTGCTGGGAATTGGCAGCTCCAATGTGGTAACAAGGATCGCAGGGTTCCTGTTGTTACTCGCTGGAATATGGGGGAATCAAAACACTTCCAAAATAAAAAAACGAACCAATGCACCTAATCTGGATCTTTATGTTCACGGAGAATTGCAAAGAGCCACCATCCAACAAGTATTCGATCGCACAAGCGGAAGCTATCGACCTTTCACCGAAATCCTCGACCAGTGGAATGAACTTCCAAGAGGCTTTTCAACCATGTTCGGCATGAGTCGAATGCTGAAAAATTGGCCTGTTCAACTTAGCCTCAGAGCAGCAAATGCTCATCACGACTCATTTGTGACTGATGGAAAAAGAGTGGAAACCAAAGTTGACATCCGTCGGTGGCTCCACGAACCCAATCTTCCTCCCGAAATCCACCTCCTTGTCCCACCGTCGGGCGATCTAGGGAAATCCATTCTCCTCGAAAATCATTCATGGCTCGTCGTGGATGAAGCGGGCAATTTGGATCTCAAAGAAACGAGTACCGGCGAAGAGGATCAAAGTAGCGACTTATGGATATCACTTTGCAGAGCTCTGCTGGTTGTCGTCCCAACTTACGGACTTGCTGCTTACGGGGTTCTTTCAAACCGCAGCCCTGAACTTACTTCGGCCAACCAAAATATCCCCTCAATCGTCGGAGCACTCTTCATCCTGCTTTTCACACTTACCCACGGTGTGGTTCCCGTCTTTTTCTATCGTTTATTCTTTAGTGGGATTGAAGAAACAAAAAAGAGTAGCTCAGATCAAAACACCGTAACTCTTATGGTCCATGCATTTGCAACGCTTCACATGACCATTTGGTACGGCGCTCCGATCATTGCGCTTGCAGCGATGACGAATTGGTATAGCCTTGGATGGATAACGCTACATGTAATTTTGGCGGGAAAACGATATCGACGATGGTCTTACCTGGAACACGGCTCGACTTCGATGGCATTAGCACTCTTCTTAACCGTCTTTTCAGAACACAATTTATTCCCCACCGGAATCATCGTTGTCATGCTACAAGCTGCTCTGCTAACGCTGGTTGAATGGAAGGGCAAAGAACTGTGGGTCACTCCGGAGATGGCAAAAAGCTAATCGCACAACGGCTATTCATTAAATCGACACGATATTTCGATGGTGCAAGCACCACAAACAACCTTCGTCTTGAGTAGAGTTCATGCAGTTAGTCAATAAAAACTATCGAACCATCAAGCGATTCCATTCCGATCTCAAAAACCGAACCGATCGGTACAGAACCATGAGACAGCGAGCGATACCCTCTTTATCTGTTTGCTTAGCACTTGTTTGGATCAGCGTCTTTCCCAACTCGCTTTTCTCGGCCGAATCAACCAGCCCTGAAGAAGCCAAAAAAACTGCGGATAGTTACTTTCGCGATCAGGTAGCACCCTTCGTGAAAAAATATTGCATTGAATGTCACCAAAATCGACGTCCTACCGAAGCGGGTCTTAGTTTCAACCCGATCCTAGACTCTCCTGGCGATTCAGCTTTTAGTGAGACTTGGAAGAAATCTGCTGCCAGAGTCATGGCGCATGACATGCCTCCCGACGGTGTCGAGCAACCATCGGATGAAGAACGATTGATGTTCCAGGGTTGGCTGCAACAGGCAAAATATCTCAGCCCAAAAGATCCCGGTTCATTTGTGATCCGACGACTCACGAAAACAGAATACGCAAATACATTGCGAGATCTTTTTGAGGTATCCACTGACGTAGCAGATTCTTTGCCCGACGAGGTGGCCGGCGAAGGCTACATGAACTCGCTATCACCTTTGCAAATCGAGCAATATCTATTGATCTCCGAAGAGGTGCTCCGTCGTGTCTTCCCGCAAGACGATGAAAAGATCCTTCAATCGCACCAGAGGCTCTTTCAACAAGCCCCACCATCGCCTAACGACGCTGACCAGACACTTCAACATATCCTTAATTCATTCGCAAAGAAAGCTTTTCGCCGGCCGCTAAACGCCAACGAACAAGCCACTCTCCTGGACGTATTTGAACTCGGGACCGCCAACAATCTTTCTTACATTGATTCCATAAAGCTCGTTTTAAAAGCAATCATGGTCTCACCTCAATTTTTGTTCATCACTCCCGCTGATTTTCCCGAAAGCGACGCGAAGATTATTCCGCTAGACGATTACCAATTGGCATCAAGATTATCTTATTTGCTCTGGTTGACGCTCCCGGACGCAGAGTTAATGGATTTGGCGGATCAGGGAACGCTGCACAATCCAGCGATACTAGAATCACAGATTTCTCGACTCATTAGCGATCCCAAGTCAGCAGCTCTCTTCGATGGGTTTGGTGCTCAATGGCTTGGGATACAAGATCTTCAAACCAAAACTTTTGATGCGGAAAAATTCCCGCAAATCGATACTAATTATCGACGAGCCATGTACATGGAAGCGAGCCTCTTCTTTCAAAGCGTGATCAGGGAAAACTTAAGCACTCGCGATCTACTTGACAGCGACTATACCTTTATCAATGGATCGCTGGCGGGGATCTACGGCAAGTCTGACACCATTACGGGAGAAGAAATGCAAAGGGTGAAACTTGATGACCCAAACCGAGGTGGAATCATCAGCATGCCAGCTGTTCTCGCGTGCACATCCTTTCCGGATCGAACCAGTCCGGTGATTCGCGGCGTCTGGGTTCTAGAAAAAATCCTCGGCAAACATGTTCCATCGGCGCCCCCCGATGTGCCAGCTCTAGGGAAACCAGAGGGAACTGCATCACAAGCGCTGACCCTGCGTGAACTTACAGAAAGACACCGATCCGATCCCGTCTGCGCGAACTGCCACCGCTTACTGGATCCAATTGGATTTGGATTAGAAAACTACGATGCGATCGGTCAGTGGAGATCAAAGGATGAAAATGGTCGACCGATCGACCCATCCGGAACGCTACCCGACGGAAGTTCTTTCAATCAGCCGAGTGATCTCAAGCAGTTACTGAAAATGCGAAATCATGAATTCGCACGCAATCTCACTGAACGTCTTATGGCCTATGCGCTTTGTCGAAGATTGGAAGGCTATGATGCCATCGTGATCGATGAGCTAATGCAATCCATTGCCGACGATGACTATCGAATACAAACCATCATTCGTTCAGTGGTAACAAGCTACCCCTTTACCCATCGAAAGATTGAGTAAGTTTGTTTCAGAGTGCATAAGATTTGAATCAGTTACTTGCAGAAGGACAGGCAGCTGAAATCGGAGAATCGATCTAATTTCTAAGTATACCCCGTCGTCTTTGGGTGAAACACTTTCAATCACCTTTGGCTACAATTGTGATTCTTAACGTTGCTGGCATGTCAACGTTGCATCGTTTTCAAGGAAACCAACATGAGCCGAGCGAGATTCATAGACCGACGCACCTGCTTGAGAGGGCTGGGAGCAACGTTGGCCTTGCCCTTACTTGATGCAATGGGCTGGGAAGTGGCGATAGAACGGGAGCGAGGAAAACTACCGGTGAGAATGGGGTTTATGTACATGCCCCATGGCGTGATCATGGAGCAGTTCTGGCCAGCCGACGGAGAAAGCTTTCTGAATTCACCACCACCCTCATTGGAACCGTTGACTTCAATCTTAGATCAATGCTTAATGATGAAGGGAATTGCCGGGGTCGCCAATGGCCCGTTTCGGGGTGCACCGCATGCGCTCGAGCTTTCCACGTGGCTAACCGCTGCACTACCCGATCCTGACAAGCGTGATGAGATTAGCATTTCGATCTCGGCTGATCAGCTTGCCGCTAATGCTCTGGGGGCATTCACCGCACTACCATCGTTAGAACTTGCGACCATGCCGCAAACGTGGAAGGAGAATCAGGCAGGCTTGAATGAAGCATATTATTCACACTGCAGCTTTCGCTCTCCAACACAAGCAGTACCAGCAGAAACCAATCCGAGAAACGTCCTGAATCGACTCACCCAAATCCAAGGTTCTACAAACACTCAAACCCCAAAAACCATCAGCCCGTTAGATCGTAGCGTGTTGGACCTAGTAATCGGTGGAGCCAAGGATCTGCGTCGAACACTCTCACCCTCGGATCAGCGTAAGCTAGATGAATACCTCGATAGTGTTCGCTCGGTCGAGCGAAGAATTGCCGCCATTGAATCTCGCCAGCAGCAGGCCGCGTTCGAAAAGGCGGGCGTGAAAACTTCGTCACGCAGCGCCAATGATTCTGCACCGATCGAAATACGAATCCCTGAAGGTGAAAAACGAAGTGAATACATGCAAGTGATGTGTGATCTAACGGTTCTGGCATTTCAAACCGACTCGACACGCGTCAGCACTTTCATTGGATCGACCCCCAATGGCGTCTCCTATCCGGAATTAGGATTTTCTGACCAACACCACTCGACAACCCATCATAACAATCAGTCGGAAAAGGTTGAGAAAGTGGCGGCGATCACCAAGTTCAACATCGAGCAGTTTGCATACATGATCAAGAAGATGCACAACCTGCGCGAGGGTGATGGCACGCTACTCGACAACTGCATCATGATGTGGGGATCGGGACTCGAAGACGGCAACAACCATACTCGGGCGAACCTTCCCTTCATCCTAGCCGGTAAAGGTGGTGGCGCGATTCGAACAGGGCGATACCTACCAGACATCCAAGGCAATCAGGGAGACTTGCTTACAACTCTTGTCACTTGCGCCGGCGTACCTCTTGACCGACCCATCGGTATCGCGACCAAACAAATTGCGGAAATTAGGACCTAATCTTCGTAGCGCTGACGGAATTCTGGTCTCTATCTACCAACCAAGGATGGATTCCCCCTTTCACTGGAAATGCGATGGAGACATCTTGCCAAATTCTTTGAAGAACATCGCCAAAATAGCCAACAAACATTCGAGTATCCTTCGCCATCGAATCTAATTCTGCCAACCCAATCTCACTCACAGTAACATGCACCAGGTTGTCTCTGATAAGCCATATGAATTTGTCCCACCCTACAAGGGCAAGGTCTGGCCATTTCTCCTTCAGCAACTGGTACCATGGCAATTAAAAAAAAGAAATGGAATCGATTCAGTTGAGGTGATTGGATTAGAGAAACTAAAAAACTCTTTTTCAAAGGGTGACTCCGTCCTAATCGCTCCGAATCACTGCCGACCAGCCGATCCGCTGGTGATCAGTGAAGTTTGCAGACGTGCGGGAAAAGCACCTCACGCGATGGCAAGTTGGCACGTTTTTCTTGAAAGTGGATTGCAGAGATTCATTGCGCGTCGCGCGGGAGCATTTAGCGTGTATCGCGAAGGCCTCGATCGACAGGCACTACAAGCGGGAACGGATATCCTAGTAAAAGGAGATCGCCCACTGGTCGTTTTCCCCGAGGGTGTTATCTCGCGTACAAATGACCGCCTGTTATCACTAATGGAAGGAACGTCATTCATCGCAAGATCAGCGGCGAAAAAAAGAGCCGAACAGTCTCCAAACAGCAAAGTGGTCATCATACCGGTTGCAATACGATACAAGTTCAACGGAAACCTCCAAGAATCTCTTCACACAACACTCGACAATATCGAACAACGACTCTCTTGGCGTCCACGTCGTGATGAGGATCTTCTTGCAAGACTCTATCGAGTCGGCGAGGCACTACTTTGGCTCAAGGAGATCGAATACTTGGGCGAGCCGAAATCAGGTGATGTGTTCGAACGTGTGCAAAATTTGATCGATCATATTTTGGTACCCTTCGAGCAAGAATGGCGTGCAGGTAAAACCGAGTCAAATACTGTTGGACGCGTCAAGCAATTGCGAATCGCCATCCTTCGCGACATGGTCTCGGGTGATTTATCCGACCAAGAACGTAATCGCCGTTGGGATCAATTGGCTGACATGTATCTTGCGCAGCAATTAAGCCATTACGCCCCCCATTACGTTTCGTCCAACCCGACCAACGAACGATTATTGGAAACGGTTGAAAAATTCGAAGAAGATCTGACGGATCACGCGACGACCCACGGGCCGATGTCCGTGATCGCGACAGTTGGAGACCCTATACCCGTTGAAGCCAAACGTGTGCGAGGAACGACCGAAGACCCTGTAATGACTCAACTTCAGCAGCAGCTTACGCAACTGCTGGGCATCAACTAAAGCCCAAAGATTCAATCGCTGGGGTCCGAGAAACGATCAGAAATTCGGCATGGTCGAAAACCTAGAACTCATCGACATCCACTGCAGGAGAATGATAATCAACACCACCACGAAGATAATCGCACCGATGACTTTCCCAGTCACCGCACTGGAATAACACTTATCACAGCGCATTTCACGGCCGCCACGATCACCATACTGGACATAGACGCTACGAAGATGCCGGGCGCAACTTAATGCGTTACACTTTTCACAGCGAGTCGTCGCCACAGCGTCACACGAATAACACGACGGGCTGACGCTATCTTTCAGCGGATCACAAGGATGACCGCACTGTGGACAAGCACTGGCGGCTTCAGAGATCATCCGATCGCATTCGGGACAAGGTATTAGCGCCATAGCCTAAGTCCATTGATAAGGATGTGAAAACAAAACAGCGTCACAGGTCTCCCAAACTTTTACACAAGATCCGAAACGCAATTGAATCACTCACAAACACTGAAACCTCTTCGAGGAATCGCACGGAGACGGTTGGATCTGAAACAATCACCATAAACGGATCGTTCGGGATTAATCGAACAGGCCT
>Ga0181559_10004423_pt1 | contig 13632 bp, 6 predicted proteins | sample 011ome_21_FD_133752 | JGI IMG/M metagenome (GOLD analysis project Ga0181559, IMG submission 133752) | Coastal salt marsh microbial communities from the Groves Creek Marsh, Skidaway Island, Georgia - 011508AT metaG (megahit assembly) | ecosystem: Environmental > Aquatic > Marine > Intertidal zone...
CGAAAATCGCTTCCCTGTAACCCAAATGGGGTAAAGCGGTAATTGAAAGGGTTACTTGCCTTCCTCTGTGATTGTCTTTCCTTTTTGGGTGTCAAACATGACCGGAGTAGCGATAAAAACGGAAGAGTAAGTTCCTACGATCACTCCAACGATCAAGGCAAACATAAAGCCTCGGATGGACTCCCCACCAAAGATAAAGATGGCCAAGAGTACGATCAAAGTGGTCAGAGAAGTGTTGAGGGTTCTACTTAAGGTGCTATTCAGTGCCGCATTTACTGTATCGTTAAACGCCCATTTGGTATGTTCCCCGACATACTCACGGATCCGGTCAAAGACCACCACCGTATCATTCAGAGAATAACCGATCACCGTAAGCACGGCCGCAATAAAAGCCTGATTGATCTCCATATTAAAGGGCATGATCTTGTATGTCAAAGAGAAGACTCCCAATACAATCAATACATCATGGAATACCGCAGCGACAGCTCCCAAAGAAAACTGCCATTTTCTAAAACGCAACAGGATGTATAAAAAGACCACAATCAGCGAGCCAATGACAGCTAAAAAGGAGTTTTTCTTGATATCATCTGCAATGGTAGGACCTACTTTGATGGAAGACATGATCCCCACCTGCTTGTCCTCTGCACCGTTTACGAAAGCTTCATAAGTCAAACCATCTGGTAGAAAGGTTTGTAAGGCAGTATAGAGAATGTTTTGAATCTCGTTGTCGACGGCCAAGCCCTCCACATCTACTTTGTATTTGGTAGTGATTTTAAGCTGGTTCTCTTCTCCAAAGGTTTTGACCTCAGCACTTCCCAACGAAGGAATTAAACTGGATTGGATCTCAGAGGGGCTAATGATCTGGTCGAAACGAACCGTATAGGAACGTCCTCCAACAAAATCCACTCCTTGGTTTAAACCTTGGAAAGAAAGAGAAAAAAGACTGAGGGCTAGAATCCCAGCAGAAATGATGTAAGCGATTTTTCTTTTGTGTAAAAAATCAATATTGATATTGGAAAACAAAGACTGTGTCAATCGAGTTCCAAAAGCAACATTTTTGCCTTTTTCATTCCGGGCGTCAATAAAGAATCGGGTAATGAAAATGGCGGTAAATAGCGAGGTGGCAATACCGATTAATAAGGTGGTGGCAAAGCCTTTGATGGGCCCTGTTCCAAAGACAAAGAGGATCAAGGCAGTGAGGCCTGTAGTAATGTTGGCATCCAAAATGGAGGACAAAGCATTGTTAAAACCATCGGCTACCGATTTTCTCAGTCCTTTGCCTTTTTTAAGTTCTTCCCTAACCCTTTCAAAAATCAGTACGTTGGCATCTACGGATATTCCGATGGTCAGTACAATACCAGCAATACCAGGAAGGGTCAGTACTGCGCCCAATCCAGCGAGGATTCCAAAGATCAATATGATATTGAGCACCAAGGCCACATCGGCAAATATTCCAGCCGTACCATAATAAAATACCATCCAGAGCAATACCAAAATCAAGGCAATGATAAATGAATAGACCCCACTTTGGATGGCTTCCCTTCCTAGGGAGGGCCCTACGATTTCGGATTGTATGATTTCTGCGGCAGCGGGGAGCTTTCCTGCTCGCAACACATTGGCCAAGTCAATGGCTTCATTTAGACTAAAGCTACCGGTAATTTCGGATCGACCTCCCGAGATGGCTCCGTTGGATACGCCGGGAGCAGAGTAAACGATATCGTCAAGGACAATGGCGATGTTGGAAGCTTCGCGAAAAGCCTTACCGGTCATGGCCTCCCAGGTTCTGGCTCCTTGGGTGTTCATTTGCATGGACACAGCGGGCTTGCCCATCATGTCATAGGTTTGCATGGCATCCACCACCACGCCACCACTCAATGGAGCGAGATCATCACGATTGGACTTGAGGGCATAGAGTTCAATCACCTCGCTGTCGGGAGCGGGCTTGCCCCAAGCAAAGCGAATGTATCGGTATTCTCTCGGTAATAGTTTTCTGACCTCGGGCATATCCAAATAACCCATCACCAAGTCGGCATCTTTAGACGCAAATTGCGCCAATACTGGCCCCCCTTGAAAGCCCGATCCAAGCACCAAATCCAAAAGCGGATTGGCAGCTGCAACATTGGTAGAATCTTGGGCCTCAACATCAGCGAGAAGATCTTCTATAGTTGATGCATCTTTGGCAGGTTGCTCGGCGGTTGTTTCTTCTTTTAGGCTGGTTTTTAAATATTCATTGGCTGAAACCAAAAAATTAAACAATTGATCGTTTTTATAGGTTTCCCAAAACTCCAGCTGCGCTGTGCTTTGTAACAAATTTTTAACCCTATCCACATCTCTGGCTCCTGGCAATTCTACCAAAATCCTTCCTGAGGTCCCCAAACGTTGGATATTGGGTTGGGTTACACCAAACTTATCAATACGCTTTCTCAATACTTCAAATGCCGAAATAATGGATTCATCCACCTTTCGCCTGAGGATGGACTGTACTTCGGGATCGTTCATCTCGAAAGTAATCTCATCACTGAGGGTACGATTGGCAAAAATATCTGGAGAAGCGAGCTTTAAATCCCCTTTAAATTCCTCAAAAGCCGCGAAAAAAGACTCCACATAAGGCTCATTGGAGCTGACTTGTAAAATATCGGCTTGATCCAGAGCTTGATTGAAAGTAGGATTTTTGGAGTTTTCTGCCAAGCCCTTAAGGATGTCCTTTACAGAGATTTGTAGGATGACATTTATCCCCCCTTTCAAATCCAACCCTTTGTTGAGTTCTTTGCCCTTGGCATCGCTGTAGGAAGTAAAGCCAAAAATGGGCTCATTGGCAATGGAATCAAGATAATTGGCCGTAGCGCGGTCTCTCAATTCGATATAGTTTTCTACACTTTCTGGGTATTGGGCAGTGGCATATTTCTTAGCACTGGCTTCCTTTTGGCTGGTAATGAAGGTGAACGAGAGTTGATAAATACTTACCAACCCAAAAAGGATCGCAAAAAGCCTGATCAGTCCGTTATTCTGCATATCAATAATTGTTTAAGCTCAATTTAGCGAGCAAATATAAAGCTTACTCGACACTATTCAAACACTAGTACCAAAGAATGTCACCCTTGCCAACAAAAGAGGGCTTTAAGGGTTAAAAAAGCAGTAGAATTTAAGCCCAGGCCTGCCCTATTTCAAAACCTCACTCAAAGCTTCGTTCATCGAACGAACGGCAGTCGCACTTTGATTAAACTTTTCTTGTTCTTGAGCATTGAGCTGAATGTCCACAATGGATTCTAATCCATTTTTCCCGATGATACAGGGCACACCAATACAAATGTCCTCTTGTTGGTATTCACCCTCCAATAGCACCGAGCAGGGAATCATTCGCTTTTGATCATTTACGATGCTGTCCACCAAATAGGCTACCGAAGCACCAGGGGCATACCACGCAGAAGTTCCCAACAATTTTGTCAATGTAGCCCCACCCACCATGGTTGAGGCGGCCACTTGCTCCAGCGCTTCATCAGTAAGGTGTTGTGAAACAGGTGTTCCGTTGTAACTGGCCAAGCGCGTCAGCGGGATCATGGTTGTATCACCATGTCCTCCGATGACCATACCTTGGATATCGTTGGCAGGTTTGTCCAATGCCAAGGAAAGATAACACTTAAATCGGGAGCTATCCAAGGCGCCTCCCATACCAATCACTCGGTTTTTGGGCAATCCAGTTGCCTTAAGTGCCAAATAAGTCATGGTATCCATAGGATTTGACACCACTACGATGACGGTATTGGGTGAATGTTTTAATACATTTTCAGCTACAGATTGGACGATACCTGCATTGATCCCAATCAGTTCCTCACGGGTCATTCCAGGTTTTCTTGGCACACCAGAGGTGATTACAACCACATCACTGTCTTTGGTGGCTGCATATTCATTCGTTACCCCGTGGATTCTAGAGTTAAAACCTAAAGTGGTGGCCGTTTGCATAAGATCCAAAGCTTTACCTTCGGCAAAACCTTCTTTGATATCCAATAGCACTACCTCACTAGCAATGGACTTTAAGGCAATGTATTCCGCACAAGAGGCCCCAACATTTCCAGCCCCAACTATCGATACTTTCATTTGATGATGGTTTAAATTCTAAAAGCTCAAAAATAAGAGATTTTATGGTACAAAAGCCATCAAAAATCTAAAAACTAAGCGTCTATATTGGCGTAAATCGCATTGTTTTCGATAAACTCTCTTCTTGGAGGCACCTCATCTCCCATTAGCATGGAGAAAATTCGATCTGCCTCTCCCCCATTATCGATGGTTACTTTTCTGAGGGTACGCATTTCGGGATTCATGGTCGTATCCCAAAGTTGTTCTGCGTTCATTTCTCCCAGACCTTTGTAGCGCTGAATGCTGGATCCAGCTCCAAATTCTTGTTGCAATCGATCTCGCTGGTCATCGTCCCATGCATAGCTTTTCTTGGTTCCTTTTTTCACCAAATAAAGTGGTGGAGTGGCAATATAAACATATCCCGATTCAATCAGCTCACGCATGTAGCGGAAGAAAAAAGTTAGGATAAGGGTAGAAATATGGCTTCCATCCACATCGGCATCACACATGATAACGATTTTGTGGTAACGAAGTTTCTCTAAATTAAGGGCCTTACTGTCCTCCTCGGTTCCGATGGTTACACCCAAGGCGGTGTAAATATTTCGTATTTCCTCATTTTCGAAGACTTTGTGTTGCATGGCTTTTTCCACATTAAGAATTTTACCCCTTAATGGGAGAATGGCCTGAAAATTTCGATCACGGCCTTGTTTGGCCGTTCCTCCTGCAGAGTCTCCCTCGACAAGGAAAACCTCGCACAAGGCAGGATCTTGTTCTGAGCAATCGGATAACTTTCCAGGGAGCCCCCCCCCTGTCATAACCGTTTTTCGTTGCACCATCTCTCTCGCTTTACGAGCCGCATGTCGCGCTTGAGCCGCTAAGATTACTTTTTGGACGATGGTTTTGGCATCGTTGGGGTGTTCCTCCAAATAATTTTCCAACATCTCGGAAACGGCCTGAGAAACGGCAGCACTCACTTCTCGATTACCCAATTTTGTTTTGGTTTGTCCCTCAAACTGAGGTTCCGCTACCTTGACCGAAACAATTGCAGTCAGTCCCTCACGAAAATCATCTCCAGCAATTTCAAACTTGAGCTTGTCGAGTAAACCAGAGGAATCTGCGTATTTTTTGAGGGTAGTGGTCAATCCCCTTCTGAATCCTGATAGGTGGGTTCCGCCTTCATGCGTATTGATATTGTTGACGTAGGAATGGAGGTTTTCGTTAAAGGAAGTGTTGTAAATCATGGCCACCTCAACGGGAATTTCATTTTTTTCTCCTTCCATGAAAATCACTTCCTGAATAATGGATTCCCTGTTGCTATCCAAAAAACGAATGTACTCCTTAAGTCCCTCATTGGAGTGAAAAGTTTCATGGACGTCGTTCCCATCTCCATCTTTTCTTCTTTTGTCCGTTAAGTTGATGGTGATGCCCTTATTGAGGAAAGAGAGCTCTCTCATCCGCTGAGCAAGGGTATCGTAGTTGTATTCCAGCACTTGCTGAAAAATCTGAGGATCGGGTTTGAAAGTTACCACTGTACCGTTTTTGTTAGAATCTCCAACAGCGGCTGCGGGCGCCAAGGGTTTGCCTCTCTCGTATTTTTGTTCCCAGACCTTGCCCTCCCTGTAAACCGTAGCTTTAAGCTGTTCGGATAGGGCATTGACACAGGAAACCCCCACACCGTGTAGACCTCCAGAGACTTTGTAGGAATCTTTATCGAACTTTCCCCCGGCACCAATCTTGGTCATCACAACCTCCAATGCAGAAACCCCTTCTTTTTTGTGGATTCCTACTGGAATACCACGTCCGTTGTCTTCGGTGGTGATGGAATTGTCTTCGTTGATGGATACAGAGATGGTATCGCAGTGGCCCGCTAAGGCTTCATCAATTGAATTATCGACGACTTCATAGACCAGGTGGTGGAGTCCTCGAACGCCAACATCCCCGATATACATCGAGGGTCTCATTCTTACATGCTCCATCCCCTCGAGCGCCTGAATACTATCAGCAGAATAATTGGGATTTTGATTGGCTTCGCTCATAAAAATTTGCTTAGTTTATTTGTTCTTTCGAAATCTAACAAATTTAGTGAAAAAGCCAGTGAAATCGTAGGCTAAAGCTAGCGTTAGCCTACTAAGTTATCAACACAAAATGTGAAGAAATTTACATTAAATTAACAGGGGTATTCATTGAAAAATCAATCCTTATAGGCATCCTCATGGACCTTGCTAATCGCCCTTCCACTGGGATCATTTTGGTTCTTAAAAGCCTCATCCCATTCCAATGCGATAGGGGTGCTACAAGCCACCGATGGAAGCGAGGGAACGGTCAATGCGGCCGCTTCACTTGGGAAGTGTTCCTCAAAAATACTTCGGTAATAAAATTCTTCTTTATTCTGTGGAGTTTGGGATGGAAATCGGTAGTGGGCATTTTCCATTTGTTCATCGCTCACCGATGCTTCTACGACCTCTTTGAGCGTATCGATCCAACTGTAGCCTACCCCATCAGAAAATTGCTCTTTTTGTCGCCAAGCTACACTTTCTGGAAGGTAATCTTCAAAAGCTTTGCGAACCACCCATTTTTCCATGCGCTCTTGGTTGATCATCTTATCTTGTGGATTGATCTGCATGGCAACATCGATGAACTCCTTGTCTAAGAAAGGAACCCTACCCTCTATCCCCCAAGCAGCAAGGGATTTGTTGGCCCTAAGGCAGTCGTATTGATGGAGTTTGTCCAACTTCCTAACCGTTTCTTTGTGAAATTCCTCTGCGGAGGGGGCTTTGTGAAAATACAGATAACCACCGAACAACTCGTCCGCGCCTTCTCCAGACAAAACCATTTTGATCCCGTGGGATTTGATGCTCCTCGCCATGAGAAACATGGGAGTAGAGGCCCTAACGGTGGTGATGTCATAGGTTTCCAGATGGTAAATGACATCTCTTATGGCATCCAATCCTTCCTGAATGGTAAAGACCACCTCGTGGTGGATGGAACCAATGTGTTCCGATACTTTCCTGGCAGCAGCCAAATCAGGTGATCCCTCTAACCCAACTGAAAAGGAATGCAATTGGGGCCACCATGCCTCTTGGGTGTCATTTGATTCTACTCTTTTGGAAGAAAACTTTTTTGCCAATGCAGAGGTAATGGAGGAGTCCAATCCTCCCGACAACAATACGCCATAGGGAACATCACTCATCAGTTGGCGGTGAACCGCATTGGATAGGGCATCATGAAGGTCTTCAATACTTGTGGGATTGTCTTTTACATTATCGTAGTCCATCCAATCCCTTTTGTACCATTGGGTTGGGGCTGGGTCTTTACTATACCAATAGTGACCCGGAGGAAACAATTCTATTTTAGAACAAACTCCTTCCAAGGCTTTTAATTCGGAGGCTACATAGAAAGTACCTTCCTTATCCCATCCAATGTATAGGGGAATAATGCCCATATGGTCTCTTGCAATAAGATAACTGTCGTTTGTACTGTCGTAAATAGCAAAAGCAAAAATCCCGTTTAGATCATCTAAAAAAGCAGCTCCCTTTTCTTGGTAAAGGGCCAGAATGATTTCACAATCGGACTGGGTTTTGAATGGGTATTTCCCATCGAACTGCTCCCTCAATGCAAGGTGGTTGTATATTTCGCCATTGGCAGCCAGTACAATGGTCCCGTCTTCATTGTATAACGGTTGTTTTCCCGAAGCAGGATCAACAATGGCTAACCTTTCATGAGCCAAAATGGCATTTTCACTATTGTAAATTCCACTCCAGTCTGGGCCCCTATGCCGAACACGTTTTGACATTTCTAAAATCTGAGACCTCAAGAACTCGGCGTCTTGCTTTAAATCAAAAGCACATACAATTCCACACATTATTTAAAATTTTAATCAAAATTACCCAATTATTTCAGATAAAAAACTCAAATAAAGAAAATGATATATTTTATAAACTAAAGAATGTTTATTTGTTAAAATAATAAATATTTAAAGAGTTTTTTCAGCCAAAAGTTAAAAATGAAAAGACAATGAAATCACAATCGGTTGGAGAAAACGATTTTTCCATTGAGGATGGTGGCTACAATCCTGGTTTGAATAATTTTCTTTGCCTCTACCTTCATGATGTCTTGATCCAGTATGACAAAATCGGCGAATTTTCCTACCTCAATACTTCCTTTTTCGTTTTCTTCAAAATTGGCATGGGCAGCCCAACGGGTCATTCCTAATAGCGCCTCATAACGGGACAAAGCATTTTTGGCTTGAAAGGGAGGTTCAAAACTTCTGGCTTTGGGGGATTTTCGAGTTACCGCGGCGTAAAAAGTTCTTAAAGGACTTACACTTTCTACTGGAAAGTCTGTCCCCAATGCCAGCATACCCGACCAATCCAATAGATCCTTATATGCGTAGGCACCCTTCAACCGATCAAAACCCAATCGGTCTTGAGCCCAATTCCTGTCACTCGTGGCATGAAGTGGCTGGACAGAAGGTATGATCTTGGGATTGAATCTCTGAAAATCTTCTGGGGCAACCACTTGAACGTGTTCTATTCTCCATCGGGGGTCTTTGGCTTGTTCTAAAACTTCATTGTAAACTTCCAATACCATTTGGTTGGCAGCGTCTCCTATGGCATGGGTGTTCAATTGGAAAGATTTTTCCAAAAGCAAATTGGCTATATTTCTAAGGGAGTCTTTGGAAATCAATAGCAAACCCCTATGTCCCTTTTGATCACTGTAATCTTCTTTGAGGGCTGCCCCGCGTGATCCCAACGCCCCATCTACATAAATCTTGAAAGAACGAACGTTCAAAAGATCTGTCTTTACAACGCCGGTGCGCATATAATGATCGAAGCTCTCGGGGTCGTTGTCGATCATGGCATAGACCCTGAGCTTGATATCACCCGTACGTTGTAAACTATCAATCAGATTTATGTCTTTGTAATGAATTCCCGCTGGGTCAACCGTGGTTAATCCATTTTCAAAACACAGGTTTTGAGCGCGGATCAACGCTTGCGTTTTTTCTTCTCTAGAATATTTGGGTAATATTTTATCCAACAATTCAAACGCATTGTCTATCAAAACGCCAGTGAGCTTGCCTTTGTGCTTGACTAAATGTCCGCCCTCTATTTCGGTCGACGAATCGATTCCTGCCATTTCAATGGCTTTCTGGTTGACCCAATAGGCATGACCATCTATGCGTTCTAATAAAACAGGAGTATCAGGAAAAGCTTCATTGAGTTTACTGTTATCGGGTAAGGATTGATCGCTCCATAAATTTTGATCCCAGCCACTGCCAACGATTACTTTTTGAGCATAGGTAGATTGGTGACTTTTTAATTTTTGAATGACTTCGTCGATGCTTTTGGTATTCTTTAAATCTGCTTTAAATTGATTCAGCCCCAGCCCCAACAGGTGACAGTGGGCATCAATAAATCCAGGGAATACAGGAAGCCCCTGGGCATCAACAGTATTGGCAGGTCGGTATTTTTTGACCAATTCCTCCCCTCCTACTTCAATAAATTTGCCATCCTTTACCACAAAAGCAGTGGCTTGATCAAAATTTTGGTTTACGGTATAGATATTCGCATTGTGTACCAATAAATCGACCTGTTTGCCACAACCCACTAGGGTTAAAAAAAATAAAAATAAATAGGGTGAAATTTTTATCATCCGCCGAAACAATCTGACAAAATTAAACTAAAAATGCAACTATTAAAATATTTTCTCTCTGGATTGAAATTCACTAGAGGTTAATATCAAATTTATATCGAATACCGCCCAAATGAAGCTGGCTTTGGTTTTGATAATAAGCCCAACGGGAAGTTTGATCCCCAAGAATCAGGTTGTTTTCATAAAACAAATCCCATCGGGAATTGATTTTCCATGTGATGGAAGATGCAATTGAAAATACCCCGCTCAGTGAGGCTATAGTTTCAAAAGCTGGTTCACTCTCTGCCTGATGAACCAATATATTTTGCACCGAATCCCGAGCACCAATATAATGTCCTCCCAATTGAAAAAATAGCTTTTTGCCCAACCTAAAGTTGGCATCTAAATCTATGGTGAGGGAAGGGAGATTCCAAACTTTTTTACCCCCTTTTCTTTTGTATTCGTATAAGCAGGTCTGTAAGCTCAACTTATTGTATTCGCTAAAACGGAGATCGATTTGAGTCTTCATGCCCATTTTTTCTATGCTGTCGTAAATGATTTGATAGGTATTCCCCAATCGATAGCCAACGTCCTTGTTGATTTCATCGTAGGGCAAACGCCTGAATAATGGAAAATTGTCGGACTGACTATACGAAGTGTCAAAAGTAAATGACAAACCGGAACCGGCATAGGCTTTAAAACCTATTACGCCCCAGTGATTTAATTGGGTTGATTCAATTTCCAAAGTAGGGGCTACGTAGGGATTTTCAAGAGAAAAAGAGGTAAAACTATTCAAATCATAACTTCCCTCATATTTTAGAAAAGGAATCCATTTTCCGTTGGTAGTGGTGTAGGATATTTCCGCCTTGGGATAAATATAAAATTGCGCGGTTTCCTCAAATGTTCCCAACGGGTAATAGCCCCCTGCCCCAAGCTTGAACTTGAGCTTTCTACCATCGCTTGAAAAACGGAGTTGTACTTGAGACAAACCTTTTTTGGAATCCACGGCACCCTCATTATAATAGCCCCTAACAAAGCTGGTATTAACCCATTCTATCTCTGGAATAATCTCAATGAACTGATCCCATATGGGAATGTTAATCAAAGCATTGGCTTTGATAATGTACTCCGAACTGTCATATGAGTCTGTGGTTACATGGGTATCAAAGTTTACGGTGCTAAATATTCCCTCATACCACTGCCAACGGGAGCGGATGGAGAGGTAGTTTAAGTTTTGGGAGGGATCGACTACTTCACTTCTAAAAGTAGGAATATTACTCAGATCATCAATTCCAAAAAAGTTGTGTCCTTGCCGGTCGTATCGGAGATCTGAATCCACTCGCATATTGTTTTGCTTGTATTGATGAATAAAGTCCAAAGTGGTTCTGTTTTGATCACTATTGAGAATGGTTCCCTCAATCCCTGCCAAAGAGGAATGAACGAATTTAAAACCAATGGATTGGGTGCGATCCAAAGGAACCATTGAAGAAAACCCTAACTGTGGATGAGACTGGTTTCCAAAACCAGCTGACACATAAGCGTTTTGGTAAATAGAAGGTTCTTGCCTTTGGAGTTTTAATGGACTGGCCTTGTTGGGAATAAAAGTGGAAAGTACTGGTATGGTTTCAAAGCTGTAATTCACTTTTTGTTTTTTTTGAACCAATGAATCATCAATAGAGGGATTGGACCTGATTTTAAACACGTTTTTAAGACTGGGGCTGTAGGATTTTACGACAGTAATTTCTTGGGTACCTAAATCATCTTTTTCCTCATCTTGGGCAAACGCAAAAAATGAACAGGACAGTATCATCCATATACAGAGATGTTTAAGGTTGAATATCATTCTGGGTGTTTTGTTGTGACAAACTGGCATTTTGCTCTGACTGTTCGCTTTTTATCTTTTCAAGTAAGGATTGACCTTCCTTAGAAATTTCAGGGAATTGTTGGTAGTTTTCTGTTAACGACTCCAAAATATAAGTGGCTTGAAAAGCATCTTCTAAGGCATAGAAGTTTTTCGCCATCAGAAGTAAACTTTTTGATGCCCAGAAGGGTTGACTGCTGAATTTTTGAGACAAAAGTGCAATGACCTCATTGGATATGGCAAATTCATTGTTTAAATGATTTTGGTGTGCACGAAAATAATAGGCTTCTGCCGCTAAGGCATCAATGGGTGCTTTTTCTAATTCCTTAAAAGCTTTTTGCGCTTTTGAAGCATCCCCCAATTGCATGGAAGTCTGCGCCAAAATTTCGTAGGCATCCCACTTCACTTTGACTTCCAAGTTGGTCAATTCCAAAACAGATTCCGCTTTCGATTGCGCCTGCTCGAATGCTTTCGATTCGTAATAAAACCGCATCAGGTTGAACATGGCGTAGCGTTTGTTCTCAGCATAAACAGCTTCTTCTTCCAATTGTTTCCAAAGGGGGGCAGCAACGTCAGGCCGCTCTTGTTTTACCAATAACTGGGTGGCCCGAACCAATGCTTGCTCAAAATACTCATTTGGTTTTTCATCGATCAGCTTTTGGTAATGCATCAGTGCAGGGTCGTAGTCATTTTCCTCATAATGTATTTCTGCAAGGACAAAATGAGCATTCAGGGCGTGGAATCCATCAGGGTAAATGTCAAGATAAGATTGAAAGGATTTTTTGGCTTGTTTTTTTCTATCATTTAAAAACTGTTTTTCTGCTGCCAAAAAAGCTGTCTTTTCCAACTCATTCTCAGAAAAAGCATCAATGTTTAAGTCCCTCAGCCACTGGGTGAATTGAGGAACTTTATCGAGATCAACTGCAATTTCTTTTAGCGTGCCTAAGGCCTGTTCCGCCACAGCATCTTTGGGAAAACGAATGACCACGTCTTTGAGCTCTTTTTCCGCAGCAACCAACTCCTCTTGATTGTAAAGAATGAGACCCTTATTGAGCCTTGCGTTTGGAATATAAGGACTTTTGGGGAAAAGCCCAATCATTTCGTCATAGGTGTTGATGGCCGTATCAAAAGCGTTGGACACCGCATAGGCACTGCTCAATTCGAAGTAGGCATCGTCTCCATACGGGGAGGCGGGATACTTTCTGATCAATTCTTGGAGGGTCTTGATCTTTTGGTTGTTCCGATCGACAAAACCATAACTGATGGACTTTTGATAGAGTGCATAATCCGACTGAGCTGGAGACATATTGATACTTTGATTGTATTGCTCCATGGCCGGCCAAAATCGATTCAGTGCAAATTCACTATCCCCCATTCGCAAATAGACATCCCGAATTTTTCCTCTGGGATAATACTGCTGGTTTTCGATGACTTTGTTGAATGCAGCCAAAGCCAATTCATAATCGGCCATCTTAAAATAGGTGTATCCGAGGTGGTAATGGTATTCCAAATTATAAATCATTTGTCTGTGGGGCACATTATTCTCAAAAAGGAAAAAACCATCCACAGCATCTTCAAATCGATTGAGTTCGTAATGGGTCTGCGCCAACCAGAATTGTGATTGGGAAGTGATGACATCCGTCTGATCGTTTTTGACAGCTTTACTAAAATATTCCTCTGCTTGGGTATAATCTCCCGCATTGAACAGTTGTATGGCCTTGAGAAAGGTTACTCGTTGTAACAGGCGATCGTCTTTGTATTCGTTTTGAGAGGTGAGGATGGAGATCACCCCATCGTAGTCACCGCTGTTGGTGTAGGAGCTTAAAAGCAAAGAAGTGAGTTCTTGCTCATTTGAAGTTTTGGGATAGGTTTCCAAATAGCGAATAATGACTTGCGGTACCTTTTCGTAAGGATTGCCAATTTCATAACTCAGACGGGCATAATTCAGCAATGCCGTTTGTGTGATGTCGGGATTGAAATTCATCGAGGCAGCGCTTCTGTAGGCATTGAGCGCCGAGGGTTTTCGTTCTTTTTTAAGGTAACACTCTGCTAAATAGTAATAGGCA
>Ga0181559_10004436_pt1 | contig 13616 bp, 5 predicted proteins | sample 011ome_21_FD_133752 | JGI IMG/M metagenome (GOLD analysis project Ga0181559, IMG submission 133752) | Coastal salt marsh microbial communities from the Groves Creek Marsh, Skidaway Island, Georgia - 011508AT metaG (megahit assembly) | ecosystem: Environmental > Aquatic > Marine > Intertidal zone...
GCGGCGGCGGCGGCGGCGGCGGCGGCGGCGGCGGCGGCGGCCATTCAGTCGCGGTGGCGCGGCGTCGCCGTGCGCCGCCGCCTGCGGCGCGCGCGCGACGCCGCGCGGCGCGCCGCCGCGGCTGACGCGTCGTCCTCCGGGGACCTGGCTTCGTTCGGCGGCGTGGACGCGGCGGTCTACACGCCGCCCGCGGGCCTGGACCTGGACGCGGAGGAGGCGCCGCTCCCGCTCGAAGCGACCGAGCCGGACCGAAGGAGGGGCGGCGAGGTGGGAGCGCGAGGCGGGAGCGCCGGGCGTCCGCCGTTTCGGGGACCCGGTCCCCGGAGCGCCACGGCGTCGGCGACGGCGCTCGAGGCGGCGGCGACGGAGTGGGGCTTCCGCGCCTCCGGGCCCGCGGAGGAGGCGTTCCTGAGGCACCGCGCCAGGCTCCACGTCGAGGCGCGCCGCCGCGCGCGCAGGGAGCAGCTGAAGGACCCACTGGAGCGCGTCGCGCGGTTCCGCGCCGTCGCGGCGGCGACGGCGCCGGCGCCGAAAAAAAAGGGGTGACGAGCGGAAGGTTCGTTTTTGGAAGAAAAGGGAGTAGACTACAATAAACCTTACCGCGAGCGCCGGACGTGCGTCCGATTTCCGCGCGGAGAGAGTCTCTCGATCGCGGAGATCACGCCGCGGCGAGCGCCGCGTCGCGCGCCGCCGTGTCGCTCACGCCCAGCACGTCGACGAACCCGAAGCGCTCGTAGCACAGGGGGCACTCGCACTCGCCCTCGAAGTCCCTTCTCTGTAGCGGCTCGGGACCCGTGAGCGGCGCGCGCGGCGCGGGCGCGCCCGAGCGCGACGCGTCGCGGACGAGCAGGCCCGTCACGGCGTACGCGCCCGGGTCCGCCGCGACGCCGCAGGTCCACCCCTCGAGCGCGGCGGTTCGGTCCTGCGAGACGTAGTGACAATCGGCGACGTCCTCCGTCACGGACGTGCCGACGTGCGTCACGGAGGTGCCCTCCGGGGAGTCCGTGACGTTCAGGCGCACAACCACGAGCGTCGCGGGCGACGACAGGTCGGGCGACGCCGAATCGCCGTACCGGCACGCCGCGGCGAGCGCGGCGCGCGTCGTAGGCGGCGGCGGCGGCGGCGGCGGCGTCGCTGTCGGCGGCGGCGTCGTCGCTGTCGGCGGCGGCGTCGTCGCTGTCGGCGGCGGCGTCGTCGCTGTCGGCGGCGGCGTCGTCGCTGTCGGAGGCGGCGATGTCGAAGGGCAGTCGTACACATCCAGCCGATACAACGTGCCCACGAAAGAATAAGCATAATCATAATCGTCGTGCGCGGTGTACCCGATCGAGATCGGACCGTCGGAGAGAGTCAGCGTCGCGACTTGGCCCCCAATTGGCGTCACCTCGACGGCTTCGCCAACCGTCTCCCCCGTAGCGCAACTGTGAAAGCAGATTTTCCACATCCTCGCGGTCGAGGTGGCGGAATCGTAGTAAAACTCCAAGAAGTATTCCGCTTCGCCGGTGAGCGCGACCGTCGACGATACGGAGTCGCTGGTCTGACACGTCGACTCCATGAACATTGTGCCCTCCGCCCTGATCCCGACGTGCCACGCGCCGCACCCGTTGCTCGAGTCTCCGCCCCACAACAAAAACGTCTGGTCGGACCCTGAGTGCGCGTGATCCATGAGGACGCGCGTATAATACACGCCGCCCGCGGAGGACGTCGTAGTCGACGCGACGTTTTTACCGCGTATATCAACATATTGATAGTCATCATCCATGTAATCATCCGAGTGGAACGATTCGCACGTAGGGTTATACGCGAAGAAACAAAACCCCGTGCCGTCGGAATACACCGCGTCCACTTGGACGTTGGGATCCTTGCACGTTATGCAATCGTCCGCCGCGGTCGGCATATCGGAATACCCGCAATCTTGGCACGACGGGTGGCACGTGCAGTCGCTGACGGGCGTTATCGAGTCCCTGTAGCAACCGGGACCAGTGGGCGCTGTTGGGGCCGAGCCTCCGCCACCTCCCCCCATCATGAGTGTCTCCTCCATCTCAGCGAAATTCGGGTACCCGAGAGTGCTCAACATGCCGGTCAAGCCGTCCGCGACGGTCGTGCTGCTGCTGCTGACTGCCTCGCAGGATTCGCCGAGCACCGCGGTTTCCAAGTTCGGTATAAGGTCACAAGACCCCCCGGTGTACGTGCAGAATTCCACCTCATCGCACGCCAAGAGTGAGGCGCAATAACCAGCCTCGCCGAGAGTGTACGCCATCGCGAGCGTTTGCATCGCGGCGGTCCCACCTTGCATGGAAACAATCGTTTCGGCAGCGCTGAACGTGGGCTCGCAAGTGGTGCCGTTGAAAAAGCAGTTGACGTCACTGCCGCAGGCGCTGGAATCATCATTATGCTGGCCACACGGCGACGTCGTGAGATTACCTGTCACGTGCGTACTTTTCTCAAAGTCCCACGCCGACACACTCGAACTCGTGGGGCTGCACGTTGGCGGCGTCGAACTACCATCAAAGATGCAGAAGTCCGGGCAATTACCCTCGGTCGCGCCGGCGCCGTCGGCGACGTCGCACGCCGCCACGTTCATCCACGCCGTACAGAAATCGACATCCTCGGGCGGATCGGGCGGAGGACCCGAAGACCCCGAAGACCCCGAAGACCCTGAAGACCCCGAAACCATCTCGTTCCAGCTGTTTTCACCATTTCCCTTCGCGATATAGTCGAGATCGGTGGTGCTGTACTCTGCTGCGCACGCCGTGGCGACTTGAATCACGCCGTAACTTTCACTGGAGCTGCACCCACTCCAGTTGCAGTTGTTTTCGAGCCCGTGCTCGCACTGGTCTTGGGATGTGGCGGTTGGGCAATTGCCCATGCCTGAACACGAACCCGAGCCCGAATCCGAGCCCGAGACCCAAACACAGTTATTCTCCTCGCACGTCGTCCCGTCCCTCGAGCCGCACGACTCGGCGTTGGCCGAGCTCGTTCCGCTGCACCCGTAATAGTTGCACCCGTCGACCGATGAACACGTCGACTCGTCGAGCGACTTGCAGGTGTACCGCTGTTTCTCCGCGATCGCGTATTCGGTGATGGCGGCGTTAGCGCCGGTGCTGAGCATCGACGCGTCCACCGCGGCGATGAGAGGCTCGCAGCTAGAATCGGATGAATACCACGTGCAATTTTGATTGGCAGTGCACGTCGTTTCGGTATCGAGCGACCCGCACCCGGAATCGCCGAATAAAAAACTGTCAAGCGGCCCCATCAAACCGTTGTTGTTCTGGTAGCACGCGTCTTCACCTTGCCTGGTAGCGCAGTACTCGTTGTGCCGGGAATCATAATGGTAGCACGCCGTGCCGTCCCATGAACAGGACACCCCATGCCACGCATCATAGTTCGGAGAGATCATTTCGCACATCCCCGGCTCCGACCAGCACTCGTACGGTTGAATCGTTGGACAATCCTGTGAGTTGCACGCCTCATGCGAGCGATAAAGGTTGCAAAACGAGCTGAGATCGGGCCAAGTCGGCGAAGAATAAGAGCCATCATGATCAAGGAGGAGCGACCGCGAAGCGCCCCGGGAGGTTCCGGAGGGGACGGGACTCGAGCCGGACGTCGCGCCGAAACGCGAAAACGCGCTCGACGACGACGGCGCGCGCGACGGCGAGCGTCGCTTCTCCGACGCCGCGCGCAACAGCGATCGTCGCCTACCCGGGGGCGCGCCGGCGTCGGCGCCTGTCCCCGCGCACGCCGCGTCGGCGGACTCCGCCTCGTCATCCGCCAACACGTGCACGACGGAGAACGGATACGCGGAGACGTCTCCGGCGGAGACGCTCCCCGAGACGCGCGCCGCCACCGGCTCGAACGCTTTCCAGCCGAGCGTCCACGTGTCGTTCGTCGCCGACGCGGGCGCGACTTTCGCCGGGACAAACGCCTCGGCGACGATCGAGTGCACGCCGAACCCGGGCGCGTTCAGCCCAGTCGCCGTGGTCGGCGACGACGCGACCGCCGGCGCGGACATCCACGACTCGAGCACGTCCCACGCGGTCTCCTCGCCCGAGCACGCCGACGCCTCTCCGGCGGCGGCGGCGGCGGAGGGTGTGATTTTCCGCACACCCGCCGACGTCGCCGTGACGGAGACGTCCGACGCCGAGAACGTCACCGCCTGCATCAGCAGCGTGCCCGCGCCGTACGACGCGCCCTCGCACGTCCAAAACAGAAACGTGGCGCGGTTGTTGTTAAAACCCAGGTGGTGCCCGTCCGGATCCGCGAGAGACGCGCGCATCCGCGCGAACCCCGCGGGCGAGGGGTCGCCGTTAGGATCCGTCGCGTCCGCGCCGCCCATCGTCGCGGTGACGACGCGGAAGATGTCGCCGTCGGCGACGCCGCCGAGCGCCTCCATCTCGTCCAGGCCCGAGACGGCGCCCAGGAGCGCCTCGCCGACGCTCTCCGCCGCCGGGTAGCACCCCGCGCACGCCAGCTCGGTCCGGAACGTCTCGACGTCGAGTTTCGGAGGGCGGTTCCAAAGCTCCGCGGGCGACGGGTACGGGCAAAAGTGTAACTCGCCGCTGGTCCAGCTGCCCCACGTTCCCTCCGGGTTCGTGAGCCGGTAACACCGCCCGTCGCGCGAGCACGACTCGTCGTGCGGGTTAAACGGCTGGGAAAACGCGCCGCCCCAGCTGGTGCGGTACGCGCCGACGCCGCCGCCGCCCACAAACTCCAGGGGATCGTAGAAACCCTCGACGCCGTGCCAGTCGAACTCGTCCACGTGATGGGCGTTGTCCCCGAACGCGACGACGTGGGGTATGTCATCCGTCTGGGACCAGCAGTTGTGGTCATCGGCGCCGCCGTGCAACTTGCACGGGAAAAGGTCGAAAGGCGCCTCGTCCACGAGCTCGCCTTGCAAGTACACCTGCACGGATTTCGAGCTCCTCCGGAAGTTGAACTTGATCTCCAGGAGGTACGCCGTCGAGGGTTCCAACAGCGCGTCCGGCCGATCGAGCTCGTAGTTCGACTCCGGGACGGATTCCCCGCACGCGTGCAGCACCACCTTCGATCGGTTGTTGTGTTGCCGCACGGAGGAAAACGCGCGCGCGCCGTCCGGAAACACGGGAAACAAGGAGACGCACACGCCGCCCTCCTTGAAGACTTTGTGGGTCTGCGATCCAACCACCGCCGTCGCGACGTCCTGATCGAGGCTCATCAGCCGGATCTTCCCCACCTCGCCCGATCGCGCAGAGTCGGGCGCCTCGAGACGCCACGCCTCGCTCGGCCGGTCGAAGTGCTCGGGCGTGGTGAACCGAAACCGAGCGTACGCAAACGCGTCGCCCCACCAGTCCTCGCCGCTTCCGATATGATCGTCGCGCGGCTGCATGCCGAGCCTCCGCAGGTTCACGTGCGCGCCGTCGTAGCCGGCCGTGTCATACGTGCCCAGCGGCAGGTTGTTGCGCTGCCACGCCTCCGAGCTCGAAACCGCCTCCGCGGCGGAGTACATGGGCGCGGCGCGCGCGTGCGCAACGACTTCGCAGTCGTGGTCGCGCGGGTCAAACGCCGCGCGCGCGGCGCTCGCCGCCGCGCCGGGCGACGCGCCGAGCCAGCCGGTGGGACACCACAGCACGTCACCCCCGTCGCGCTCACCCCACTTGTTCCGCGCGCCGCACGCCAGCTCGCCCGCGGGCTCGCCGGGCCGCCGCGCCGCGTCGCGCGTCCACCCGGGCAGGTTCGGAGAAAAGCACCCGCCCGCGTCGAAGGCGTCGACAAACGCGGACTCCGCGGGGACGTGCCCTCCCGCGCCGACGGCGAGCGGCCCTTCCCGGAGGGAAGAAGCCACCGAGGCGATGTCGACGTCCGTCTCGCTGAACACGAGCTCGCCGTCCGCGTAGATGCTGAGCGACGCCAGGGAGTCCGGCGCGTCCGGCGCGCGCTCAAACGCAAACTCAACCTTGGTGGCTTCGCCGTTGAGCCCGCCCCGCGATCGCGTCGCCGGATCCTCCTCGCCCAGCAGCACGTCATCCGCCGCCGTGGCGCCTCGCACGCCGAAGAACAAGACGCCGTTCGTGGGGTCGGTGCCATCGTCGAAGGCGACTTTGTACCCGCCGAAGAGCCCACCCGCGCCGCGCGCGCTGGTCGCGTCGCCGCCTAGCACGAACATGGTGTAGTAGTTGAAGTTCTCCGCCACCGCGTCGGGATCCGCCGAGGCGCGCGTGGTGGAGTTTAAGTACGCGTCCGGGGTCCGGACGTGGAACCTGGCGTACAGGATGCCTTCCTTGGTGACGTTGACGTCGCCTCCGGTCACGTTGAACCCGGGCTCCTCGATCCCGAGCGCGACCGGCGCGCACCCGGAGTGGTACCCGGAGTACAGCGCGTAGTCCCCCGCGTAATCGGACGCGGACGCGCCGGGCAACGCCGCGAGCGCGAGCGCGGCGAGGACGAGCGTCGCCGCGCGCGGGGCGGCCCCGCGGGACTGGCGGACGCTTCGCGCCATCGCGCGCGCGCGGGCCGGAGGCGGCGACCCCGATCGACGACGCGAGAGCCGGGCGTGAGAGCCGGGCGGATCGGCGTTCGTCCGACTCGACCGACAACGGGAGGGAACCCGCGCGCGTGAAAAACCGCTCAACCGGAAAGCCGAAGGCTGCGCGCCGGCGCGGCGCCTCGGGAGGTCGAGTCGCCCGCGCGTATCGCGAACCCCGTCTCTTGGCGGAGACGGAGCGTGCGAGCGCGAGTGGCCGGCGCGACGCGGAGCGCGAGAACGGGAGCGAACGACGAAAAAAGCGGGGGTGACAACCGCTTCCGCCAAGAATGAAAAACGAAGACGGGATAATATTCGACAAAACGGGGTGGGTGTTGGGAGGGCGGCCGTAAAAGCGAGGGAAAATCGAGGGTCTAATAGACCATGTTCTGATGGTTTATAATAGCGTGGCCGATATGACAACGTGGCAACTGTCGAACTGCTAGTCTACGTATTCCTTTTGGAATTGCAGTGTACACGTGCACGCGTCACGAGGTACGTCACGAGGCCCCCTCCCGCCGACCCGACCGCCCGCGTGTTCGGCCCACCTCGGGAGCCGCGCGTCGTGCCTCCGCGCGTGTCGTCCCCGAGTGCCCCCCCGCGCTCGTGCTCGTCGAGCACCAGATCTTCGACGGGCTCGAAATTCCCGTGATCAGCTCGGCGCGCGCGTTCTCTCGGGCGGCGCGATGACGTTCACCGACGCGCACGACGCGGATACGGGCCACGTGCTGCTGGACGCCGACACGTTCGAGCACGCGATGGCCGAGCTGTTGTCCCCCGGGCCGCTCAGTTTGTCGCCGCTCCTCGACGTGGACGGCGTCGACGACAGCTTCGGCCTGCACGGCGACTTTCCGTCGCCGAACGCCGGCTCCGCCGCGCACGCGAGCAAGGAGCTCTCCGGCGGCGCCACGGTGAGCAAGATTAGCGACGACTCGCGCGCGCTGGGCGATTCGCGTTCGGACAAAGAAAACCCCGCGGCGCGCGGGAAGAAGAGGCGCGTGAACACGAACCAGGCGGAGGTGCAGAAGCGGTACCGCGAGCGGAAAAAGTCCAAGCTCGAGGACCTGGAGCGCACCGTCGCCGAGCTGCGCGAGCAGGTCCGCTCACTGCGGTCCAAGTCGCGCTTGGGGTCGGACTCCCCCTCCGCGAGCGACCCCCAGAGCGACTCTGCGGGGAAGGGCAGCAGGGACTCGGACGACGACGTCGTCGCGCTCGGGGCGCCGCACGCGCACTACGAGTTGTCTTTCCCGGCGCGTTCGCCCTCGCCTCCTCGCGACTCGCGCGATGGGTTCGACGGCGGCGCGCTCGGAGCTGAGGCGCGCCATGACTCAGAATCACTCAGGATCCGCGAATCCGGCGCGCTCATGCGCGATGTGGCCGCCGCGGCCATCAAGAGTGTCGCCGCCTCGAATGGGCGCGCGCCGAAGCTGCTGCACCCGTGCTTCGCGAAGGCGCTGGAGATGGGCGAGGTGCTGCGGGACGGCCCGGGGACGAAAAAGAAGGCGCCGACGTCGTTCCGGTCGTTCACCGAGGTGGAGCTCTTCTACGCGAACCAGGAGAAGGTGTACGACCTGTCCGTAGAGAAGCTGAAGGGGCTGGTGCGAGTGGGCGCGAGCGACGACGTCGTGCGCGCGGCGGTGCTCGACATCGTGAACGTGGTGGGCGACGCGCGGCGCGAGCGCCCGGACGTCGCGTTTTTCACCACGCATCAGGCGGAGATCCAGATGATCGACGACGACTGCACAGTCAACCCCGAGGCGCCGCACGACCGAAGCTGGTTCACGAAGGGATGCGGCACGTCGTGCGCGTACATGGTCAAGTCTGTGGTCGACCGCAAGCTCATGAAGGGCGACTGGCCCCGCATCGTGCGGTCCGTGTGCGAGGCGCTCCCCCCGATGGACGTCACCGCCATCTGCGACTGGGGAACCGAATTCCTCACGTCGCGCCGCGACGTGCTGCTCTCGCGCATGGCGACGATTTCGAAGTACAACAAGGTCAACGTCGGGGATAGCCCCTCCAGTGACCCTCGCGTGTTTGGCTGGTCCGCCGCAGACCTGAACGCGGACCGCGACGCGAAGGACGCCATGTACAAAGAACTCTTCGAGGGGCTTCAGGAGGAGTTTCGCCTGCATCACGAGGGCACAGTGAAACTGTTCAGCACGCTTCCCCCGCGCAGCGCGGCGGCAATCATCATCCTCACGCATCCCGTCGCGCTGGACATGTTTTCGCTCGCCACGGAGCTGAAGCGCGCGCGGGGGCTCAAGCCCGGGAACCTGAAGTGGCTCCTTGGTGAGGATTTCCCTGTTCCCGTGCCGCCGGAGGACGGAGAAGCGCCCACCGCGTGAAGGTCGCGGGCGAACGCGACGGCGACTCCATTCTTTACGGCGCGATGGTACACGGGTGATTGACGTAAAGTTTATCGATACGACGTGTGTTCCTACCGGAGGGTTACACAAACAATTCACATAGCGATGTAGACTACTACTTGTATGCATAAGACTACTGTACGCATTATTCATTTATAGACTACCTTCGTATTGTATACAGCCGGATACACTCGCCGCGCCGTCGCGACGCACAAAAGTTCACGCCGCGACAATCGGGTCTTTCTGGAAGGCGTTTCGCAGTTGCCCGCACGCCGCCGCCGCCTCCAGCCCCCGGGTCTGCCTGATGCTGGCGGGGACGTTCATCTCCTCCAGGATGTCCCGGAACTCGTGCACCGCCGCGCGCGGCGGGCGCTGGTACTGCTCGGCGTCGTCCACGGCGTTGTACGGGATGAGGTTGACGTGCGACGCGAGCTTCTTGGTGTAGAGCAGCCTGGCGAGCGCCTCGGCGTGCCGCGGCGAGTCGTTCACGCCCGCCAGCAGCGTGTACTCGAACGTCACGCGACGCCCCGTGGCCACGAAGTACTGCTCGCAGTCGTCTAGCAGGTCGTTCAGCGGGTACGCCTTGGCGCTCGGGATGAGCGACTCGCGCAGCGTCTGGTCCGGCGCGTGGAGCGAGACGGCGAGGGTGCTCTGCAGGCGCGCCGCGGCGAGCCGCTCCAGGCTCCCGCGCACGCCCACGGTGCTTATGGTGATGTGCCTCGCGCCGATGCCCACCTCACGATTCAGCGCGTCGTGCGCGCGCAGCACGTTCGGCACATTCAGCAAGGGCTCGCCCATGCCCATGAACACCACGTTCGTGACGCGCGTCCCGAAGTGCTCCTCGAGCGACACAACCTGGTCCACAATCTCGTGCGGCGCCAGATTGCGCGCGAACCCCCCCTTGCCCGTGGCGCAGAACGTGCAGCGCATGGGGCAGCCGACTTGCGAGGAGACGCACGCAGTGAGCCGATGCTTGCCATTTTCCGTGGCGGGGATGCCCACCGTCTCCACCACGCGGTCGTCCGCGAGCCGGAGCAACAGCTTGGCGGTGCCGTCGGTGGCGGCGGCGACGTGGTGCACCGCGGACCGGCCGATTTGCACGTTCGCCGCCTTCAGCGCCTCGCGCGCGCTCTTCGGCAGCGTCGTGAGATCGTCCACCGTGCGCGCGGGTGTGGCGCCGTACAGGTGGTCGCGCAGCTGCTTCCCCCGGAACGCGGGCAGGCCGTTCTCCTTCGCGAACGTCTTCAGCTCGGCTGTCGTCAAACCCAGCAGGTGGAACTCGGCGGGCGCCAGCGATCTCAGCAGGTCGTCCGCGGAGGGCGTCGTCGCGGAAGGCGCCGCCGTCAAGATGGAGCGCTCGTACGTCGCGCGCGCGTCGCTCTGGGACTCCTCCACCAAACGCGCGTCCAGGTCGTTCCACTCGCCGTCACGCACGCCCTTCGCGCGAGGCACCTGCGTCGGCTCCACCGCCGCCGCGTTTTCCTGCGCGGCGGCGCGACACACGTGCGCGGGCGGGGCGGGGCGCGCGGACGGGAGAACGCGCGCGCGAAGCGACGCGCGAGGGCGCGACCCCGCGAAGGTCGTCACGGAAAGCGCGGTGGCGGCTGCGGCGGACATCGTACGCCTACTTCACCACGGAGCGCGCTCCGGAAAGTGATTGGCGATAAAGCGCATTGCGCCCTCGACACGTGTCCCGAGGGCGCATGCCGATTCATTGGTCGCCGCGCACGAGAGGGGTGCGCTGACGTGCGACTCTGACGGCCCCCGGACCCGCGTGCGTCGCGCGCGCGCACTTCCGTCTCGGATTCGCACCTCCACGGCCTCGCGCGAGGAGCCGCCCACGGTGTCGCGCGCCGTCCTCCGGTCCCGCGCTCGCCGCGCCCGCGGAGCCCCCGATGTCGGCGTCCGCGGAGGACGCCCGCCGCAGGGCCGAGGTGTCGCGGCTGTTCTCGGAGTTCGCGCCCAAGTTCCCGGACGCGCCCGAGATCACCGCGGAGGCGCTGCTGCGTGCCTTTTCCGCGCGGGACGGCACGTACGCGCGCGGCTCGAAGCCCGTCGTGGTGGTGGACGTGCGCACGGACGCGGAGACGCGCGTGAGCGTGATCCGCGGCGCGCTGACGAAGCGGGCGTTCGAGGCGCGCCTCGACGCGGGCGATTTCGCGACGCACGCGGTGGTGGCGTACTGCACCATCGGGTACAGGAGCGCGCAGTACGTGGAGAAGCTCCGGAAGGAGAAGAACCTGGACGCGTACAACCTGCGGGGCAGCGTTCTGGCCTGGACACACGCTGGCGGCGAGCTGGAGACGACCGAAGAGAGACGCGCGACGACGGACGTGCACGTCTTCGGAAAGGATTGGGACTTGGCGCCGAGCGCGTTCGACGCGGTGTATTTCCAGGCGCCGGCGCTGAGCGTCGTCGCGGGTTTCGTGCCGGACGCGCTCAAACCGTGGCGGTGGTTCAAGAAGTAAGAAGGTGCCGCGAGAGTCTTCATACGGCGCGCCGCGAGAGTCTTCCAGTCGTCGATCCGGAAATACGTACTAGTAAGTTAGTGCGTAAGATAGTTACACGTTACGTTCTTTCTCGCGCGGAACCTCCTCGTTTTTTCGCGTCCCGCGACGCGCGCGTTGCGGCGTTTCACCTTCCGACGCAGTTTCAGCACCCCAGCAGGTCGAGCATGATGGCGTTTTGCGCGTGCATGCGGTTTTCCGCCTCCTGGAACACCAGCGAGTACTCCGCCTCCATGACCTCGTCCGTGCACTCCAGGCCGCGCTCGGCGGGCAGGCAGTGCATGAACTTGCACTGCGGCCCCGCCTTTTGGAAAAGCGCGCCGTTGATCTGGAAACCGTCAAACGCGGCGTACCGGGACTCGCCCTCCTCCTTCTGCCCCGCGTTCATGGACGCCCACACGTCCCCGTAGATCACGTCCGCGCCCCGCACCGCCTCGTCGGGGTCGTGCCTGATTTCGATGGTGCTCACCCCCGCGGCCCGCGACCGCGCGACGAGCTCGGCGTCCGGCTCGAAGCCCTTCGGGCAGCAGCACACGAAGTGGATCGGGTAGACGGCGGCGAGCTCCAGCCAGGAGTGCACGATGTTGTTCCCGTCGCCCACGTAGACGATTTTTTTGTTTTTGACCTCCCCGAACGCCTCCTTGATGGTGAGCGCGTCCGCCATGATCTGGCACGGGTGGTTGAAGTCAGTGAGCCCGTTCACCACCGGCACCGAACCGTACGCGGCGAGGTCCAGCACGTCCTGGTGCGCAAACGTGCGCGCCATCACGATGTCGTTGAACCGAGACAGCACGCGCGCGATGTCCCGCGTCTCCTCGCGGCCGCCGAGGCCGATGTCGTTCGGGCCGAGGTAGATGGCGTGCCCGCCGAGCAGGTGGAAGCCCGTCTCGAAGGACACGCGCGTGCGCAGGGAAGGTTTGGTGAAGATCATGCACAGCGTCTTGCCCTCGAACGGGCGGAAGGACCGATCGCCGGAGGAGAGCTTGGCCTTGACCTCGGCCGCGCGGTCCAGCAGGTGCTGAACCTTGGCCTCGTCCAGGTCGTCGATGGCGATGAACGAGGGCGCGGGGGGCTCGTCGCCCTGGGGCATGGCCTGCGCGCGGGACGTGGGAGGAGCGGAGAGGGTTAGGGTTGCAAGGCGGACGGACGGATGCGATTGTCCCGAGACCGCGATCCGGGCGGCGGGCGGGTGAACGGGGCTCGGGGACGCACCTTGCACGCGACGCGACGCGCGGGGAGCGCCGCGGTGCGGCGGACCACCGCGGTGCGGCGAGCCGGGGCCGGCGCCGCGAGGGAGGCGGAAGCGGAGAGCGTGAACATCCCGAACTGTGCTCCGAAATTCTGACGCGAGCGGGACGAGAGCAGCCGTGACCGTCTGCGGGGATCCGCTGGCCTTCCGTGGCAGATCACGCTCGGATCACGCCCGCTCGAGTCCGGAACACACGATTTCGTCAGAAGAAATAACGCATTTTTTCTTTCACGCGTCGACATTTCTCGACGGATGATGACGCGACGACTCTTGCCTCCACTCAGCCCCGCGTCGCTCACTCCGCGCCTTGTTTCTCCGCGCCTTCCTCCTCGTCGTCGCTGTGCAGGTTCCCGAACCCCACGCCGTCCACGCCCAGACTCGCCAGGAGCTGCGACGCCGGCCCCGCCGCGCCCGCCTGCTCGCGGTAGCTCCTAAGCACGTTGGACACGAGGTTCAGGTCGACGTCCAGCGGCTCGCCGTCGCCGTCCGCCTCGCCGCCGCTCTCGTCGCTCTCGTCGCTGTCGTCGGACGAGGAGGACCCCGCGGCGGCGCCTCCGCCTCGGCGCGCGCCTTCGAACCCGCGCGGGTTCGATCCCGCGCGGGAGCGGGAGGACTCGCCTCCCCGCGCGTACGCCGGCGCGCTCGGCTTTTCGTTTCCCGGAAACGAAAAGTCGGCGTTTCCGGACGCGAACGGCGCCGCCGCCGCCGTGCCCGCCAGCTGTCGTCGCATGGCGCGCTCGTACTCCCCGCTGAACGCCGCGCCCCCCCACTCGCCGCCCTCGTCGTCATCGTACACGTAGGAACCGGAACCGTTCGCGTTCGCTCGCTTCCGAGAAACGTCAGCCTTCTCGTCGCCGTCGTCCGAAGAGCCGCCGTCCGAAGAAGACCCGGAAGACCCGAACCCGGAGGAGAAGTCGTCGTCCGAGTCCGTCGCCGTGCCCCCCGCGAGCCCCCCCCCCCCCCCCCCGCCGCCCCCCCCCCCCCCCCCGCCGCCCCCC
>Ga0181559_10004439_pt1 | contig 13614 bp, 6 predicted proteins | sample 011ome_21_FD_133752 | JGI IMG/M metagenome (GOLD analysis project Ga0181559, IMG submission 133752) | Coastal salt marsh microbial communities from the Groves Creek Marsh, Skidaway Island, Georgia - 011508AT metaG (megahit assembly) | ecosystem: Environmental > Aquatic > Marine > Intertidal zone...
AGGCGAGATACTTAATGGACTGATACCGTGCCTGGAACTGTCCTCAACAGTTAAACGACCATTGAATTACAAACTCTTATCTAGATTACTGGGAACTATCTGCGTCCTCATGGGCGCTTCGATGCTTTTTAGTCTCCCGTTTGCGATTCCGTTACTGTCTGGCGAACCACCAGAACGGTTCTCAGAATACGAGCAACGTGGCGTCCTTGCCTTACTCCAAAGCATGGCAATATGCATCACGGTGGGATTGGCATTTCGATGGATTGGCCGAGGACCACAGAAAGGGACTCTGTTTCAAAAAGAAGCAATGGCAGTTGTGGGATTAAGCTGGATCTTTGCAACCGTCTTGGGCGCTTTACCTTTTTTTCTCAGCCAAACCCAAACGGTTCCCGGAAAAGACATTACTTTCATTGAGTCGATGTTTGAGTCTCAGTCAGGCTTTAGCACGACCGGAGCGACGATTTTGACTGACCTCGAGTCAGTTAAAGCCGTCCCCAGATGCATTCTGTTTTGGAGATCATGGACGCACTTCCTCGGTGGCCTTGGAATCGTCGTGCTATTCGTTGCAATCCTTGGTCAAGGATCTTCCGGCAAGGCAATGATGCGAGCAGAAATGCCAGGACCTAATAAAGAAGGAAGCAAGCCCCGCATGCAGCACACAGCGTTAGTGTTCGCATCGATTTATGTCTCACTGAATATGCTTCTCACACTGATTTACTTGCTCGAGGGAATGAGTCTTTTCGATGCCGCCTGCCATGCATTTGGAACGATGGCTACGGGTGGCTTCAGTACTTACAACTCGAGCTTAGGACACTTCAATAGTCCTGTGATTGAATACACGACAATCATATTCATGATACTTGCAGGTACCAATTTCACATTGCTCTATCTCACACTTATCAGCGGACCCAAACGTCTTCTCAAAGATGCCGAATTTCGAATATTCATCTTGATCATCGCAGCAGTAAGTGCAGGCATCATTTTCTTTGGCGTTCGAGCGAGCGATACTGGTTTTGAGACGTTTTCCCAAGCTTTGCGACGGGGCCTATTTCAAGTTGTATCGGTGCTGACAACCACTGGATATGGAACCGCCAACTATGATCAGTGGAATGCGTTCGGGAGAGGTATTCTTTTACTGATGATGTTCGTCGGCGGTTGTGCAGGAAGCACCGGTGGAGGACTTAAAGTCATACGACATATTCTTTTTTATAAAATACTGAGACTCGAAATTGAAAAATCTCACCGCCCGAGAGTGGTTCGCTCTTTACGCATTGGAGGCAACTCGATCGACGAACCAAATCTAGCGCATTCAATCGTTGTTTATTTTTCAATCATTCTTGCCTTGTTTGTCTTTTCTTGGCTCTTACTGATTACTTTCGAACCCAACACCCTTTGGGAAAGGCAACAAGTCGTCGGTCAATATGTCGACTCTGACGGTCGAGAACTTGTCACAGTAGATATGCTTGAAGAGAAATTACTTGACTCGGCTAGCGCTGTCGCGGCCACCTTAAATAACATCGGTCCCGGATTAGGGGTGGTGGGTCCAACCAAAAACTATGCTGGTTTCTCACAAGGATCGAAGCTACTTTTCGTCTGGCTAATGATGCTCGGCCGAGTTGAAGTGTTTAGTGTCTTAGTCCTAATTTTCCCTACCTTTTGGAGACGTGTTTAAAACGCTGAAGCAGTCTTCCTATTGCAATTTGCACAGCCACAAAATATGGTGTACAAAAAAACACCATTCAGTGCTGCAGTCGAATGCAATACACAGAACTACGCTGCAAAAGCAATTTCTCATTCCTCCGTGGCGCCTCCCATCCGCATGAACTAGTCGAGTCCGCGCATAAGCTGGGTTATGCCGGGTTGGCAATTACCGACTTAGCATCCGTTGCAGGGGTCGTTCGCGGTCACACCGCGGCAAAGGATCTAGGGCTTCCCTTTATCGTTGGTACAGAAATTGATCTATTCGACGGCCCTAGTATCACACTTTGGCCAATGAATCGAATTGGCTATGGACGGATGTGTCGTATCATCTCTCGTGGTAGAACACGGACCGAAAAAGGCAGCTACAAAATCGGCTGGCAAGATATCTGCGATCTCAACGAGGGCCTGCTTACGGGGATCGTGGGTTCCAACCCCGTTCTAAACTCTACGAGTGATTTTTTAAGCAGTCATTGCTTTGGTCAGATTCGTGATGCTTTTGGCGACCGAGCTTATTTACTCGGAGAACTACACCGGGGTGTTGATGACCAAACCTCCCTTGAACAATTTCACACCTTGGCTCGACGAATTGCTTTACCCCTAGTCGCTACGGGTAATGTTCACTATCACGCAGCTGAACGAATGCTGGTTCATGACTGCATCACAGCGATTCGAAATGGCACAAGGATCGAATGCCTCAGTCACAATAATTTCTCTAACAGCCAGTATCATTTACGAGAGTTGAGTGAGATCGCTGAGCTTTATCGATCGCATCCGGATGCGATCGATCGCACAAATGAAATACAGAATCGTTGCAAATTCTCTCTTGATGAATTGCGTTATGAATATCCGGAAGAGATTGCACCACCGGGGACTTCTCAACTGGAGCACCTAAAAAGACTTACTTGGGAAGGTGCAAAGTGTCGCTGGCCGGAAGGGGTTCCGACGACAGTAATAAAACTTCTAAGACACGAACTCTCGATCATTGAGGATCTTCGTTACGAATCCTACTTTTTAACAGTGTGGGATCTCGTTCGGTTTGCGCGTCAACAAAACATTCTTTGCCAAGGTAGAGGATCTGCTGCAAACTCAGCGGTTTGCTACTGCTTGGGAATAACAAACGTTGATCCAAGTCAATCAGATGTACTGTTCGAAAGATTCATCAGCCGCGAACGAAACGAAGCCCCTGATATTGATGTTGATTTCGAACACCAACGAAGAGAAGAGGTTTTACAGTATCTCTACGCAAAATATGGACGTGATCGCGCTGGAATGACGGCTACCGTGGTGTCTTTTCGAACTCGAAGTGCCTTACGTGAGGTTGGTAAGTCGATTGGATTATCAGGCGACACATTAGATTCGATGAGTAAGCTTGGCAGTCGCGACGAACCATTTTCTTCGCAATGCCAACGGGCAGGGCTAGACACTAACTCCGATATTGGAAAGCGATTCGTCTACCTTGTTGAAACAATCACAGGTTTCCCACGCCACCTGTCACAGCACGTTGGTGGAATGGTGATGACCTCTGGTAAGCTTTGCGAATTGTGTCCAATTGAAAATGCCTCAATGGACGACCGTACGATCATTCAATGGAATAAAGATGATTTGGATGAGCTAGGAATTCTCAAAGTCGACATTCTTGCCTTAGGTATGCTATCCGCGATTCATCGATGTTTTGACTTGGTGAGAAAACATTATTTCAAAGCATTGACCTTATCGAACATTCCCGCTGACGATCCCTCTACTTATGAGATGATTTGCCAGGCTGATACGGTTGGAGTTTTCCAAATCGAGAGCCGAGCGCAAATGAGCATGCTACCTCGACTTCAGCCAAGATGCTTCTATGACTTAGTAGTAGAAGTTGCCATTGTTCGACCAGGCCCCATACAGGGAAACATGGTACATCCCTACCTCAAAGCGAGACAAAATCCGTCGGCGGTTCAATATCCGAATCCTGAAATCAAAAAGGTCCTAGAGAAAACGCTTGGAGTTCCAATCTTTCAAGAACAAGCCATGAGACTTGCGGTCGTTGCAGCTGGATTTACACCCGGCGAAGCGGATCAACTGCGTCGAGCAATGGCGGCTTGGCGTCGTCCTGGAGTCATTGAAAAGTTTCGCAACAAATTACTCAATGGAATGAGAGACACTGGTCTATCAGAGCAATTTGCCGAGCACATTTTCAATCAAATTAGAGGTTTTGGTGAATACGGCTTCCCAGAGTCTCATGCAGCGAGCTTTGCTTTGCTAGTTTACGCTTCGTGCTATCTCAAGCGACATTTCCCCGCGGCTTTTTGCGCGGCGTTACTGAATAGCCAGCCAATGGGTTTTTACTCACCCGCGCAATTAGTCTCCGACGCACAGAAACATGGTGTTTCCTTCAGAAATCCAGACGTAAATTTCAGCGAATGGGACTGCACACTCGAACACGCTAACCGAGACAGGCGATCTGTCGCGAAGGAAAATCCGAAACATTCGAATCATCTCGTGGTTCGCCTTGGCCTGAACACCATTCACGGTTTAAGTCGGGATACAGCGACAAAAATCTATCAGGAGAGAACTTCGGGAGGACCCTTTGAATCGATGTCTAATTTCATCGATAGAATTGGATTAAGCAAAGGAGAGATTTCCAATCTTGCAGATGCAAACCTTTTCCAATCCATCAACAATGATCGAAGGAAAGCGATTTGGGATTCACTTGACCAAGAATCCTCTACGAAGCCGCAACCATTATTCAGCAGAATGTTTGATGAAGATCGACACCCTCAGGTACTTGCACCCATGACAGAACAGCAGGAAGTGCATGCTGATTATCAAATGCAGGGTCTCAGCCTTCGAGGCCATCCGATTTCATTTTTACGAAGTTGGCTCGAAAATCAAAGCTGTAAGTTGATCGCAGAACTAGAAGAAACACGAAGTGGTAGATTTGTTCGCTTAGCGGGGCTTGTTCTACTTCGGCAGCGGCCCGGAACGGCGAAAGGAATTACTTTCGTCACCATTGAAGATGAGACCGGCCAAGCAAATCTTATCGTTCACCCAGGAATCTGGAAGCGATTTATTAGAGTTGCACAAACAAGCAACGCATGGATTATCTTCGGTCGAGTCGAAAAATCTGGTCACATCATTCATGTGATCGTCAACAAACTTGAAGACTGTAGTGAAGCTCTGCAACTACATCAGAATCGCTCAAGAAACTTCCGCTAAATATCGACGGTTTTCATAATACATTCGGCGCGACAAAACGTGTAGTTCGATAGGTCTGTACATTTGACACATGCCACTGACCTTGACCCATAGAATCAACGAGATAATCGAGGGTCATACTGATCTTTGCATCACTCGATCCGGTCGGATCCGCGATCACTAATTCGGCATGCTGATTTCGGTAACGCGTATACAGACGCGTAGGTAGATCAAACACCCACTCAGCTCCTGCCCCACGTTTTCGAATCATCTCATTGACGCCGCTTTGCTCGAATTGCTCGTAGTTTTCTCGAGCCTGAGGCGCTCCCTGGTAGTGCTCTTCAAGGGACATCGTTGGGTCCATCCGATTGACATAATCCTTATTTAATTCCATGGCAAATTCAGTCTCACCCATGGCGATCACGTCTAAATAAATCAGCGCGAACTTTTCGGCCTGCCTTGAAAGCATGAAAGTCTTGAACCAAGGCATGAAAAAACTACATGTACCAAATCCGATGGCTAGGCATATGCCGAGCCGAGCAGGCTTCACTCCGAGGGGTGCAATTCCGTTGAAGCGGCGAAGTGCAAAAGCTCCTACCAGAATCCCCGCCAGCGAGAAAAGCATCAGCGGGCGACCCACCAATCCAAGCGAGCTAAGACAGCCAAGCAGAAGACAAAAATATCCAGAGATGCGCAGCGGCGCAACATCTGAATCAATCGCTTCAAAACCAGACTCCGCGTTCATTCGTGGAATAGGCGAGTCGCTCATCTAAAACCCTCTGAAAGCCGAACTTAAAAATTAAATGTTGCACCAATCATTAAGCGTGCTGCGAACCTTACTTCGGTACACAGTCTAATCACACCAAAAGCCGACATTACGATGTCCATCAAAAAAACACATCTATCGTGAAACCTAGCATTTGTTGGTTCAAAGACCGGAAAACTCCAACCAAAAGCAGATTTTTTGCTTATTCATCTCGCGTCAAACGCAACAAGTGTTACGTCTTGCGACATCAAATGGTTTTCCCAAAAAAAACTTGCTATCGATTTGGTGGATTACGTTTTTCGGTCACGAAATAGGCGAGCATCATTTGGATTTCAAATTACCCGATAGGTTTAGGGATCGGATGATGAAAGTTCTGTCTTTCCTGACCTAGCACGGAGTTTTGAGAGAATACAGTGTGCGGCACGGTTCGATGCACCGGGCGTTGCAAACTGATCAGCTAGATCCTGTAGTTCCTCACGAACCTTAAGGCTGTAGTCTGCATCACCAAGAAATCGGTTAATTGATGAAGCCAGCATTTCTATTGCCGGTTCTGGATTGCCAACGGAAATAAATTCCGGATAAACCTTTCCTTTCCCCATTAGGTTAGGAAGCGTAAAGCTATCCAGATTCACCAAACGTTTACCAATCTCGTAAAAGAATCGACCGATTCGATAAATCACCACAGCAGGAGTTTTCCTCGCCATCAACTCTAAGCTAACGCTTCCGCTAACCATCATTGCGCACTCGCTCGCGTCAATAATCTCACTTGTTCTACCGACGAAAAAATCGATTGGAAGTCGTTGATCCTCGGTCGTCAATTCGTTCCTGCAAAATAAACATTGGTTCTCTCTGTATGCGGCAACCAAAAATTTTACATCTGCCTGTGAACGGTGAATTCGGCGGATGGCCTCTAACATCAATGGCCAATTACGCTCGACTTCATGCCGACGTGAACCCGGTAGCACGGCGACCAGTTTTTTCCCAGTGAGCCGTTCCTGTGCAAAACGCTCAAGCGTCGGAAGGTGCAACTCTGACTGATGGACTGCATCGAAAAAAGGATGACCAACGTAGGTCGTATGAATACCATTGCTGGTGAAGAATTGCTCTTCGACAGGAAGAACCGCCAAAACCTCGTCGACGGTTCGACGCATCTTTTTCAGTCGCCATTTCCCCCATGCCCAAAGTTGAGGAGGACAGTAGTAAAAGACAGGTATGCCGTGCTTTTTAGCAGCTTTTGCGATGTGCCAATTGAACCCCGGAAAGTCGACTAAGATAACCGCGTCAATGTCGCTGTGTTGAAACAAAGTCTCAGCTTGCTCTGCGAATCGAAAGAACTGCCTTAACTTTGGGAGCACTTCGAGAAACCCCATCACTGCATGCTGAGTCAGCTCAACATCAAGCCGACAGCCCGCTTCTCGCATTGCTGGCCCACCAAACCCACGAATTTCTATTTCAGAATCAATCTTTAAAAGCTCATCGATTAAACGAGCTGCATGCTGATCCCCACTGGGCTCGCCAACGGAAAAAAAAATCCTAGGAGACATGAATGAAGCCTTCGCGATACGTAAATCGAAGCCAGATTTTTTTTGCTGATTGGTACTAAAAAATCATGATCATCTTGAGTCAATGGCGATCGCTAGTATTCGCCGCTTACTACGATTACCAGAAATGCAAAAAAACGTTGATTCCAATAAAAAAGGCCTCCTGAGTTAATCTCAGAAGGCCTTTTTCGTACGTTACGCCTGAAGAACTCCAGAACTGTATACGACGCTAAGATTAGCGAACGTAGACTGCACTGGCTTGAATGACGCGACGATTTGTAGAAACACGAGCACTCGGATCAACAACTGGAGCTGGGATTGGTGCAGCACGCATTGAGGTGACAGCTGCAGCAGGCTCACAACCGCAAGCTGGCTCTTCACATCCGCAAGCTGGCTCTTCACATCCGCAAGCTGGCTCTTCGCAACCGCAAGCTGGCTCACCAGCTTCTTCCCCCGCATCGCAGCTATCACAAGCGTTGGTGGAGCAGCTAGCGAACAATTTCGCCAAAAGTCCGCCGCACTTCGGGCCGGCAACCGAGTCACAGCCTGGCTCGCAACCTTCAGCAACTGGCTCACAACCGCAAGCTGGATCCTCTTCTGATCCGGCGTCGCAACCGTCATCGCAGCCGCTCATCGTTGGGAACAACTTCGAAAGTAGTCCACCGCACTTTTTAGCCGCAGGGGAGTCACAACCGGGCTCACAGCCTTCAGCTGCTGGCTCACATCCGCAAGCTGGCTCTTCACATCCGCAAGCTGGCTCTTCTGAACCTGCAGGTGCTTCGCAGCCGCAAGCGGGTTCTTCGCAGCCACACGCTGGATCTGCTTCACATTCAGCGGTTGCATCGCAAGCCGCTGTATCACAACTTGAACCGCACTTGATTCCAAGCATTCGATCCAAAAGGTCAAAGCCAAAAGAGGGGCTGCTGATTCCGCAACCGATCACCATGGCCATAGTTAAAATAGTCCGCTTCATTGGAGCCACATCTCCCTTTCGCAATTTGGCGGTTCAATTCATGTCGGATAATCAACGCTGTGAGTTAATTGTGAGGTCGCTTCAATCGCGGGAGGTGCAGTCGGCGGACGAAGTCGCCGGCGAGCACACCTCTGGACGCTGTCAAACAACTCAAGCACTTTAATCTGCGTTTAAATTACAGAGTGCCGACTTCGTTCAGTCGTTCGTTCACCAACCTCGCAACAACCCAACCCGCGTTTTCTCACGTGCATCCGACACTCGGCTGCTGACATCCTCTGCCAGTCAGCACAGGGCTGGGGTCATCAACCAGAGGAGTGAGACAACGAGCCCCGTTCCATCTAATTGAGATCTGTATCGATATCGACGCAGATTGGGCTTAAAATCACTGTTCCATGGGATTTTCATCCGGATGTAAAGCTTTAACGATCAGGCAACTTTCTTAGCCCTTTGTTTTCGACTGCATCGTCCCGTCGTGATCTAATTATTGCATTCCCGAGGAAGAAACAACAAAAGCACACCCCCCCCTTTCGAGTGGACCATCCGCGTCGTAGGTGATCAAGTGCGGGGCGTACAATGAGTTGGCCAATGTGCCGCCAATTCACGACTGTTCACTCCAGGACATTGACACCGCGCCTTTTGTAACCACGTGTGGAAAGCAGTTATCAAAAGGTCCCCCACCCCCTTCCCACCTTGTGATACCAATGAATCATTTTCAGCCCGAAATCATTAATCTCACTGAACTCCCAGGGACAGCGTGTCCATGTGGTACCGCTCGACGGGCCTTCCAAGACCAATCCAATTTCCCTGCAACCGTTCACCTCACCGATATCCAAAGTGATGCCAAGTCGCATTACCACAACAAACTCACCGAGGTGTACGTGATTCTATCCTGCGATTCGGACGCAGAAATCGAACTTGACGGGACATGTTATCCTGTGAGGCCCCTAACCGCTGTTTTTATTCCTCCGGGTGTAAAACACCGAGCGGTTGGCAAGATGCAGGTGTTAATTATCTGCAATCCAAAGTTCGATCCTACGGACGAGAATTTCTAGAGGATTTCACAAGATGCCCCATTCGCGTAAACTCTCCTTGTAAGCTATTGTCGACAGGCCAAAAAATGTCGTCTGCTAACCCATCTCCCTTTTTTCAACACCCGAGTTCTTCTATGCGTCTTTTTTCAAAAACGCAAATCTTCAAGGTCTACTTCCTGCTAACCGTCAGCACCAGTGGATTGATTTCAGGTCTACAAGCGGCAGACTGGCCGTATTGGCGAGGCCCGAAATTTGATGGTACTGCCAAAGCGACGAATCTACCCGACAACTGGGACTCAGACGGAGGCGAAGGTAGCAACCTGCTGTGGGTCAGAGATGACATTGGTGGTCCGTGTACTCCTATCGTGATGAATGGGAAGCTGTACACGATTCAAAGATCAGAACCTGGCACTGCGCGCGAAGGCGAGAAAGTAGTGTGCCTGAACGCAGCGACCGGAGAGACCCTATGGGAAAACCGCTACAACGTTTGGCTATCAGACGTTCCTGCAGAGCGAGTTGGGTGGAGCAGTGTCGTGGGTGACCCCGACACTGGCTACGTTTACGCGTTGGGAGCGTGTGACATTTTCACGTGCATCGACGGCTCTACGGGAGAAACCGTTTGGAGCAGGCCATTGCATGAACAATTTGGGATGCTGAGCACTTATGGTGGCAGAACCAACTTTCCTGTGATTCACGAAGACTTAGTAATCATCAGCGGGATCATCATTAACTGGGGTGATGCCGCGAAACCCAATCACCGACTGATTGGCATGGATAAAAAAACCGGTGAAGTTCGCTGGTTTAGCGGCACACGAGACCTTCCTTACGACACAACCTATTCCGCGCCGAGTCTGGTAACCATCGACGGTCAGCGGCAATTAATCATGGGAGCCGGAGATGGAGCAATCTGGGGCTTTCAACCACGAACTGGTAAAGCGTTGTGGCATTACGATCTTTCAATGCGTGGGATCTTTGCCACTCCTCTTGTCGTGGGGAATCGAGTCTACGCTAGCCACAGCGAGGAAAATGTCGCGCCATTTAATAATCTGATGGGTGCTGTGGTTGCTTTGGAAATTACTGGCCAAGGTAGTCAAACCAAGGTAAGTGAATCATGGAAGCAGATGGAAGTTGTCTGCGGCTACAGCGAACCAGTAATGATTGGTGATCGACTGTATGTTGTGGATGACCGGTGCAAGATGTGGATATTTGATGCTGCTACAGGAGAAGCAATTGTCGAAAGAAAAGCGTTTGTAGGAAGTCGTCAGAGATCAGCACTTCTTTACGCAGATGGAAAAATCTACGTTACGAGCGAGAATGGTCGGTGGGCCATTGTCAGTCCAACTGAAGACGGCTTTGAATTACTTAGCAAAGGAAAAATTCGCGAGGGAGATTTCGCTGGTTCGCCAATTGTTGCGGACGCGAGGCTTTACTTCCCCAGCACCACTGCTCTTTATTGCGTCTCGACTGAAGCGTCCCAACAAACGCCAGAGACACTTGCTGACCATATCGGGCAGGAATCTCCCATCGGAGACAATCCCGAAATTGCTCAGCTTCAAGTTTATCCCGCCGAAGCCATGCTAAAGCCAGGACAATCACTGGAGCTGCAAGTTCGAGCCTTCAATGCAATTGGCCAAGAAGTCTCAATCACCGATCCAATGACTTTTGAGGTTCAAGGTGCAGGATCGGTCGCGGGGAATGTCTACTCAGCACCAACTGATGTCGAGCATACAGGCTCAACCATCACCGTGAAGGTGGGTGAAATCAGCGGATCAACACGAGTCCGTATCGTCCCAGAACTACCATGGAAGTTCACGTTTGATAATCTCAATAATCCTCCACTTTCTTGGGTTGGCGCAAGGTATCGTCACGTCATTCGTGAAATTGACGGATCTCCTGCATTGGTGAAAATCACAACCATCCCCAAGGGTGCAAGAAGTCGGGCATGGATGGGGCCCAGCGATCTTAGCAACTACACTATCAGTGCCGACGTTCGCGGTGCTCGCATGAGTGAGCAATTACCGGACATTGGATTGACCAATCACGGTTATGTTTTGGATCTAATGGGAGAGAGTCAGCAACTGCAGATTCGAACGTGGTCAGCTCAAAATCGACTTTCGCTTAGTAATGAAGCTTCGACCATCGACTTTACTTGGAAAGAAAACATCTGGTATCGAGTAAAATTTCGTGTTGATATTCAAAGTGAACCACCAGCTGCCGTTGCTATCCTGCGAGGAAAAGTCTGGCCCAAAGATGAGTCAGAGCCAGAGGAATGGACCATCACGGCTACGGATGAAACGCCGAATCTCAACGCCAGCCCTGGCCTTTACGGAAACGCAAAGGTTGCCGAACTGTACCTAGATAACATTGAAGTCGTGGCGAACGAAGATCTCCCCTAGACTTCGACTGTTTGATGCCATGGACGGATCTTTCAGTTCGTCTCTTTAACCCTTAATCAACCCACCTGTCGCTATCACCTACCTGAAACATGTTCAACAAAGAAACCTCCGCTTGGACCCTATTGTTTGGTGCAACTCTTGCAGGCTGTCTCGCGTTTGCAGCCGCTAGCGGCTGCAAACCACCCGCCCCAGAAAACGTGGATCTTTCGACCGGCGAATACCAACCAGAAGTAGCCGAATCTAGTAACGTGACAGATACCATCGACCCTGTGGACAGCAATATCACCACCGGATCAAGTGATTCCGTGGAAACACCAACTGAATCAGGCGACGCAACAGCAGAAAGTATTGCGGCTACCGAGCAAGCAGAAGTATCGACGCCTTCCGATGTGCTATCCGCTGGCGGAGACTGGCCACAGTGGGGTGGTACAAGAGAAAAGAACAATGTTCCGGGTGTGAAAAACGCTCCAACGGAGTGGAATATTGGAAAGTTTGATCGAAGAACCGGAGAGTGGGACAATTCGAAGGCAGTCAACATCAACTGGTACGGTAATTTGGGGAGCCAGACCTATGGCAACCCTGTCGTCGCTGGCGGGACTGTTTACGTTGGAACCAACAATGGAGCGGGACATCTAAAAAGATATCCTTCAGAAGTGGATCTGGGCTGCCTCCTTGCATTCGATGAAGCCACAGGTGATTTTCTTTGGCAACACAGTAGTGAAAAGCTGATTACCGGTCGAGTTCATGACTGGCCACTGCAGGGCGTTTGTTGTGCACCATTGGTTGAAGGCAACCGACTTTGGTTTGTAACCAATCGAGGTGAAGTTCGCTGCGTTGATACCGAGGGATTCTATGATGGTGAAGACGATGGCCCAGTAACCGATGAGGTAGCCTACGTTGCAGACTTTATGAATGTTGGACCAACTGCGGAAGCACACGCGACCACCGTCGCAGAATTGTCTGCGGGAACGCTATCCGAGGCGGCGAGATCTCTATTAGCCTCGGCCGGTGAAGCAATCGAAGGTGATGTCTCGATTGAAACCATCACTGAGGGAAAAGCGTGGAAAGTCAATGGCACCTTTAATGGCGTGGAACGATCCCTAACCGCTAGACAAATTGGCCCTCGGATTTCTTTCTTTAAAAATCTAGGCATCCATGACAAGAACGATGCTGACGTCATATGGGTCTATGACATGATGGGACCTCAAATGGGAATCAGTCAACACAATATGTGCTCGTGTAGTGTAACGAGCTATGGAGATCTGTTGTTTGTGAACACCAGCAACGGACTAGATGAATCTCACCTCAACCTCCCTGCCCCGACAGCACCCAGCTTCATCTGCATGAACAAAAATACGGGTGAGGTGCTTTGGACCGACAGTTCACCAGGTAAGAATATCCTTCACGGCCAATGGTCGAGTCCGTCAGTGGGAATCTTCGATGGCGTGCCACAAGTGCTGTTCGCCGGTGGTGACGGAATTCTTTACAGTTTCCGAGCGGACGTCGGAACCGACGGAAAGCCCGAACTCCTTTGGAAATTTGACTGTAACCCAAAAACTAGCAAGTGGATCCTAGGGGGAGAAGGAACTCGGAATAACTTGATCGCTACTCCGGTCGCCTACAACGGGTATGTCTACATCGCTGTTGGACAAGATCCAGAACATGGTGAAGGTGAAGGTCATCTTTGGTGTATCGACCCCAAGAAACGCGGCGATATTTCACCTACACTTGCGATGAAAATTGATGAAAACGGCGAAAGGGTTCCAATTGCCCATCGTCGAATTCAAGCTGTCGAACCAGAAAATGGCGAAGTTGAAGTGGACAATCCCAATTCAGGCGTTGTTTGGCACTACAGCATGAATGACGGAAATGGCGACGGCGAAATTGATTTCGAAGAAGAAATGCATCGTTCGATTGGGACTTGTGCGATTAAGGATGACATCCTTTACGTCGCTGACTTCTCAGGTTTAGTGCACTGCCTCGATGCAAGAGGCTCTGAAGATGGCAAAGCTGTCGTTCATTTTACCTA
>Ga0181559_10004442_pt1 | contig 13613 bp, 10 predicted proteins | sample 011ome_21_FD_133752 | JGI IMG/M metagenome (GOLD analysis project Ga0181559, IMG submission 133752) | Coastal salt marsh microbial communities from the Groves Creek Marsh, Skidaway Island, Georgia - 011508AT metaG (megahit assembly) | ecosystem: Environmental > Aquatic > Marine > Intertidal...
GGCGCGCAGGTGCAGTTTCATTCAGGCCGGCACATGCTCGACCCACGTGTTCCTACAATCGGTGCGTGGATCAACTATGGATTGGGCACCTTAAACGAGAACCTACCGCAGTTCATTTGCATGGGGCCTCGATTCTTTGACAAACGTGACGGCCATTACCTCGGACCCGCTTACGACTCGGTTCAACTGAAAGTGGATCCCAAGGAACCATTGAGCTACGCAAAACCCCAAGGTGAGCTTGATCCCACGATTCAGAAAGCAGAGTTTGACCTGATCTCTAAACTCAATCGCATCAGTGGTCATCGATATCCCGACGACAAAACCCTCGCAGCGAGAATCAAGTCCTACGAACTGGCTTATCGAATGCAGACAGCGGTTCCAGAAATCATACGGTTTGACACCGAGAGTGAAGCCACTCACAAACTTTACGGTCTCGATCAACCGGAGACCCGACCGTTCGGCGAACAACTCTTGTCGGCAAGAAGGTTCATTGAACAGGGCGTCCGATTCATTCAGATCATGCATGGGGATGGCGCAGCCGGAGCGTGGGACCAGCATTCAGGCTTGAAGAAAAGGCATGCTGAACTTGCGATGCAGGTCGATCGCCCGATCGCAGGACTGCTCTGTGACTTGAAGCAACGTGGAATGCTGGATGAAACGATTGTTGTTTTTGCCACCGAGTTTGGTCGAACACCGGGATCTCAAGGTTCTGATGGGCGAGATCATCACCCGTACGGATTCAGTGTCTGGATGGCGGGTGGGGGTATACGAGGAGGTGTGGTGCATGGATCGACCGATGAGATTGGTTTCCACGCTGCAGAAAACCCCCATTACGTAACGGATGTGCATGCGACAATCATGCATCAACTGGGACTACAACCGCAACGATTGCATGTTGCAGGGCATCAACGACTCGAACAAGACTACGGAAATGTGATTCACGAAATTCTTTCTTAAAACAAGCTTTCCAAGGAAAGCATCTACTTAAAACCATCAGATTAATTGCTTTTTGAAATCTTACCCCAAGCAGTGGCTTAGAAATCTTTTTGGCCTCGTGAACTTGCGAAACTTCATCTCCTCGCTGTGGTTTGAAACAGGTACACTAGCCGGAGTTGTATTGGCTTACCGCACTCAATCTTGGTGATCGCTCTTTTGGCAGTCAGTGAATCCACCGCTCTGCGTTACCAGCAATCCGATCCGGATGTGAGGTTGATGCTGCGCGTACGGGATGACGATGCCGGGGCATTTGCAGAACTGATGAAGCGTTATGAAGCAAGGCTGGTGCGTTTGATGCACACAATTGGGCCTCGACGCGACATGGCGGAAGACCTTGCTCAAGAAACGTTTATGAGAGTTTTTCGTGCGAGAAAAACTTATGAAGCGGGTGCAAAATTCTCGACGTGGCTTTTCACCATTGCGGGTAATGTTGCTCGAAATGCGGCTCGCTCACTCGGACGTCGGCATGAAGTGAGTGAAGTGGACGCGCCACGATTGAATGATGCACCTAGTGGCCCACAACTTCTCGCAGCAACCGCCCTAGATGCCAGCGGCATGATCCCAACCAGAATCGTAGAACTTGCGGAAAGAGCCGAGGTCGTGAGGGCAGCAGTGGAAGCTTTAAGTGAACGTCAACGCATGGCACTCATGCTCTCGAGATTTGAAAACATGAGTTACGCCGAGATTGCGGAGACGATGGGATTGACGACCAAGGCAGTCAAGTCACTGCTCAGCCGGGCAAGAGTGAATCTTCGTGAACTTTTAGAATCGTACATTGAGTCCGGTGTGATTCCGAGCGAAGTTGATTTTTCGGAAGCAGCAAATTCGAACATGGATGATGACGAATGATGAGCATCTCCACCTTACACGATGAATCACCGATCGACCCAGACGACGAACTGTTGGTTTCCTACCTCGATGGGGAACTTTCGCGTGAGGAGGAATCGGCACTTGAAAATCGATTGGTCGAGAACGAAACATTACGTGATCGACTCCAAACCTTGCAGTCGGGCTGGGATCTGCTCGATGACCTTCCCGACTCCGCCCCGAGCCTGAAATTAGTTGAGTCCACACTCGAGCTAGTGGTCGCGGATTTAGAAAAATCAAACAACTCGAAAACGTGGACTCTCCGCAGTATTCAATGGCCGGCGATGATGTTAATAGCGTCGCTGATTGGAATCGGTGGGGCCTACATTTTTTCTGGATCCCTAAAGGATTACCAATACCAGCGAGAACTCGACGACCTTGCGATTGCCGAAAACCTTGATGCCTATCTACGAGGACGAGACATCGAGCTGATGCGTTTGTTGGCAGCTTCACCAAATTGGACCTCAATGATCTCAGCCGGCAGAGAGATTGATGAATTTGTGGCTGAAAATGCCAACGCGGTCAATGAAACGACTCTCTCTGAACGAGAGGAGGTGGTTCAACAATTGCCGATGGAAAAACTTCGGCAACTTAATTTGCGATGGGATCGTTTTAACGCGTTAAGCGAGGAAGACCAAGCGGCGGTAAGACGAACGGCTTCCGCAGTTAAGTCACAGCCTGACTCCGAAATGCTCCTTAACACCATGCAGAGCTACGCAATCTGGTCTCAAAGCTTGACCGCAGAACAGCGTGACACGATTGAATCATCGGATACATTGGCCCGGCGAGCAGCGATTGATGAGGCGATTGAGCAGACACAAATCGCGATCTCCCAGCGTTCGACACTAAAACTTGACGAACAGGCAACCGAACTCATTTACTTTGCGCTGCAGCAAATTGTTAGAAATCGAGTGGTCAATGGACAGGACACCACTAAGAATCACTTGGAACGGATGAAAGAACGATTTCCCGATGTTGAAGATCACTATTTCGGCACCATCGCGGCGATGGTATTCAGTGGTTCATCTCGAACCGGAAATAGCAACAACAACTCCAGTCGCCGGCGATCTAGCTGGTTCGGAAGCGGTGAACGCCCCAGTCCGATCACCAACAGCGAGCTAGCCGCCCTGCGACTTGTCATCCCTGATTCGACTCTCGAAATTCTTGACCTCATTGCTCATGGGGATCCTTTGCTAGAAACCATCACGCTTCGAGCTTGGAGCGAAGAAGCCACTCGCCGACATTTTCCAATGAAGCGTCCCGAAGAATCCACCTACCTTGAACGGTACATCGCGACACCTTCTAGAGATCGCGATGCACTTGATCTGTTGCCGCCCAAAGAGATACTGGGTGAACTTTCCCGCGAAACTCCATTCCCGTGATCTGCCATGAAGGCTGCATTCATTCAGCAAACCGGAACACCAAGCGTGATTCAAGTTGGCCAACTTCCAGAGCCGACTTGCGGACCCGCCGAATTATTAATTCGTGTCTACGCCACTAGCGTGAATCCCATCGATACTTATGTTCGCAGTGGCGCTGTTGCCTTTCAACTTCCTGCTCCCTACATCTTGGGCTGCGACGCGGCGGGAGTCGTTGAGCAGGTGGGCTCAGAGGTCACAGGATTCGAAATTGGAGATCGCGTTTGGTGCACCAACCAAGGCCTGCTAGGAGTTCAAGGAACAACAGCAGAAAAAATCACTGTCGACGCGCACTGGTGTTATCCAATCCCAAGTAACTGTTCGTTCGAAGAGGCCGCCGCCAATGCTCTTGTTGGCGTGACAGCTCACCTGGGGCTTTTCCGCGAAGGAAGACTGCAAGCAGGTGAAACCGTTTTCGTTATAGGAGGAAGCGGTGGGGTCGGATCGATGGTGGTTCAAATGGCTGTTGCGGCCGGCGCCAGAGTCATCAGTACTGCGGGCTCACCGGAAAAATGCGATCAGGTTCTGGCTCTCGGAGCAGAGGCGGTGATCAATTACCAGCGGGAATCGATCGCAGAAAGACTTCGAGAGGAAGCACCTGGCGGCGTGAACCTGTTCTGGGAAACGCGGCGTGAACCCGATTTTGATCTCGCGGTGGAGTGCCTCGCCCAACGCGGGCGAATGATCATCATGGCAGGACGGGATGCGAGACCGGTTTTTCCCGTCGGACCTTTTTATGTCAAAGAATGCACGGTTACCGGCTTTGTGATGTTCAAAGCGACACCCGCTGAAATGCGAGAATGCGCCGATCAGATGAACCAGTGGATGGAAACCGGACGCCTCAAGGCGAATATCGGAGCGTCTTTCACAATGGATCAAATCGCCGCTGCACACGAACTTCAAGAAAACGCCACACTGCATCACTCAGCCGAGCTAGCTGGGAAAATTGTGATTCAGATTCCGTGAGGCCCAAGAATTCACGGACGTACAACCCTTGGAAAGCTTGTCACAAAGCAGGTAGCAAACAAGGGGTTGATCTCGGTGATGTTTAAAAGCAATTGAGGAACGAATGGAATCGTTCTGCGGCATTCGGCACCGTCTGTCAAATCACCAAATGGTCTGCTCGGATGTGGCGGCGAATCACACACCGCAACTTATTGTGATGATTGGCGGCTCGCATGCGGCAGTTTCATCGCCATCGCGGGTAATCAAGCACGGCCGAGCACAATCGCCGTTGCGTTCCCCTCGGTGTTATGGCAGAGACAGAGAACGTAATCGCCCTGCAACTTAGTAGGCTCAGCCACGAAATTTGCTTTTGGCCTTAATCGCTGATCCACGCGAGTCGGAGGAATGAGGTTACGAATGAGCGACATCGCGCCGGCCACCAAGTCAATCGATCCACAGCCCGATCCCGTATGTCCGAGGCAGGCGACCGTTGAAAGACAAGGAACGCCTTGAAGCGTCGCCTCGGTTGCTGCTTGCTCCGCCGCATCTGCAACTGGATCACCGGTTCCGTGGCTAACCAATAAACCAAGGTCACTGGCAGTGATTCCCGCATCGCGGAGCGCTGTTTCGATCGCGGATTGAATCGCAACTGACGAGCTTCGCATTCCGGTGTCAGAGGTCTCCTTACAACGCATCGGCGTCTTCATTCCCGCAGCGGCAACAAAACGAGACGCATACGAGACCACCTTGACCAACGCTTTCGCACCACGCTCTTTGGCGTACGACTCGGACTCGATAATCATGGCTGCCGCACCTTCACCACCGACGACGCCCGTTGATGTCGGATCATGCGGCCGAGAGGAGCCCTCCACAGGATCGAATGACTCAGCCATCGGATAATCAGCACGGAAATTCAAGCGAGTCGTCCCGATTCGCGTTCCCGTTCCACCAGTGACCACCACTTTGGCAATTCCTCGCTCGACACAGGATGCAGCCTCTATAAGAGCAGAGGGGCCGGAAACATCACCCAGCACAATCGAATTATTGGGGCCATGAGAATTTAGATAAATTCCCACATGGCAAGCAGGCATATTGGGCAAATACTTCAACATCCAGAGCGGCATGATCTGCTTCATTGCCGCGTTGCCAAACTGACTCGTGTCCACCTCGCCATTATCTTGTATGCAGGGTCGAATGGAGTCAGATAGTTCGAGTGGAGAGCCGTAAAAAATTTCACTCCCAAAGACGGTACCGAAATCCCTCGGTTGCAGAATACTTTCGGTGGTCGCAGGAAGATGACTCTCTAAACCCGCACCCTCGATCGCCATCAACGAGGCAGCGAAGGCGGTTTGTATCTCGCGACACATGACCTTCATTGCTTTTCGAGGTTTGACGAACTGTTTTGCGTCAAAATCCAAGATCGGCGCACCCACCCAAAGGCCAGCAGGTTCGGGTTTTCCATCGAATTCACATCGGTCGTCTACCCGATTGAGCAATGAAGTGACGGCGGATTTTTTTTGCAGAAGCGACTCAAAGAAGTCATCGCATCCGATACCGATGGCGGATACGACACCCAGTCCGGTAATGACAACGTTGCTTTGAGGCATGGATTCTCGATGGGCCCGAAAATATAGGAATAATGCTCCAGATTATGCTTCGACAGGTGAACCGAGAATACCCAGTCAAAATTTTCTCAATATTTATCGAAAACGAGAAAAACTGGTGAATTCAAGAAAACCACTCCTTGCGTCCCAGAATCAGATCGCGGAGCGGGGGATTTTCTATAAATCACTCAGCGTTCGATCGTACAGTCGATGAACCTTGCTTCTTCCTACTCCGCCACGCTCAATCGTTCCTCGCGACAATGAATTACTCTCTAAAACCCAAGAGAACTCACCCACTTTGATGCCGTGCTTTAACACCTCGGGCGTTAAGCGAGAGAGAGTCACCAGCCCTAAACCCCATTTCTGATACTCCGGCAGCACATTGGTGCTAATAATCCTGACGCAATCTAGCTTCTTTTTGCCGGTGAGCAGATGAAACCAACCAAATGGAAAAAGACTCCCGTTAATTTTTTTGATGATCGGATTGAAGTCGAGAAGTCCAAATCCTGCCCCCACTGGGCGTCCATCAATCTCGGCGATACTCGTCAGGTTGGGAACAATCAAAAACTGCAAACCTTTGGCCTGGTGATCGATTTCGGCGACGCTCATGGGAACATAGCCCCACGTCTGCTGCAGTGATTGGTTGTAGATTTCTAAAAAGACTCGGACATCTTTTTTGAAGTTGGCTTTGCTGATCGGTCGGCAAGTGACCCCGAACCGTTTGGTCGCTTCGTCAATCACAAACTGCAACTTGGGATCAAGTGAATCCAACAAATCAACCGAAGCGCGGTAGCTGTACAGGTCCTGAGTTTTTTCAAATCCAAAGTTGGTGAGTAGTTGCTCGTAATACGGCAAATTGTGGGGAATCATAAAAGTTGGTGGGCTATCAAATCCATCGACCAGTAACCCAGCCTCGTAATTCAAGCTTGGATGGACCGGACCTCGCACATCGGTCATACCCTGAGCGGCAAGCCACTGCCCTGCTGCAGAAAGCAGAGTGTTACTCGCCTTCAAATGATTCTCGCACTCATAGAACCCAAAAAACCCCCGTTTTTCCTTATAAAGTCGGTTGTGCCCATGGTTAATGATCGCAACCACTCGACCCACCACTCGACCGTCAAGTTCGACGATAAACGCTTTGCACTGGGCGTCTTGGTAGAAAGGGTGAGGCTTGAATCCGCATAGCTCCTTACGCACCTGCCAAATCGGTGGTACCCAGTGAGGGTCGTCGCGGTACAAATCTCTCTCAAGCTGTAAAAAAGCCTTTTGATCACGGCGTGTTTCGACCACCCTACTCTGAATTGATTCGCTCATTGATCCTCTCACTCGATGAATTCACGGATCGAAACGATGGCGAATTCGCAGGAATGTGGTTGAAAAGGGTCTAGAAAAGGCCACCGTGCCCTTTCAACAATCGACATTACATTTACCCTTGTTGCGGCCGGTTTTTTATTCTGCAGGTATTTTTTGAGTTTATGACCCATCCATCCATCCCTGCTATCAAAAGTCACGCGAATCCTAACATTCGCCGTGTGATGAAGTTACGCGACAATCGCCAGCGAAGAAAATTGCAAAGGTTTCTCGTCGATGGCTGGAGAGAGACGAGCCTTGCCCTACAAGCCGGAATGGAACTCATCTCGCTCTACCTCTCGGTAGATCACCATGAGCTTCTTGTTCAATCAGATCATCAAACAGAACTCGGCATGATCCGAAAAGCACGTGAGACCGACTCGCTTACGTTCGTCACAGAATCGATTGCTAACAAAATCGCATTTGGACAGTCTCCGCGCGGTGTTGTCGCTGAATTCGTGGAGCCAGCCTCTAACCTTGCGGCAATCAGACTCACATCCAATCCACTCATCTTAATTTTGGATCAAATCGAAAAGCCGGGGAATTTGGGAGCGATATTTAGAACCGGGGATGCCGCTGGGGTAGATGCAATCCTGCTTTGTGAGTCCACGGATCGATTCAATCCCAATGCCATTCGCAACAGCCAAGGTGCTGTTTTCCATGTACCCTCAGCCTGCGGGACCCAATCTGAAATCGCTGCATTTCTGAATCATCACTCGATCATTGCTCGCGCTGCGCGTGTCGAGTCGTCCGATATTCTCTGGCAGACGGACCTTTCTAAGCCGACGGCGATCATTCTTGGCAATGAGGCAAATGGACTTGGAGGACGCTGGCAGGAATACCAAGCCGGCCCGATCCGAGGTATCCGTATCCCAATGCAGGGAAAAACAGACAGTCTCAATGTCTCGGTCACCGCAGCCATCATGGCGATGGAAGCAGCAAGGCAGCGCAGCGTCTCATAAGAATCAATCAAAGTTTCCACTGCTGCATTGTTCCCCCGGCTCCGGGATGCTAGCAACACTTTTGGCAGCGGGCCGTGTGAACGGCACAGCTATTGGAATCGCCAAAATCGTTAATGTCGGCTCAACCAGCAGCCGATACCCCTACCAAGAGACCGTTTAGCGTTATTGCGCGGACGGTTCATCGGTGCGCCACGGTGGGCACGGGTGACGATCGCTCAGACGCTAGGATGCGGCATGCGAGAACAAGTGAAACGACGCGTTAGACGAAATGCTCGTCGAGCAGCTTTATTAGCTGTGGCTCTGTGCGCATCGTCAACCGCTGCTGAACTTGTCGTCGGCGGACGAGAAAATCCGACCCCAATCGCATCCGTCAATCAGTCCTCAAACGCCAGCACCCAGCATCCCGCCAGCCACACCGCAAACCGTTCCGATAGCCAGCCGATCTCAAAACCACAGTCGCAGCGGGACTCCCTGCCGATTCCTCCGCTGCCTCTACTCTCGGTGAGCCCGCACGGCGAAAATACACATCCATTTTTATCGGCGTCGCAGGAGCAGTCTTCTCCGGTGCGACTGACCTCTGGACTTGCCGATTTCATCCGCGGAGCGGCCCAGTCACTACCAAGTGCCAAGCAGCACAGTTCCTTAAAGGAGACAAAGGCGGCCGTTGGAGTTGCAGCTCCCATTTCTCAACTGGCTCAACGACCAAGCCCGGAAGACTCGAAGGCACAAAAGCTCGATTTGGCTCCGCAGCCTGTCAAGCGTTTGCAGGAGCCTGCGTTACCGGCGAAAGAAGCCGAGACGACATCTCTCGCCGATCATATTCGGAAACGCATCACCGAAGACAAGCCCGTCGAGTCGCCGCAGACGGAATCTCTTATTGCAAATTCGGCGAGCGATGAAACGGCAACGGCACTTTCAAGCAACGCCCCGAAACGAGCAACTGGAACGCCACTTCAGGCTAGGCTAGCAGCGTCACGATCGAACTCCGTCTCAACCCCGGTGATCATTGATTCCAACCCACGTATTCAGAAAGTTCTTCCCCTGCCAACGTCTGTGAGCCGGGATGACAAAGAGTTGAAATCGGAAGCCGTTCAATTCTCCCTATCCGATCAATCAAGTAACCGACTGGAGTGGCACAAGATTGGTGACACGACACACCAAGATGCTTCCCAAGAAAGCGAGCCGCTCAATCCATTACCGCAACATGCGAGCACGGATCAAAGTCGCGAAGCGAAGAACCTACCCTCAGGTTATTCTTTCAGCCTTAGCGACCGAGAAGAAGAAAAGCCAATGCTTGCTGTTGTAGTGAATCCCGCTGCAGCAAGCGAAAAGAGCGACGATCGAATCGAAACCTCGGCGTCAGTGGTGACGACCGATGTTTCTAGCAGATCGGAGCCTGGCCCCAATCCATTAAGCCAGCAAGTTGCTGGGGCAGAAGACACGTTGAATAGTGATGCTGCTGAAATCACGTCCGATGAGCAGGTCGAACTCGCAGAACTGCCTTTAACTGAAGATCTTGCAGTTGATTCAATTGCAATGTCGGACTCGGCATCGGAACTCGCTGAAACGATTGAACAAACCAAGCCTGTAGCGGGTGGACCAGAATTACAAGTGCTCGGTCCGGAAGTAAAAGGACTTGATAATCCAGCGGTCGATCAACTGGGCCTGAATCCGCTACCAGGTATTCGCGAGGATTTACCCTCTGGCGTATCATCCGCTGTGATCCTGCGGCGTCCGGTGGCGAACCTGACTCAAGTTCCCTCACCCCAAATCGACGATTCCGCAACGGCCGCATTGGATTCAACCGTAACCTCCCAAGATTCTTCGAACATCGAGAAGCCAAACACGGAGCCGGATCGACCCGAGACGCACCAAGAAGCGGATGAATCTTTAGTTACAGTTGATTCATCACTGCCTTTGTTGTCCGAACCTGTCCAACCTAACTCAATTGCTGATCAAGATAATTCTGGAGATGCCGAATTAGCGCTGCCATCAGACAACCCTTCGCTTCACAGTCCTTTACCTAACGACGATAGCTTGGTTGTAAACACACCGACCAAGCCACAAGAAGATTCAAGCACGCATTTGAGCGAAGGATCAAAAACATCGGTGATTCAGATGCCGGCAACTGAAATTCATGTGCCAGAAAATGCGGCGAGTGGGTTAGCGATTGAGGCTAAAACGAATAACAACATCGAACTCCAAAGTCCAAACAGCCAAGAGCAGCGTCTCGCACAGTCCGAGCTGACTAAAAAATCAACGTCAGATTTGACTAAAAAACCAATCGCGGTATCCATCGATTCCCCTATCGCGAACAATCAACCGCGTCATTCAAAAACTCGAGATGCCATCGTTGGGCTACCTCAACCTTGGTCTCTCAGTTGGTTGCTTGCGAACACCGACACACCTCTATCAGCAACGCAAGTTACCAGCAAGGACGCGGAACCTTCGGTCAACTCAAGTGAAACGCAAACCGTAGAACAAGGTAACCGACTCGAGAATCCGATTGCGGTGACAAACGATCCGGCCGATGTGAGTTCCGAAGAAACATCGCAATCACGACCGTTGGTTGTGGCAATGATCGCCCCAGCGAATCCATCAATGCAGACGAATTCCGACGAAACCTCGAATGCGACGCCGGTGTCACTAGGATCAGAAAATCGAGTGACGCGGCCAAAACGGTCCAGTTTGCAAGAACAGTCCAATGAAATCGCTGCGGTTCTTGGCGGCGTCGTTGAAGACCCAATGGAAACACCAACAGCTTCAAGTAGTGATTCTGAATTACCGCAGCATCGAGTCGCTCCCGTTGCAATCAGTGCTGTACCGCCAAAGCTACATCGCAACGGTTCTCTGTCCTTAGCCCATACCGCACAGCAGTCCTTGGTGAGCCCCGCGGCAAAGCTAGACATGACCGAACAATCCATGGATAGCCAGGCATTGGAATTCGAACCGCAACGGTTTGAACCGTTCGCTCCCCATGTCAAGCGAGTCCCACTTTTCATGAAACGGGCTCAAGTCCGCTCGATGACTGTCGAAGGCGACCTGAGAGATATTCGCATTGCAGACACGAATGTCTGTCAAGCCGTCGCGGTCGGCCCTAATCGCCTCAAGTTAATCGCAGCCGGTAGTGGCGTGACAGAAATGGTGATTTGGGCGGATACAGGTGACGCGACTCAACCGGTTCGCATGCGAATTTTCAAGATCCATGTCGAGAATGTTGATCCATCGGTAGCCGAGGGCGGACGTACCACTCAACTTCTTCACGAAGCAATCCGAAATGCTTACCCCAACTGCGACGTCACCATTTCGCACGCCGGAGCTGATCTGATCGTTAGCGGACGATGCGTCAATGGCGATGCCGCGGAAAAGATTATTCGAATGGTACGCAGTACCTGCCTAGTAACGGTTCATGATCGATTATCCGTCGATTAGTTCCTCAAAACGTTCAAAGATTCATCGTTCGATTCACCTCAACTCATTGAAAAATTGATGCGGCTAAAAGGCCAGAGCCATCATCCCCAGCGAGATTCGCAAATGAACAACCAATCGCCCCGAAACAAACGTGTTTCAAAACACTCAATGTTCAGGAATGGCATGAAAAGGCTTATTTACACCGCTTTAACTGGCACGCTACTACTATCGTCATCACAAGTGGGCGCACAGTCTTACGCGAATCCTCAGTCCACCGTCACATCGCCCGGGGTTGTAACGGTTGGTGACCAAGACTATCGAGTAGTCGCAGCGGACAAATATTCTCAATCGTCAAAGTCTGCAGGAAAACAAGTCTCCTCCAGCCCAGCCAACCGTGCCTCATACGCGGCACAATCTGGGGCTGGATCATCGGTGAAGCAAAGCTTGGCGATTGGCTCACCTTCCTCGATCGATGAAATTGCACAAGTGAGTTGCAATTCATGTGAACCCGTTATCTCTTCATCGATGCAGGCCAAGCTATCACAGGCATGTAGCTCGTGTGGTACCCCGGGTGGAGCTTACGGATGCATTCACTGCGACAGCTATTTCTATGGCGTTGCCGAAGCTATTCATGTCGATCGTGATAACGACGACACCCACACCATCAGTTCTCGCTATGGCCTAAGCGGTTTCGACATGGAGATGGGAACACGCGTCACCATTGGTCGTGTTCCGAATTGCTTCCGTGGATGGGAAGGAACGTTTACCGGGATTATCAACTGGAACAGCGCAGGCGGTTTGGAAGCCCCCATTTTCCGCATCCAATCAAATCTAGAGCCCATCGCCCCGGTCTCAGCAGCAGACATCAGTGCGTTCAATGATGCATTTATTCAGACAACTGAGTATGACGCACGGTATTGGAGTGCAGAAATCAATCGAACGTACGTGGGCTGGGAAGTCGCCAAAATGCTTTGTGGTATTCGCTACATTGATTTCGAAGAGCAGTACAGCGTCTACAGCGAAAACGACACGGAAGCTGGCTTTATCTACAGCGATATCGAAAACAAGCTGATCGGACTTCAGGTTGGCATGGATCTTACCTACCCTTTGCTTCGGAAGACCTACGTTGACTTCCGTGGGCGAGCCGGTATCTATGCGAATTTCATGGATTTGGACTTAGCCGTTATCAACAACAATGAATGGGCTGCAGGCATCAACGACCGGACGGTCGAAGCCGCTGGTCAGTTCGAACTAGGCATTGGTCTACGCTACGAAGTCACGCCGAAATTCTCGCTCAAGTGCGGAACTGAACTGTGGTATCTGAGTGGTATCGGTACGGCCTACGACCAGCTGAACAATGGCATCATGGGCCGAAACAGCGTCGAAGGGTACGAAGACCTTGTGAATGCAGTCTTCACATATGGAGCGGATATCCGTTTCTAAATCACTCTGGCGAAAACGGATTGCTGTGATTGAGGGAGTCCCTGCGTGGAATATTGAAACTTTCCCAATCAATCGCCCATGGTAGTTCTTGGCAGCGTGATGTCAGCACAACCTCAGCTTGATCGAAATCTTGAGGTTATCGAGGATTTCTGGGATCGCTCGGTCGACGTCCCAGACGTTTGCGACTAAGCCAGTCCTTGACAGAGCCCGACGTGTTGTCGGAATGCTCTGACGATTTCTGAGGAGCAATCGTGTTCTCAGTGATCTGCGTCTGTGCCCTAGTGACATTTGTATCACATTTGGGACAACTAACCGGTGGCTCGGAAATTTCGAACTTGCAGTTGGGACAAAAGTGCCGAATCGTCGGCCGCATCGCAGCTTCGAACAATCCCCCGACATCTGCTGCTGCGAACCAACTGGAATTATCCTTTCTCAACATCGACTCCGGTGTAACCTCCCCACTTCTCACCAGCTCCAATAATTCGCTGGGACGAAACGGACCCGTTTCTTCACCGTTAGTGTTGGACTGAACGAACCAATCTGCCACGACTACCTCCGCTGACCGATCAACTCAAACATCGATATCAATACGATAAACCAATTTCTCAAGGCTGCCC
>Ga0181559_10004449_pt1 | contig 13600 bp, 9 predicted proteins | sample 011ome_21_FD_133752 | JGI IMG/M metagenome (GOLD analysis project Ga0181559, IMG submission 133752) | Coastal salt marsh microbial communities from the Groves Creek Marsh, Skidaway Island, Georgia - 011508AT metaG (megahit assembly) | ecosystem: Environmental > Aquatic > Marine > Intertidal zone...
AGCAACGTTTCGTTCCTCAACACTTCGCTCTTCTCTTTCCTCGGCGAGCAACTGTTTACGAGCACCTCCGACGCCCCCGGTGACTTCACGATCTCTTCTTGCACCTTCTTCCTCGTGTTTCGTCTGCTCGACATCGCGCACAAAATCTGCGTCGCGTGATATTTCACATAAAAATCGTTCGAAGAAATCATTTGCAACAGGCTAAACACGTTCGCGCTCTTCGCCGACAACGCCTCTCGATTCATTTCGCTCGCCGTTCGCGAATGCAGGCGCTCATCTCCTTCGTCGTTCGTTCCGTCCCTCTTATTCAAAACTCGCCGCTTCGTCTTCCCTCGCTCCTCGTTCGCTTCTCTTTCCTTCATTATTTTCAAATCTTCCTCGTGTTCTGTCGTCACCGCGGCGACTAATACTTCCAGCGCCGCGTGCGCGCACTCGCTCGTCGTCGCTTCCTCGCCCGCTTTCTCTCTCTCATTTTGCTCCTCTAACAAACAATCGAAAATCACATCTATCCCGCCAACTTTCGCCAAAACGACGTGCGATAACCTGCTCTCTCTCACGCAGTCTCTCAACTGATTCATGGCGTCTATTTTATCTTCCGTTAAAAGCGCGTCCGAGACTTGTTCGAGCAAGGAGATGGCGTTCGCTTCGTCTTCGGATTCGAAATTTCCATCGCGCGTGTTGAGCGTCGACGGAGCGCCGAGGACGATATTTTTAGCCACGCCAGCCACGGCGGATCGGAAACCCATTCCTGTGCGTGTGTGCGCGCGCGCGCGTATCGTTTGAAGATGCGTTTAAAAACGCTTTTGAAATGATTTGTATGTGATACTCTGCGCGTGCTTCAGAATATTGACGTTTTTCAACGGCTTGTCTAGACTAAAAAATGTACTCGTACGAAATACTCTCTCTCTCTCTCCCCAACGTCATCGATTTACGACCCATCCGCGAATCTCTGCGGCAAGCGCGCTTTAGAACTATCGACGACTGGACCAACCTCTGTCTTTGCCGTCGAACAACTCCCCGCTTCCCGTTCGGTTATGCCTACCAAAGCCTCCTCGCGCTCCTCCTTCGCGTCTCCGCCAGTCGCCTCCGCCGCCGCGCCGCGCGTTCGCGAAGCCGCCCGCGTCTGCTTCCTCTCGCTTCTTCTTCAACCGTTCCAACGCCACTTGCTCTCGCTCTCGCTTCGTGAGTTGTTCTTTCCCACTCTCGTTCTTCTTCTCTTTCTTCCCGCCTTTGTAATCGTCCGGATCTTCCTCCTTTCGCCGCTTTTTCCTCGCGAGCATCTCTTTCATCGTTCGCTCTCGAATCTCTCGCTTTTCCTTTTCCTTTTCACTCGCGACGCGCACCCACGTCTCTCGCCAAACGTCGTCGTCGTCGTCGTTCGCTTTAGCGTCAAAGTGGTATCCTAAAACATTCTTCTCGTTTCGTCCGAAATAGTACCCCGGTCGTTCTCCTCTCCACGTCTTTTCCGGAATCGTTTTCTGAGCGTCCTCTTTCCCAAAGTCGCCGCTTTTTATTCTCTCTCGACGAGGAGGCGGAGGAGAGCGAGAGCGAGAGCGAGAGGACATTTAGCCGTTGTTTTCTTTATGCCGTCGTCCCTTTGTGCATTTTAAAACTGTCGTCGCGTTCGCGCGCGCGCGCGCGTTTCGTTTGTGCGGCCTCTGTCGTGTGCGCTTTTTGCTCTTCCCAACGGTATTGCTTAGGGTTTCAGAAAAAAAAAGAGTTGCCTTTTCGGGAAATCCGTCTTTTGATCGATCACTTTTTGAGACGCGCGCGCACCGGTAAAATACGAACGACCACGCATCACGCGCAAAAAACGAACGATGACGACCACCAGCAGCGCGGGGGCGTTCTCTCGCTGCGCTTCGTCTCCTTCTTCTCCGCTCGTTCGTTTTCGCAACGAGAACAGAAGAGAAGCGGTAGCTTCCATCATCCAAAGAAGAAGACAACGACGACGAGGCGTTTTAACAACGACGAGAGCAGCGGTCAGAGATGACGGACAAAGTCTGTCGCCCGACGAGAAGACGACGAGTGTTACTAAGAGTGCGACCGAGAGAACGACGGTGAGAGCGTTCGGAATCTGCGACGACGCGAAGACTCCTCCTTCCGAAGAGCAGCAGAACAGAAGATCTGGAATGACGACTTTAGAAAAAGAAGACGAGGGAGACGACGACGACGACGCCATCGGGACGTCCTTTCCCGAGCTCGATTACTTGCAAGAACTCATCGCGATACAGAAAGACTGCCCGAAAGAGATTGGATTCTTCGGGACGCGAAACATGGGATTTTTACACCAACAGCTGATTGAGATTCTGGCGTACGCGCTGTGCTTAACCGGGAACCATATTTTTACGTCGGGGGCGACCGGGACGAACGCGGCGGTCATTCGGGGTTCGTTGAGAGCGGAACGACCGGAGCTGTTGACGGTGGTTTTACCGCAGTCGCTGTCGAAGCAACCGGCGGAGTCGAGGGAGTTGTTAGAGAAGGTGAGTCAGGTGGAGGAGTGTCCGGAGAACGATCACTTGCCGCTGTTGGAGGCGAGTAGGATATGTAACGATGTGATTGTGAGTAAAGTGAGGCAGGTGATTTGTTTCGCGTTTCACGATTCGACGCTTTTGTTGGACACGTGTCGAGAGGCGAAAGTGCAGAGAAGGATGGTGACGCTGTTTTATTTAGATTGACGTTTTGCGAAGAGAGAGAGAAGAGAAAGGAAGCGCTTGTTATTGTATTTGTATTAATTCAACACCCAAATATACTACCACTACTACTAGTACTGCCACGAGGCGTATGTGTATGCTCGATGTTACAATTTGTTTGCGCATCATTGCGTGCTTCTACAATGCCGTGACGATGACGCGCGCGCTGCGTCTGCGTCTTGACTTCTACATAGTATCTCTTCTCCCGTGCGATACTTTTTATTCTCATAAATTCAAAAGCGGCGGTTGGTCTCCATCTGCATCACCACCAGCACCGTCCCGATTTGCCCTCGGTAAAAATGGGTTGCTATTATTATTATCGTAGTCGTCGTCGCGAGTGAACACGTTCGTTCTCGAGCCGTTCGCGGCGTTTGTCGGCGAAGGCGTCGATATCGAATACGAATACGGAGACGTCTCCTGGACGACGACGTTCTCTAATCCGCGGGCGCCACTCGTCGTAGCGCTATCATTACCATTCGCTCCTTCTTCACCTCCAACTTCTTCTTCTAAAAATTCCACTCCACCTTTCCTACCGACTCTATCGTCTCTACCAACCGTTCTCGTCATCGTCGTCATCTGTTGACCTTGTTGCGCCGCGCTGCTGTTATCGTGCGCGCCGTGCAACGTGTACTCCTGGTACGTTCTTCCAAACTGATGAACGGTATCGTCCAAAACGTCACCGACGCTCAACGCGTGTCCAACGTTCGCGACAAATCTGCTCACTCCAGATCTGTTCGCGTAGACGTAATACGGAAACGCTATGTGCATAAAAACGCTCGCAAACACCATCTCCACGCACACCAAAAAATCCTGCGTCGCTCGTCCTTCCTCGGAACTCGAAACGTCCCCGGTCGCCACGGCTAAAGCGATAAACGCGCCCTGCCAAAACGTCAAAAATATGACCGCTTTCACCAGCATAAATTTCGCCAACGGTTTGTGCGGTTTCAACAAATCGTACGCGCCTCGATAAAACATCAACAACCCGTATAGCGCGAACGAGTACGAGATGTTATACACGAACAACACGTACACGTACCCGCGTCTAAAATCAATCGCAGAATCCCCGTACTGACCGCGCATGTGCATGATCCAACTGATCAAACTCAGCAAAGGTTTCAAAAACACAAACTGAAGCGCGTATTGCTTGCTCCTTCGCAAATACGCTCCGTCCACTTGCTGCGCCTCGCGCGCGCACGCCCACAGAGAAGGCGGCAACATTTTCCCAGACATGTTATTCTGAACGTTCCCGGGACCACCGACGTACTCGAAGCACAGCGCCAAAAAGTTATACACCACCCAACTCTCGTAGCAATCTCGAAACGTGTCCAAATCTAACGAGTGTTTGGGACTTTGCAACGCCGCGAACGACAGCAAAGCGTAGATTGGCACGAGGAAGATTATGCGCAAGATGTGACGCTGATGGTTGCCGTTGGAGTAATGTTTCAAATGTAAACCGATTTGGACGAAGGCGAGCGCAGAGGCGACGGTGGAGAGAAACGCCGCGGAGGCGAGGATGTTTTTCTTCTCGTACCATTTCAGATCTCCTCCTCCTCCTCCGACTTCTTCTTCGCTCATGTTGTCGTTACGTGTTCGCGACTTTTATCTAAAGCGCTACTATTAAGAGTGCTTTTCGAAGCACACGAACGTTTTTTACCTAGACGTCTTTTCAAAGGTTTCTTTTTAGGGTTTAGGGTTTAGGGTTTTAGAAGATTTTCCTTCAAGAAGAGCGTTACCGCCCCACTAATAAATAATAAATCGGATTTACGCGCGATTGATTGTTTGTTGCACGCGTCGTCCCTCGGGCTGCTCAAAGACGAGAGAGAGAGAGAGAAGGAGAGAGAGAAGCCTCAAAGACTTGATTTACAGAGAGAGATATTAATTTCTTCCAATAAGGGGTCGAGAGAAAAGAAGAGGGAAAGAAGAAAATGCGCGAAAACTCAATCGTCGGCGACGAGGAAGCGGCGACGTCCCCGCGAGGCGAGATGCGTTCTTCTTCGGAAGAAGAGAAACGACGCGACGAGCACGGGAACGATGCGAATAACACCAACAACAACACCAACTCCAACAACACCAACAAGAACGAGTATTCCGCGAACAGGCGCGACGACGACGCGGAGGAAGCAGAGGTCATCACGGCGGCGCAGTTGAACGCCTTGGTGGCACAGATGAACGATTTGCAGCAAAGGTCGTCGTCCAACGCGTCGTCGGCCGCCACGAGTTTTGGAGACGAAGACGACGCGCGGCGCCGGTCGGTGCTTCGAGCGATGGAGAGTCTTCTGAGAGGCAGCGCGTCGAACAACAACGGAGTGGAACTCGGGAACGCGCGCGTTGTGGAAGAGGACCCGATGAAGAGAGAGCACAAGTTTTGGAGCACGCAGCCGGTGCCGCAGTTTGTCGACGGACGGCGAGCTAGAGAAGAGGAAGAAGAAGAAGACGTGGACGGGCCGATCGACGACTCGTCCAAGACAGTCGCGGACGTGCCGAAAGAAGGGTACGGTTTACCGCCCGGTTACGAGTGGGATGAAGTAGACGTGGAAACGCAGGAAGGTAGGGATGAAGTATTCACGTTGCTCGCGAATAATTACGTGGAAGACGACGACGAGATGTTTCGATTCGCGTACGCGCCGGAGTTTGTCTCGTGGGCGCTGCAGCCGCCCGGGTACGAAAAAAGTTGGCACGTAGGTATTCGGATTTCGTGCACGAAGACGTTGGTGGCGTTGATTACGGGCATTCCGGCGGAAGTGAGCGCAAACGGGAAGCGGCTGAAAGTCGCGGAGATTAACTTTTTGTGCGTGCACAAGAAATTGCGGAGGAAAAACTTTGCGCCGGTGTTGATTAGGGAAGTGACGAGGAGAATTAATTTGAAAGACGTGTGGCAGGCGGTGTATACGGCTGGAGTGGTTTTGCCAAAACCGTGCGCGAAAGCGAGATATTGGCACCGATCGATAAACGTAAAAAAGCTGGTAGATATTCGGTTCACGCAGTTAGGAAGAGGAATGAGCATGGCGGAAACGATTGAACACTACGCCATGCCGAAGAAGATTCGCGTGCAAGGCTTGAGGAAAATGGAAGCGAAGGACGTGCCGACAGTGACTAGATTGTTGAACTCGTATTTTAGTAAATTCAAGTTAGCGCCGGTAAAAACCGAGGAAGACGTGAGACACTGGTTAGTTCCGAGAGACGAGGTCGTGTATAGTTACGTTAAAATCGACGAGCGGACCAACGAGGCGACGGATTTTTGCTCCTTTTACAACTTGAGTTCCACGGTCATCCAGGCGTCTTCAAACGGAAGCAACGCCAAGAAAAACAACGTCCTGCTCAAAGCCGCTTACTGTTACTACAACGTCGCCACTTCCGAAAACATCGAAGATCTCGTCCAAGACGCGTTGATATTAGCTCGAGACAACGGTTTCGACGTTTTCAACGCGTTGAATGTTTCCGAAAACAACCAGTTTCTAGAGACGCTTAAATTCGGCATCGGCGACGGCGATTTACACTATTACCTGTACAACTGGAAATTAAAAGAGACGTTAGCGCCGAAAGACGTCGCGTTAGTTTTGCTCTAGTTTTATATTTGTTTTGGCACTTTGGTACTAGTTCACACATTCACAAATACACGCGCAGGCAGCGTGGCGTACAATACCCCCTCGTGCGTACGCGCGCGTGTTTCCGCGCGCTCGTATTTCGCTATTCTCGCTTCAATTTTTGGAATTCATCCGCTTCGCACTTCACAAAAACAAAAAACAAGGACACACGCTCAAAGACGAAGAGCAAAAACTAAAAAATGTCCGGCGGCGATAGAGGCTCCGCGTTTCGCGACTTACTTCTCGCCCCGGACGGGTGCGCCCCGGACGATGACTCTTCCGTCGCCCAAAACCCAATCATGCGTTTGACCGATCAAATCTTATTCGGCGGCCCGTCGTCGCGAATGGGGAACGATTCCGTTCGGGAAAAACAGATGCAGAGAGACCGAGAGACGGGCGAGACTTTGAGTCAGAAGCAACGATGGACGGCGGATCAGGAGAGGCAGAGACGGATGAATAACGGTGGGAGGCAGCAACAGCAACATCAGCAACAACAGAGGCAACGTTCGGACGTGATGGCGAGGCAAGTCGCGCCGGCGATGGAGAGAGAGTATGAGAGGCAACTGGTGCAGCAGCAACAACAAAATATGGACCACGCGTGGCGACGGGAACAGGAGATGATGGCAGAGCAACGTCAAAGAGACGCGATGATGATGCGAGAAAGGAACGATGTAGGCTTGATGACTCCTGCGCCGATAATGGAGATGCAAATGCGACAGCAACAACGGCAACAGGATTGGGGCGGGGAGTTCGCACGAGAACGAGAGAGAGAGAGACAGCAAAGAAGGATGATGGAGAATAGCGGCGGCGAATGGGCAAACGAGTTCGCCCAAAGGCAGCAAAACGGACAGATGGTAAACGGTGGGAACAATAGATGGGCGAACGAGTTCGAGCAGATGCGCGGTATGGAACACGCGAAGTGGGCAAATGAATTTACTCAGCAAAGGAACGGCTATAACCCGCCGCAGCAATGGGCGAATGAGTTCAGTCAGCAAAGGCGGGTCCACCAGCAGCAACAGCACCAGCAGCAACAACAACAATACAGAGGAGAAACGAGAGTAGACGCAGAGACGAGAATGCACAGCGCGGAGCTGGCGAGAACGCTTGCGCAGGATCCGAAATTTGCAAATTCGTCCTTTGTGAAGCTGATGCAAAATATTGGCTCGGGACAAGTTGCGGTGCGCGATAACGATTTAAGAACCGTCGACGGTGATCGTCAATTGAACGTGGAAAGCGAAGATTGGGCAAAAGAGTTTCAAAGTGCAAATATTAGCGGTGGCGAGCGATGGGCAAATGAGTTTCAGTCGACGTTGCGTCAACAGCAAGCAAAACATCAAACAAACTCGGCGCACGCCGCTGAGAATTGGGCGAACGAATTTTCGAGTTTACCAGAGCAGTGGGCGAACGAATTCACTCAAACGCATCCGCAATACGTAAATCAATTCGATTCCGCGTGGAACGAGAGCGCACAGGTGATGAACAATGAAAGAAACAGCCAGTACGTCTTCACGAATCCGAACCCCTACGATGGAAATGTAAATGCGCTTCAAATCGGGAAGGATCTCATAAAGACTGGTGTTTTATCCGAGGCAACCTTAGCGCTCGAAGCCGCGGTGAAGCAACCTGAATCGCAACAAAGGTCAGTCACAGAAGCGTGGCGTTTGCTTGGCGAAGCGCACGCCGAAAACGACGACGACGTTCGCGCCATCGCTGCCATGCGAGAAGCACACAGACTCGACCCGCTCGACGCCGAAGTCGCTTTACAACTGGCAGTCAGTCACACAAACGAGCTCGAGAAAACGGAGGCTATTCAACATGCTATTTCGTGGCTACGCCAGCAGCAAGGTGTGTCGCATTTAGTGGATGGTAAAAATATTGTGGACGAAAACGAAGCCCGCGATGCGTTTCGAGAAGCCTCCAGATTACAACCGCAAAACGCAAACATACATGCCGTGGTTGGCGTGCTAGCGCACTTGACGAGAGACTACGATGAAGCTGTTCGCGCTTTTGAAACAGCCGCACGTTTGAATCCGCAAGACCATCGCCTGCACAACAAAATCGGCGCCACGAAAGCCAATGCGGCGAAAAGTTCCGAGGCGATCTCCTCCTATCGAAGCGCGCTCGATTTGAAGCCAAACTATACTCGCGCTTGGACTAATATGGGGATCGGGTTTGCTAACCAAGGACGTTACGAGGCCTCGGTAGCGTATTATTTACGAGCTTTAGAGCTGAACCCGAACGCTGAGAATGCGTGGGGATACTTGAGAATAAGTTTAGGATGTACCGGGAGAATTGATCTTATGCCTCTCGTGGACGAAAAGAATGTGCGAGCTTTAGCGAGAGAGTTCCCCGTAGGTACGGCGTAAAAAGTATAGGATATAATGAATTAGTTGTTTTAGTGAAAAGTAGATGAAGTAGTAGCGGCCGGCAGTAAATGTAGTGCGCAGCGAATATATATATATATATATATATACAAGAAACGGTGTAAAAGAGTAGAGCTCACAAGGCATAGAAACTTTTAAGAAAGTCCACGACTTCGTCATTCGTATTTAGACACGTAATAAACGTGATGTCGTTTTCTCCAACCGTGCCTTGTTCGATCATCGTTTTGATAAACGTCAAAAGACAGTCGTAAAAACCGTCGTAATTTACGAGAATAATGGGTACTTTGTGCTCGCTGCCCAACTTCTTCAACTGAACGAGCGTGTACAGCTCAAAAAATTCATCCATGCTCCCTAATCCGCCGGGAAGAAAGATGTACGCCGTTCTATCCGCCTTTGTCTTCCGCACGCCAGCATCTGTAAGCGCGACTTTTCGTGGCGCCAAGAATCTGCAATAGACCTCTTTATCCGGATCTAAATAACTTTGTTTCGTCGATTTTACGCTCGTTCCAGCTTCGCGCGCAATTCTTATACCGCCGACAATTTTTCCAGCCTCCTTGGCTCCTAAAGAAGCCGCTTCCATCATTCCGGGCCCTCCACCCGTCCACGTCGTCACGTCGCCAAATAGTTCCGCCAATCGTCTGGATAGCTCCTTCGATTGTTTATAGATTTCTGTTTCCGGTTTCAGTCTAGCCGAACCGTAGTATACAAAACCTCGCTTCCATTTTTCAATCAGCTCGAAACACTCCAAGAGTTCCGATCGGACTGCTTTAGCCGAGCCTCTCGCGAGCTTCGCAAATGCCGAGTCGTTGCGCTTGGTGAAGCCAGCTAAATCGCGCTCGCCTAAAGTAAACATTCTGTCGTAAACGAACGTCCATCCGTTTTCGTCAATTTCAGCTCCGAACACCGTGCAAACCGCAGCACCGGTTAAGCACCCGATTTCGCAACATCTTTCTAACGGTTTTCCTCGTAATATACCGTACATGAATCCGCTCGTTAATGCGTCTCCCGCTCCAGTCGTATCGACAATTTTCATCGGAGGCGTAAAGGCTCGTTGTTCTATTCTTCGCGTCACGCCGGTTTGCCCGTTCGTTTCCAACGCGACAAGTCCACGCTCACCTAGCGTCGCGACGACTATGCCCACGCTCGCACTCAACAACTCTAAGCCTTTCTCAAAGTCTCCGTTTCCGTATTCAGTTACTTCGTCTTCGTTTCCCATTACAATCTTCACGCACTCTCGGCGCAGGCACTCTGCGATGCGTTTGTCTTTGAATTTTCTCACAAGTTCAAACGAACTCAAATGAAAGCAAACGTTAGCTTTCTGCATTTCCGCCGTGTCCAAAGCGCGTTCGAGCAATTCGTCTTCTCCGTAACACGCGTAGGCGTTCAGAATAACCCACTTTCGCTTCCACACGTTCGCAACGACGGTGCCCTTGAATGCTTCTTCGGGAATCTCTTTTGCAAGCAATCGACATTTCTCATCGAAAGCTGGTCTCATTGTTCTCTGCCCCGTTTTAGGATGGACCAAACACAAGCACCGTCCAGTTTGCATCCCTTCTTTCCGAATCATGTACTTCATGTTCACCTTGTTCCGCTTCATCGCCGCTTCGAAGAAATCGCCCATCTCGTCGTCGCCGTACGCGCCGATGACCCCCGCATTCACTTCAAATCCGTGCGCTAGCCCTGAACACACGTTCGTCGCAGAACCGCCAATCTTCGTGGACCACTCGCCCAAACCTGCCAAAGTTTGTTTCAACTGCGCCGACGAGATTGGTTTTGATCCTCCAATCTCGCCTTCCACGTGTTCTTCGATTCTCGCGCTCACCGCGATGTGGTCCACGATCGCGCTCGGTTGCAATACCAACAGCTCTGGAAACATCCCGGCTTCGCGAGAAAACTCTAAACTCCCGCGCAAAGACCCGCCTCGCTGCTGTTGTCTAGAGGGAGAGGACATCGGAGACGGGTAGCCGCTGCCCCCGTGTTGGCTATGCTCCGGGGAAGGAGGCACGCTCATCTCTCCTTTCTTATTTTTATCTCTCAACGGTAATTTGCACGCAAACGCGTTTTCCCAAAAATAAACAGAAGGAGGAGAAAACGAGGTAAGCTCTCCCGCGAATGATTATATACGAGAGATGTTCTCTCTCTCTTTCTCTCTTTCTGTGTGTGTGTGTGTGAGTGAGCGCGAGCGTGCTCTCTTTAATTCGAGGATCGATGACCTTTTGTATGAAGATAAAATGTAAAATTTGGTTCGTAAAAGCGACGTTTCGGGAAAATCAAAAAATCTCTCGCGGGAAAGGGCAACAAACACTGAAACTGAAATGTGAGCACGCGCGCGCGCAAAGGGCGCGCGCGGACGAATAAGCACACGCATACAGAGCATGAATCAACAACACGAATAAACAAAAAATAACACAACTAATCTCTGTTCTCTCTCACGTCAAACGCAACTAAAAACCAACGGACGCCCAATCGTATTTCGAGGTCAAGGCTTTTCTCAACGTCCGAATTCGGTTTCTGTTCTTCCCGCCGTCTTCTCTGCCCACGCGAGACCGGGACGAATACTCCACGGTCGATCGATCGTCTCTGGTGAACCAAAACTCCACGTCGTCGATGAAGCCGAACGTGGGCGACGTGTACGTCGCGCGAACGTAGTCGTCGTACTCTTCGACGATTTCAGCGGTAAATCCGTCGCAATCGGTGGTTTTGATGACATCGATCAGTTGTTCTTTCGCGGTCGGCACGTCGTATATTTGCGTTTGTTTCAAGACGCGAACCGATTCGGGAGGGTTGAACGTCCACGGGGGCGCGTACGCTTGCGCTTGACCTGTGTTGTATTGGAAGCATTTGAGAAGAAGAAAGAGTCAGTATAGTTATCCAAAGTGAGCAAACTGTTGTGACAGAAGAGGTGCTCGCGGCGACGCGGCGACGCAAGATAACCAACATTTGCAACAAGTTAACAAGATAACGACCAAAAGCAGACGGACGCACCCATTTCTTCGGCGGTGCTCAAGCAATTCAAGGATTCTGGCGGACAGAGCGTTAAACTTTTAATCCCGTTGAATTCCTGAACGCCTAATTTTGGCGCCGGCGCTTTGCTCCCGACGTCGAATAAGACGCCCAAGAACACCGGGAACGCCGTGGAGTTCAACATCAGAGAGCGGCGATTGGATAACTTAGGGGTGTTGGCATTGACTTCCTCTCGCGACGACGACGACGACGCGCAAACGATGATGCGACGGTTAGAGGCGCATCTTTTGCTCGACCTGATCGTTGGTCTGGTGATTGATGAATGCGCACACGCGAGCATATCTTAAAGGGGTGTTTGTTGTGTGGGGGAAGTGTAATTGTTTTTTGTTGTGTTTGTGTGTGTGCGTGTGTGTGTTGTTCTCTCAGACAACGACGCACCCATTGCGCGCGAGTTTCAAATCTTTCTTCTATGTGGTGCTATTTCAGCAGCAGCGCGCGCTATAATACACATGATGCGTGCGTAATTCTTCCTCCTCTTTGTATTGTCTTTCTCTCTCTCTCTCTCTCTCTCTTTCTCTTCGTTCACGTCTCTCACTCGTTCAGTTCTTCTCCAATAAGTTGCTCAAAACGGTCGCCCATCTGACCTCTTTCGCGTGTTCGGAACATTTTCTGTAACACGTGCGGCAGCACCTTTCACCGGCGTGCGTGTCGTGCGACGCTGGCACGCGATAGGTTAAATTTTTATATGTGACCTCTTTGGCGCCGTTCCTGAGCATGTTTCTCGCGTAGCTACATTTACCTTCGTCCATGAACGCGCACTTTTGGCCCTCGGCTTTGCTCGCGATGTAGCACGCGTTGCAACAAACCCCACCGGGATACTTCGGGTGGTCCTCTGGTATGCGATGAAAGCGTTTGTACTCCAAATCCGATTGTTGTTGCTCTTGTTGTTGCCCGTTTTGATTCTCACCTCTCGTTCTTTTGTTGTTGCTGTTCTTGCCGTTGTTCTTGTTCTTATTCGCGGTCCCGTCGTCCGCCGTAACGCCGAGCTTCTTCGCGTAAACGCACTCTCCGCTCGCCAAGAATGCGCACGTTCTACCTTCCACGCGGCAACGATTAGCACAAGTTTCGCAGCATCGCTCCCCGGCGTACTTTGGGTGCGTCTTCGGCACTCTTTGCGGTAAGTTGCTGTACTCTAAAATCAAGCCTTTCTCTTCTTTCTCTTTCGCGATCAAACACGTACCGTCTTTTGCGAATACGCACAATTTCCCCTTGGCTTGAATCTTGTAATAACACGAGTTGCAGCACCATTTTCCGGCGTACTTCTCGTGATTACTCGGCACGCGATATTTCAAATAGTTAAAAGCAACCTTCATCCCGTCCTTCTCTCGCCTATTCGCCACCGCGCACGACCCGTCGCTCACAAACGCGCACGTCTCCCCAACCGCCGTGCACCTGTAATAACACGTCCCGCAACACCGCCGCCCGGCAAACTTCGGATGATTCTCCGGTACCCGATACGACAGCCGTCTCGTATACACCACCGGAACCCCTAATTTATTACACTTCGCCGCTTTTCCGCACGTCCCGTCCTCGGCGAACGCGCACGACGTCTCGTCCAATTTTTCAAACCGACTGCTGTGTTTCGCAGGTTTGTTGATTGGAATCTTCGCCTCTTTTTCTTTCCTCGTCGAAGGCGCGTTTTTTATTAGTTCGGAGTTGATGGCTTTCGCTTTCGCTTGATCTGCGACCGTCGTCGTCGTCGTCGTCGTCGTCGTCGTCGTCGTGGTGGTGGTGGTGGTGGTGGCGAGAGAGGCAGCGCGAACAACGGCACCCCTACTCGCGTCGTTGCCTTTTAACGCGTCGCTCGCAGTAGCGGTGGTGAATGCATCACTCTCGTCGTTCGCATCGGCGTCCGCGTTGTTGTTTTCATCCCGTCGCAAACCGACGATCAAACGCGCCGCGGAGGATTGTTGTC
>Ga0181559_10004451_pt1 | contig 13598 bp, 10 predicted proteins | sample 011ome_21_FD_133752 | JGI IMG/M metagenome (GOLD analysis project Ga0181559, IMG submission 133752) | Coastal salt marsh microbial communities from the Groves Creek Marsh, Skidaway Island, Georgia - 011508AT metaG (megahit assembly) | ecosystem: Environmental > Aquatic > Marine > Intertidal...
CTTAGCCCGGTAGCTAGTGATGGTTGCCGATTTCCCTGCTTTTATCTCTGCTTAGCTGGCAGATATAAGGTGTTATATCGTGAATAAGAAAAGACCTGTAAATCTAGATATTGGAACGATCCAGCTTCCAATTACCTCCTATGTATCTATTCTCCACCGTGTTTCCGGTGTGGTGTTATTTGCTGCCATTGCCGTTTTCCTTTGGGTATTGGATGCAAGCCTGACTTCTGAAGAGAGTTTTAATGCTGTCAAAGAATGTATAGGTGGCACCCTGTGTCAAATTATTATTTGGGCGTCTCTTGCAGCCCTTGCCTATCACATGGTGGCTGGTGTCCGTCACCTGATTATGGATTTGGGCATTGGTGAAACCCTGGAAGGTGGCCAATTAGGTGCGAAGATCGCGTTGATCGTTGCAGCTGTACTTATTGTTCTAGCTGGAGTTTGGGTATGGGCATGATAACTAATGTTACAAGTTTTGGTCGCAGCGGATTATCCGATTGGCTGCTACAAAGAACCACGGCCATTATTATGGCTGTTTATGTTGTGTTCGTTACGTTTTACTTATTGACGAATCCCGACTTGCAATATGATCAGTGGTTGGCGCTCAATAGCAATATTGCTATGAAGGTGTTGAATGTGCTGACTGTACTTTCCATTGCGATACATGCATGGATTGGATTGTGGGCAGTACTGACTGATTACGTCACTGTTCGTTTACTTGGTCCAAAAGCGACACCTCTGCGTATCTTCTTCCAGCTGGGGATGATTCTGGTCACTTTGGTGTATGTTATTTGGGCTTTAGATATTGTTTGGGGAATTTGATCCATGAGTAGTAGTAGCATAAGAACCATTTCCTTTGATGGTGTAATTGTTGGCGGCGGTGGTGCTGGTATGCGTGCAGCACTCCAGTTGGCCCAGTCCGGTTATAAAACAGCGGTAATTACGAAAGTATTCCCGACTCGTTCCCACACAGTATCAGCCCAGGGCGGTATTACTTGTGCCATTGCCAGTGATGATCCCAATGATGATTGGCGTTGGCATATGTACGATACGGTGAAAGGCTCTGATTATATTGGTGATCAGGATGCCATTGAGTACATGTGCTCCGTGGGCCCTGAAGCTGTATTTGAACTTGACCACATGGGACTACCGTTTTCCCGTACTGAAGAAGGTCGTATTTATCAGCGCCCTTTCGGTGGTCAATCGAAAAACTTTGGTGAAGGCGGGCAGGCTGCTCGTACTTGTGCTGCCGCTGACCGTACTGGTCATGCGCTGTTACATACCCTTTATCAAAACAATGTAAAGAACGATACCGTCTTCTTTAATGAATGGTTTGCGGTTGATCTGGTAAAAAATGAAGACAATGCTGTTGTCGGTGTGATCGCCATTGATATTGAAACCGGCGAAACCGTGTTTGTTAAATCTAAAGCGACAGTATTGGCTACCGGTGGTGCCGGTCGTATTTATGCGTCTACCACTAACGCCCACATTAATACCGGTGACGGTATTGGTATGGCCCTTCGTGCTGGCTTCCCGGTACAAGATATTGAAATGTGGCAGTTCCACCCAACCGGTATTGCCGGTGCCGGTACTTTGGTAACAGAAGGTTGTCGTGGTGAAGGTGGTTATCTGATCAATAAAGATGGCGAGCGCTTTATGGAGCGTTATGCGCCCAATGCAAAAGACCTCGCAGGTCGAGATGTTGTTGCACGCTCTATGGTACTCGAAATTCTAGATGGCCGAGGCTGTGGTGAAAATGGCGACCATGTTTATCTGAAACTTGATCACCTTGGTGAGGAAGTATTGGAAAGTCGCTTGCCGGGTATTTGTGAGCTATCAAGAACCTTTGCACACGCAGATCCAGTAAAAGAACCGATTCCTGTGGTGCCAACTTGTCACTATATGATGGGTGGTATTCCAACCAATATTGATGGTCAGGCATTGTCTCTCGACGCTGAAGGTAACCCCGTCGTGATTGAAGGCTTGTTTGCCTGTGGTGAAGCAGCCTGTGTTTCGGTTCATGGGGCCAACCGCTTGGGTGGTAACTCACTGCTCGACCTCGTTGTGTTTGGACGTTCTTCTGGTTTGTTTATTGAAAAAGCGTTACGTGAAGGTATTTCTCTTCAAGAGCCTACCGAAGAAAATATTAAAGCGGCTATGTCTGGCCTAGACCGTCTCAACCAGAGTGCTGGTGACGGTGATACCGTTGCAGAACTTCGGGCAGAGCTTCAGGATATTATGCAGAAACACTTTGGTGTGTTCCGTCGTGGTGACTTTATGGAAGAGGGCATTAAGAAGCTTGCTGCATTGCGTCCACGTATTGAAAATGTACGTTTGGATGATAAGAGTAATGCTTATAACACTGCTCGCATCGAAGCACTGGAATTGCAAAACCTATTGGAAGTAGCGGAAGCTACGGCCATTACCGCTGAAGAAAGAAAAGAAAGCCGCGGAGCTCACGCCCGAGAAGATTATGCTGATCGCGATGATGAGAATTGGTTGTGTCATTCTATGTACTTCCCAGTCGACAAAAAAGTTGGCAAGCGTGATGTAAACTTTTCACCTAAGACCATGGAAGCTTTCGCACCGAAAGCCCGTGTCTATTGATAAGGGTCTGTTGAGCCATGTTGAAAGTAAGTGTTTATCGTTACAACCCTGAAACGGACGAAGCGCCGTATATGCAGGACTATGAAGTTGACACCGCTGGCAAAGACCTGATGGTGCTTGACGTTCTAGAACTATTAAAGGCACAGGATACCTCGTTGGCTTATCGTCGCTCTTGTCGAGAGGGCGTTTGTGGCTCTGATGGTATGAACATTAATGGCAAAAATGGACTAGGTTGTATCATGCCGTTGTCTGAATGTGTGAAGGGGGACAAGTTAATACTGCGCCCACTTCCTGGTTTGCCTGTTATTCGTGATCTGGTTATCGATATGAGCCAGTTTTACGCTCAATACGAGAAAATCCAGCCTTACTTGGTTAATAATGAGCCAGCGCCTGCTATCGAAAGATTGCAGTCTCCAGAAGATAGAGAGAAGTTGGATGGCCTTTATGAGTGTATTCTTTGTGCGTGTTGTTCGACAAGTTGCCCGTCATTCTGGTGGAATCCTGATAAGTTTATCGGTCCTGCTGGTTTGATTCAGGCTTATCGCTTCCTTGTGGATAGTCGTGATACTGACACTGAAAACCGTTTGGCGAATCTTGATGACCCGTTCAGTGTTTTCCGTTGTCACGGTATTCAAAACTGTGTTGCAGTTTGTCCTAAGGGGCTTAACCCCACGAAGGCAATCGGCCATATTCGTAACATGCTTTTGAAAAGTGCTACTTAAGAGGCATTGCATTACAATCTGTCGGGCTCTCTAATTAGAGAGCCTTGATAATTTTATCGCCTAAAACATAGGGAAAACATCGATGCCTGAAAGCATCATGCAGCAATTTTTGCGCAGCTCTCATCTGTCCGGTGGGAATGCAGCATATATAGAAGATTTATACGAAACCTACCTACACGATCCCAATGGTGTGCCCGAGCAGTGGCGCTCCTTCTTTGACTCTTTGCCACGCGTTAATGGTCATAGTGGTACTGATGTATCCCACGCTACAGTTCAGTCACATTTTGAACTTATGGGTCGTCGAAGAGCGAGACCTGTACCTGCACCGGGTTCCGGCGGTGTTAATGTCGATCATGAACGTAAACAGATTAAAGTTCTTCAGTTAATCAGTGCATATCGAAACCGAGGTCATCAAAAAGCTAAACTGGATCCCCTGAACCTTTGGGAAAGAGATAAAGCGCCTGATTTAAAGCTCTCATTTCATGGGCTTACCCCGGCTGATCTAGACACAACATTTCAGTGTGGAACACTTTACATAGGCAAGCAGGAGGCGACCTTAGGTGAAATTATTTCCTCACTTGAAGAGACTTATACTGGCCATGTAGGCGTTGAATTTGGTCAAGTCACCGACATCACTGAAAAGCGCTGGCTGCAGCAACGTTTTGAAAGTGTTCGTTCTAAGCCAAATTATGATGATGAAATGCGTAAACACGTGTTGCAGCGTTTATCAGCAGCTGAAGGCCTTGAAAAACACCTTGATTCTAAATACCCCGGCACCAAGCGTTTTGGTTTAGAGGGTGGTGAATCAATGATTCCCTTACTTGATGGAATGATTGAGCGTGCAGGTGAATACGGTGCTAAAGAAGTCGTTTTGACAATGGCACATCGTGGGCGGCTTAATTTATTAGTCAATGTGATGGGTAAAAATCCATCAGAGTTATTTGCTGAGTTTGAAGGAAAAAGGCATGTTGATACCTCTGGAGATGTTAAATACCACCAAGGGTTTTCTTCAAATGTGACGACTCCAGGTGGCCAGGTTCATTTAGCACTTCTTTTTAATCCATCACATCTAGAGATTGCAGCGCCTGTAGCCGAAGGGTCTGCAAGAGCGCGTCAAGATCGCCGAAGAGATACCGAGGGTAGTCAAGTTGTCCCTATTGTTGTACATGGCGATGCTGCTTTCGCAGGGCAGGGCGTTGTTATGGAAACCTTCCAGATGTCACAAATTCGGGGCTATAAAACGGGTGGTACCATCCATTTGGTCGTGAATAATCAGGTTGGTTTTACAACAAACCTTAGAGAAGATGCACGATCGACAGAATATTGTACTGATATTGCGAAAATGGTTCAGGCGCCTATTATTCACGTCAATGGTGATGATCCGGATGCTGTAATGTTCACTACTTTCCTGGCAATGGATTATCGCTATCAGTTTAAGAAAGACATCGTTGTTGATTTGGTTTGTTATCGTCGCCGTGGTCATAATGAGACAGATGAGCCTTCCTCTACTCAGCCATTGATGTATCAAATTATTAAAAAACATAAAACAACTCGGGCACTTTATGCAGAAAAACTGGTTAGTGAAGGAGTCATAAATCAACCAGATGCTGATGGTTTACTGGCTGAGTATCGAGATACCCTTGATCGTGGAGAAAACGTTGTTAACAAGCTGGTGTCCGAACCAGATGAGGCACCTTTTGTAGATTGGACTCCTTACCTCGATCACGATTGGACGACACCTGCAGATACGACTTATCCACTCAAAAAACTCCAGGGTCTTGCCGAAAAAATCACTCACGTTCCAGATGGAATTGTGATTCAGCGCCAGGTTGAAAAAATTTACGACGATCGTCGTAAAATGGCTGGTGGTGCATTGGCATTGAACTGGGGTATGGCTGAATTACTAGCCTATGGCACATTGCTTGAAGAAGGTTATCCCGTACGTATGACCGGACAGGATATTGGTCGTGGCACCTTTTCACATCGTCATGCTGTCGTTCATAACCAGCGTGATGGAGAAAGTTACATTCCTCTCAAGGCGTTAACAGAAGATCCTTTAGACTTTGAAATCTATGATTCGTTTTTGTCTGAAGAAGCTGTTTTGGGCTTTGAATATGGTTATGCATCAACTGCTCCTAAAGGTTTAGTGATATGGGAAGCTCAGTTTGGAGATTTTGCCAATGGTGCTCAAGTTGTTATTGACCAATTTATAACAAGTGGCGAGCACAAGTGGGGGCGTCTATGTGGCCTAACGATGTTGTTGCCCCATGGTTATGAAGGGCAAGGGCCTGAACATTCATCTGCACGACTAGAGCGTTACCTGCAACTTTGTGCGGAGCAAAATATCCAAGTTTGTATACCAACGACTCCGGCCCAGGTATATCACATGTTACGTCGGCAGGCGATTAGGCCTATGCGTCGCCCACTGGTGGTAATGAGCCCTAAATGGATTTTGCGTCATAAGTTGGCGACTTCTTCGTTGGAAGAATTGGCTAATGGCGAGTTCCAGAATTTAATTCAGGATACTGAAGTTGATAAGTCAAAAGCTCGTCGTTTGATTCTTTGTTCAGGCAAGGTTTACTACCACCTTTACGAGGCTCGTCAGGAAAAAGGTATTGATGATATAGCTCTAGTACGCATTGAGCAGTTGTATCCATTCCCAGACGATGATCTTCTTGCTGTATTTAATGAATATAGCAATCTTGATGACGTAGTCTGGTGTCAAGAATGCCCCATTAACCAGGGAGCCTGGTACAGCAGTCAGCATCATATGCGTCAAGTGTTGGCTAGATATAACGATAATCTGTTTTTACGTTATGTGGGACGAGAAGCATCTGCGGCTCCAGCAGGTGGCTATATGTCGGCTCATTTAGAAGAACAAGAAAAATTCATTAATGAAGCTTTGAGCTGAAATTAGCTTTAAGCAAAAAGTAGAGTTGAATTAAAAGTAGCGATATACCGCTATGTTTGATCAAAGGAAACACACAAAAAATGAGCATTGAGATTAAAGCGCCAACATTTCCTGAATCAGTACAGGAAGGGAATATTGCTACGTGGCACAAGCAGCCAGGCGAATCTGTTACTCGAGATGAACTTCTGGTAGACATCGAAACGGATAAAGTGGTTTTGGAGGTTGTTGCTCCAGCTGATGGTACTTTACAAGAGGTGCTAAAAGCTGAGGGTGATGTTGTTCTAAGTAATGAAGTCATTGCTAAGGTTGTTGCAGGAGAAGCTGGCGCAGCCGCACCTCAAGTAGCTGAAACCGTATCAACTCAATCTGCTGATAATTCTGAGGAAAAAATTGCCAGTCCAGCAGCACGAAAATTGGCTGAAGAGCGTGGTATTGATCTTCAGAAGGTTTCTGGAACAGGTAAAGATGGTCGTATTACGAAAGAAGATATAGTTGGCTGGGAAAGTGCAGAAACTGCAGTGACTGCACCAGTTGCTGCTCCTGCACCTATTACTCCATCACAGCCTGCTCCAGCAGCCATTGTCGAAGTTCCTACTGGGGAACGTGTTGAAAAACGTGTACCAATGACTCGGATGCGTGCGCGTATTGCAGACCGTTTACTACAGGTTACTCAGACAACTGCAATGTTGACGACGTTTAACGAAGTCGATATGCATAGAATTATGCGTTTACGCTCTGCCTTTAAAGATGAGTTTACCAAAGTTCATAATGGAACTCGCTTGGGCTTCATGGGCTTTTTTGTTCGTGCAGCAACTGAAGCGTTGAAGCGTTTTCCTGCTGTTAACGCATCAATAGATGGCGACGATATTGTTTATCATGGGTATCAGGATATTGGTGTTGCAGTTTCTACAGACAAAGGTCTAGTTGTGCCAGTGTTGCGTAATGCTGAAAATATGAGTGTTGCTGAAGTAGAGAATACTATTGCTGAATTTGGTGCAAAGGCTAAAGATGGCAAGCTAACTATTGAAGAAATGACGGGTGGTACTTTCACTATTACTAATGGCGGAGTGTTCGGATCTCTATTGTCCACACCTATCTTGAACCCACCTCAAGCAGCAATTCTTGGTATGCACTCTATCAAGGAGCGTCCTGTTGCTGAAAATGGTGAAGTGGTTATCCGCCCTATGATGAACTTGGCATTGTCCTATGATCATCGATTGATCGATGGTAAAGAAGCGGTGAGGTTCTTGGTCGCAATTAAGGAAATGATTGAAAATCCAGCTAAGATATTACTTGAGATTTAATAATTAACCTATTGATAAATTAGAGATTTATTATGTCTGGTCAGTACGATGTTATTGTAATAGGTTCCGGCCCTGCAGGTTATGTTGCGGCTATACGTGCAGCACAGCTAGGCTTAAAAACTGCCTGTATTGAGAAATGGAAAAATGATGAAGGAAAGGGCGTTAATGGTGGAACATGCTTAAATGTTGGCTGTATCCCATCAAAAGCGTTACTCGATAGCTCGCACAAATATCACGAAACAAAAGAAGACCTTGCGAGTCATGGCATTAATACGGGTGATGTAGCTATTGATGTAAAAGCTATGATTGGCCGCAAAGGGAAAATTGTTAAGCAACTTACTGATGGCATTGCCGGGTTATTTAAAAGTAATGGGGTTACTGCATTATTTGGTACTGGAAAAATCCTAGCCGGGCGCCAGGTTGAGTACACTGATAATGATGGTAAGACAAAAGTACTATCAACGGAAAATGTCATTATTGCTACGGGTTCCCAGCCCATTGATATTCCAGTGGCACCACTTAATGGCGATACTATTATTGACTCTACCGGCGCACTTGAAATTACCGAAATGCCCAAACGTCTCGGCGTGATTGGCGCGGGAGTTATTGGTTTAGAGTTGGGCAGTGTCTGGAATCGTGTGGGCAGTAAAGTAGTCTTGCTTGAGGCTATGGATGACTTTTTGTCCATGATGGATCAGCAAATTGCTAAAGAAGCAAAAAAAGTCTTTACCAAACAAGGTTTGGATATACGCCTCAGCTGTCGGGTAACGGCCAGTGAAGTAAAAGGTCGGGGCAAAAAGAAAGAAGTTGTGGTCACATACCAAGACAGTGATGGTAAAGAAGCCCAAGAAACTTTTGATAAGTTGATTGTCTGTGTAGGTCGCAGGCCTTATACCGAGGGTTTGTTAGCCCCTGATAGTGGTGTAAACCTCGATGAAAGAGGTTTCATTTTTGTTAACGATCAGTGCGCAACAAATGCCCCAGGTGTCTGGGCTGTAGGTGATGTAGTTCGTGGCCCTATGCTGGCCCACAAAGGCTCTGAAGAAGGGGTTATGGTGGCAGAACGCATTGCGGGTCAAAAGACCCAGATGAATTACGACATTATTCCTAATGTTATATACACCCACCCAGAAATTGCTGCAGTGGGTAAAACGGAAGAACAACTCAAGCAAGCTGGTGAATCTTATAATGTGGGTATATTCCCCTTTATTGCCAGTGGTAGAGCTTTGGCCGCTAATGAGACAGATGGCATGGTCAAAATGATTGCCGATGCTGAGACTGACAGAATTTTAGGCTGTCATATTATTGGTCCAAGCGCTGCTGATTTGGTTCAGCAGGTAGCTATTGCTATGGAGTTTGGCTCTAGTGCTGAGGATATTGGTATGACTGTATTTGGTCATCCAACACTATCTGAAGCAGTACACGAGGCTGCTTTAGCTGTAAATGGCCACGCGATTCATATACCGAACCGCAAAAAACGTAAATAAATTGTACTGATAAAGGCTCCACAGGTATCGCTGGCCTGTGGAGTTTTATTTTTTACCCATACTTTTGTTTTTCATATAACGAAAACAGCAAACGGAAATGACTATGAACCTACATGAATATCAGGCAAAACAGCTTTTTGCTGAATACGGCCTTCCGGTATCAGAAGGTGTGGCTGCTGAAACAGTCCCAGAAGCAATAGCTGCCGCCGATGTTATTGGTGGTGATCGCTGGGTTGTTAAGGCGCAGGTGCACGCTGGTGGTAGAGGTAAAGCTGGTGGAGTAAAGCTTGTTACTTCAAAAGCAGAAATTGAAGAATTTTCTCGTCAGTGGTTGGGTAATCGTTTGGTCACGTACCAGACGGATGCAGATGGACAGCCAGTTAGCAGAATTCTTGTTGAGCCTTGCACAAATATCGATCAGGAACTATACCTAGGCGCTGTAATTGACCGCTCTACTCGTCGGATAGTCTTTATGGCATCGACAGAAGGTGGTGTTGAAATTGAAAAAGTAGCGGAAGAAACCCCTGAAAAAATCCTGAAAGCAACGATAGATCCTCTTGCTGGAGCTCAGCCCTACCAAGCACGTGAGTTAGCATTTAAGTTGGGTCTAAATCCAACTCAAATTAAGCAGTTCACCAAGCTGTTCCTAGGTTTAGCAAAGTTGTTCCAAGATCTGGATTTGGCTCTACTTGAAATTAACCCTCTGGTTATTACTGCTGAAGGTGATTTGCACTGTCTTGATGGAAAAATAAACATTGATGGCAATGCCATGTACCGCCAGCCAAAACTACGTGAAATGCATGATCCAACTCAGGATGATGCCCGCGAAGCTCATGCTGCCCAGTGGGATCTTAACTACGTTGCACTTGATGGCAATATTGGTTGTATGGTTAATGGCGCAGGTTTGGCTATGGGTACCATGGATATTGTTAAGCTTCATGGTGGCGACCCTGCTAACTTCCTTGATGTAGGCGGCGGTGCAACAAAAGAACGTGTTGTTGAAGCATTTAAAATCATCCTTTCAGATGAGAAAGTTAAAGCTGTCTTTATTAACATTTTTGGCGGTATTGTCCGTTGTGACTTGATTGCTGAAGGTGTTATTGGTGCTGTTGAAGAAGTTGGTGTTCAAGTTCCCGTAGTCGTAAGACTTGAAGGAAATAATGCTGAACTAGGTACAAAGATTCTTGCAGAGAGTGGTTTGAATATCATTGCAGCAACAAGTTTGACCGATGGCGCTCAGCAAGTGGTTAAAGCAGCGGAGGGCAACCAGTAATGTCTATTTTAATCAATAAAGACACTAAAGTTATTTGTCAGGGCTTCACTGGAGGACAAGGTACTTTCCACTCAGAGCAAGCCATTGAATATAGCACAAAAATGGTGGGTGGTGTAACACCTGGTAAAGGTGGTTCCACTCATTTGGGCTTGCCAGTATTTAATACTGTTGCTGATGCTGTTGCTGAAACAGGTGCGGAAGCATCTGTTATTTATGTACCAGCACCATTCTGTAAGGATTCAATTCTTGAAGCTGCTAATGCGGGTATCAAATTGATTGTTTGTATTACAGAAGGTATTCCAACGTTGGATATGCTGGACTGTAAAGTGAAATGTGATGAATTGGGTGTACGCTTGATTGGACCTAATTGCCCAGGAGTGATTACTCCAGGAGAATGTAAAATCGGCATTATGCCAGGGCACATTCACTTGCCAGGTAAAGTCGGTATTGTTTCCCGTTCAGGTACATTGACCTATGAAGCAGTGAAACAAACCACTGATTATGGTTTTGGCCAATCAACTTGTGTTGGTATTGGTGGTGATCCTATTCCTGGTTCTAACTTCATCGACATCCTGGCTATGTTTGAAAAAGACCCGGCCACTGAAGCTATCGTGATGATTGGTGAAATTGGTGGTACAGCAGAGGAAGAAGCTGCAGCCTATATCAAGGCAAATGTTACTAAGCCTGTTGTTTCTTACATTGCTGGTGTAACAGCACCTGTAGGTAAGCGTATGGGGCATGCCGGCGCTATTATTGCTGGCGGTAAAGGTACAGCAGATGAAAAGTTTGCTGCGCTGGAAGACGCTGGTGTTAAAACAGTTAGAAGCCTTGCTGATATTGGCAATGGATTGAAGGAAATCACTGGTTGGTAATAGTCGGTTGGTAACAGTGATTTTTTTCTTTCATAAAAAGGCAGCCATGAGGCTGCCTTTTTTGTTTTTGAATAGTTAGATCCGTTATTTATGCCATAAAAGTGACGACAAATTTTTCGTATACGCTTGAATTCCCCTGTAGTGCCCCCATTTGTATTTTCAGACAAAAATGTCGCTATAAATTATTGTATGAAAAAAAGAACAGGAGATTGTCACTACCATGACTGTTGAGACTCACGGCTTTCAAACAGAAGCAAAGCAGCTTCTGCATTTAATGATTCACTCTCTTTACAGCAATAAAGAAATTTTCCTTAGAGAATTAATTTCAAATGCCTCGGATGCTGTAGATAAATTGCGTTTTGAAGCATTAGCTGACCCATCTCTTTATGAAGATGCGCCTGATCTCAAGGTGAGAATAGAGTCTGATGTGGAAGCTGGCACCATTACTATCCATGATAATGGTATTGGTATGTCCCGTGAGGAAGCAATCGAACACCTAGGGACTATCGCAAAGTCAGGTACCTCCCAGTTTTTAAATAATCTTAGTGGTGACCAGAAAAAAGATTCTCAATTAATTGGTCAGTTTGGTGTTGGTTTTTACTCTGCATTTATCGTTGCCGACAAAGTCGTTGTAGAAACACGTCGTGCTGGCTTATCAGCGGACCAAGCAGTCCGTTGGACCTGTGAAGGCGAAGCGGAATACACAATAGAAGATATCGAGAAAGCTGACAGAGGTACAACGATCACGTTGTATTTGAAGGAAGAAGAAGAGGAATTTGCAGCAGAGTTACGCATTAGAGGTACGATAAAAAAATATTCAGATCATATCGCTGTGCCCATTGAAGTTAAAAAACCGGGTTCTCCCAAGAAAGAGGGGGACGAAGAGGATAGCGAACAATCTGACGATGAGCCTGAATACCAAGTACTTAATTCTGCGACAGCACTTTGGACTAGACCTCGTAATGACATAAAAGAAGAGGAATACAAAGAGTTCTACAAGCATGTATCTCATGATTTTGAGGATCCTTTAACCTGGAGTCACAACCGTGTAGAAGGTAAATTGGATTACACCAGCTTGCTGTATCTACCTGCCCATGCACCATTTGATCTACACAATCGTGAAGTAGCCCGAGGTTTAAAATTGTACATCCAGCGTACATTTATTATGGATGACGCCTCTCAGTTTTTGCCCCTATATCTCCGTTTTGTTCGAGGTATTCTGGATTCCAATGACCTTCCTCTGAACGTTTCACGTGAAATCCTTCAAGGCAGTCCAGCTGTAGATAGCATTCGCAGTGCACTTGTAAAGCGCGTGTTGGATATGTTGGAGAAGATGTCTAAAGAGTCACCGGATGATTACACCAAGTTCTGGAAAGAATTTGGTGCTGTCCTGAAAGAAGGTCCTGCAGAAGATTTTACCAATCGTGAACGCATTGGTGGGCTGTTCCGCTACGCGACAACGGAAACGGAAGGTGATGAGCAAACAGCTTCCTTTGCTGACTACATTTCCAGGATGAAGGAAGGACAAGACAAAATTTACTTCCTTGTAGCCGATAATATTACAACGGCTAGAAACAGTACCTACCTTGAAGTATTTAAGAAGCAGGGCATTGAAGTATTATTGCTAACAGATCGTCTTGATGAGTGGACGCTTTCTCATTTGAATGAGTTTGATGGCAAGCCGCTGCAAGATGTCGCTAAAGGTGAGCTGGATGAGTCAGTTTCAGGTGAACAGGATAAATCAAAGGAAGATGATACGAACAACGAGTCTTCTGAGGTTGTAGACAAAATCTCTACCCACCTAAAAGGCCGTGTTGAAAGTGTTCGTGAAACGCGCCGTTTGACGGATTCACCCGCCTGTCTGGTCTATGCTGAGCATGCATTGAGTCCACAAATGCGTAAAATGATGGAGGCTGCAGGGCAACCTGTTCCTGAGGATAAACCTGTACTTGAGGTCAACCTTAAGCACCCATTAGTCACACGTCTTGGCGAGTCTGATGATGACGCAAAATCAAGCGAATTGGCTGAGTTACTCTATGACCAAGCAACACTCTCTGCGGGTGAACAGCTGGATAATCCTTCACTGTTTGTTAAACGCTTGAATCAACTATTGTTTGATCGCGCACCCTGATAGGTCGTAGTTGGTCGTATTGAATATAGTATTTATAGGCTGATTTAGTTGTCATTCCCCTATTTTAATGTAGTTACAGTTTAGTTGTCGTTACGACAGAGGAATCACTCTATAATCGGCCGATAATACATATAAATAATAAAATAGAGCACACATGACAACACAGAGCGACCTGCCTGCATCAGCTAAAATAACTGCACCCAATAAATCTGAAGCTACCAAAATAGCAGTATTGGGTGGTGGGAGCTTTGGAACTGCCATAGCCAATATGTTAGCGGCTAATGGCCATGA
>Ga0181559_10004454_pt1 | contig 13598 bp, 25 predicted proteins | sample 011ome_21_FD_133752 | JGI IMG/M metagenome (GOLD analysis project Ga0181559, IMG submission 133752) | Coastal salt marsh microbial communities from the Groves Creek Marsh, Skidaway Island, Georgia - 011508AT metaG (megahit assembly) | ecosystem: Environmental > Aquatic > Marine > Intertidal...
GATTTGGGTAGAGCAACCATTAACGCAGTCAGCCGATTGAGCCTCCCCCTATCGATCAATGGATCGGTAAAAATTAAGGCCTTTTTGTATAGCTATTTATCACTACATGTCGCTAATCGTTGCAATACATAGGCAAATTAAAGAGAAAATAAATAATTAAGGGATTAACAACCAAACGGCATTTACAATCAAACAAACAAACATTTGCCTTTCTAATTCTAAAGATAATTAACGTTAAATAATTTAATACCATTTAGGAATAATTAAACCTAAACTTATCAACAGCATTAACAATTAAAAAAACATAGTTAAATCAATAATTTAAGCTGTTGCCGCCGAAAAGATATCCACAGCTTTATACACTTATTAACAAACGAAAAAAAACCGGCTATTAACCGGCTTTATTAATCCCCCTTTATTAATTAATCAATCAGATCATTTAGCATTGCTTTAGCAATTAGATCAAAGGCCAACAATATACTCAATAAATTATCAAGCATTTTATAAACCTAGTAAGATAAATTCTGTCAATGCATAGCTAAACATCACTACAAAGCCTAGCACAATCAAAGCACCACCGAACCGCATAAAAAACCTTTCTTTTTTTGTCATTGCATGGCCTCCATCTGATCCAAAACATTCTGCCTTGATCCCTTTAAATTGTATTCACTCTTTATCTTTGTATAAGCGCTTTTGCCTGCGCACTTTAATCCCTTAAGTTCTAGCTTTAATGCAGACTTTAAAATTAAAAATCTTGCCAATTCTGTATTTGTTATTAACATTATTAATCCCCTTTAAACTTGATTATATTTATCAACGTGAATATATTCCAATGTATCTGTTATATACTCTTTAAACTCTGATACATTCATATCCATATTAGATGAATCTTTAAAATTGCCGGCTTTAATAAATTGAATCCAATTACCAACAGCTTTGTATTCAATCTCTTTGCCGTTAACGATCTCATTAAGATATACCCATGTATCTTTATTTGCTAATCTTTGTTTATTTGCTAAAGTTGCAAACTCTTTAATATTCATTTTTTATACCTCTTTAATTGAATTGATTAATGCATCTTGATAATGTATCGATGCTAATGTCTCGCTTGATAAACTTTCTAAGCTTGAGCCGTATTCTTCTGCAATACCTAAAGAATCTCTTAAGCTCGGATCATTCTCGATTAGATAATTCATAGCTTTAGAGTAGTAAATGATCTCTTGTTCGTAGCAATATTCTATTGCCGAGTCATAACTATCAAATTTATATTGCTCGTCTAGGTATTGATCGTCAACTATATATCTCATAATTGCACCTCGATATGACTATTGAAAGGGATTGTTTTGCCATTCATAGGCTTGTAAAACCATTCAAAATCTTTTTGAAAAATATGGCCTTTATTTAACAATGTTAAAACCGCATTTAATCTATCTTTGGTTGTCACTGTTTGCCACCCGCAGTCCGAAAGGATTAACTTATCATTTTCAGACCATGCAATAGCATTGCCGTACAATCTCATTACACCATCATTAACGGACATATTTTGTTTATTAAAAGGCTTTTTGTTTAAAAAAGCTCTTGCACTATCTATTGATATTTTTCTCATAATTAAAACTCCATGCTTTAAGCCGGTCAGAATTAACCGGTGATCAAATTATAAACAAAGTAAATAGCTTTTATACACTTATTTAAAAAAAATAATCTGATAATAAAAAATCTTATAAAAACCTAGTTATCAACAGACTTATTAACATTTTAGGCGAGCTTCACGTTAAGCAGGGTAAGCGTTAAGGCGAGTATCACGTTAGTTATCAACATAGTCGAGTATCACGTTATCAACATATACTGTTAAATTGTTAATAACTTTATTAAAAGACAGAAGTTATCAACATATCCACAATTCTATACAAAGTTTATTAACAAGGTTATTCACAAGTTAAGTCATTGATTTAACTGAATAAATTGAAGTTATCAACGAAAAAACTACTCACTAATAATAATAATAATAAAAAAAAGAAAAAGAAAAAAGATTTAAGGTGAGTTTTACGTTAATTGAGATCAATTAGAATTAATTTAATTTATTTGGGTATATACTATTGACACACTAATAATTAACGAGTACAATGTGAAACATATAACGTTGAATCAGCGTTATTACAAGGGTAAACGAAGTGTTTACTTATTCGTAACGAAGTAGTACGAAGTAGTTACGATCAATCATGGAGTAGTAAAAATGGAAAAAAAACATGCAAGACATATTTGGCCGATACTAAGCAAGACCAAAGACTTTCAAAACGAGCTATCAGATATTTACAACGTTAAATTGAATGATATCGATATGGCCGTATTTATATTTATATCGACACACCAACGTGTAACGATTAATAAAACTTATCAAACTAAATACTTTAGAGATTATGGATTTTCAACTATTAAACGAGCTATTTCTAAATTGCTTGATGCTGAAATGATATCAAAGACTAAAGACACTTTAGATAAGAGAAAAAACATTTTGACTGTTAATTGGGAAATTTAATCATGCAAGAATTAAAAAACACAATAAAAAAATTAGCCGATGATAGAAAAACATACGCTTTACAGTTAGAGGATCTATATACGGCCGTTACAAGCGATAAAAACTACTTTTTTAATGGAAACCATGCGGAAGCAGTAAACATGGCTCTAATGGCCAAAGAAGCTTATGATTTAATGACATATGCTACTAGCGATGAGTATGTTGATTTATACAATCGTATGTTGGAGGATCAGTCATGACCAACCTAAGCAATAAAGTAGCAGATCTAGAATTAAAAGAAGAACGATCACGTTTGCTAATAAATCGCTTGCAAAAGCATTTAAGAAATCAAGGCTATAACGATTACGAGATGGATTGTTTAGCTAAAGGCGATTCAGATTCAGCCGATGAGCGTATGGAACAGACTAAAGCACAACTACAAAAAACGGTGGAAAAATTAAAATTACAAAATGGAATTTTAGCAGAGGAAAATGCTTCGTTTGACAACTTCTTAGAGGATAAGGGTTATTCTCAATGTGAGATTCATAACATTTCTGAAGGAAAGCACGGCTTAGTACCTAATAGACTAGATATTAGCGATCTTAAAGATGAGCTACATATGTTGGCTTATGAAGCTAAGCGAATGAGCGGATTACTCAAGCATCTTGATAAAATTGGCACTATTGACTTAGAGTTTGAGTGTTTAGGCTTTGTTAAAGACACCGAATATGGCGTAGGTATTCCAGAATCATATTATGGTGCTGTTTAATAATAAGGAGAATAAAGATGGAAGTTGGACTAGCAATTAAACTATTAAAAAAACTGTATAAGTATGATGATGAAATAATGATTGATTGGGTAGATAGGTTTATGTTTGACAACGTATCAAAAAAAGTATGGAGTAATTCTGTTGGTACGGTGGAAGGCGGGTATGCAAGTATGATTGATATGGATTATGTACAAGATGTAGTCAATGAAGCTAATGAAGAAGAACAGCAAAAGGAGAATGAAAATGATTAGTAACGATCAAGCAATGGATACCGTATGCGATGCTATGACATTTATAGACACACACTATTACAAAGATTCAGAAACTCTAATACCTAGACTTAGAGAGCTTATTAAATGGGTTGAGTTGCAAGTAGATGGCCAATGGGAGGAGAGAGATGGAGATTTCGATTGACTTAGTTTTAGGGTTGCTGATACTTTACATGGGTTATCAGTTGGCCTGCTTATAATGGACATTCCATTTGCAATACTTAATTTACTATTAATATCTATGTATGCCTTTACTTACCTGCTTTATATTGATTATAAAAGATCACAAGTAGAGTATAAAAAGGGTATACTAGAGATTTTACAGAGGAGATAATCATGAGAGATTACGAAGACAGAGAACCGGATTTTGATGCTATGGATCAAAGATCAGATGAATTGTACGATATGCACGTTGATGCCTTAGCACACTTACCGAAAGAGATTTACAATCAAGTTAGACACTTGCCAACTGTACAAGCTTTAGCACTTGGTGGACAACTATTGTTTATCGAGAAGAACAAAGAAACAAATAAAGCTATTGCTGATTCAATTTGGGGGAAAAGATAATGGGGTATTTTTCTAACCTACATATAGAGATGCAAGAAGAGAATGATCACTTGCAAAGTCAAGAGCCGGACTTTATGGAATACGCTAAAGAGCAAATGAAGACTGATCAGTACGCCAAAGAATTTGATAAAGCGTTCGGAAACCCTAAGCAACAGATTGATGATTTTATTGAGTCAATAAAAGGGGAGTGAGTTATGAGTAATGATGAATATCTTTGTACATACGATATGCCTTATGTATCTAATTGCTGTGGCATGGAAGTTTACTGCGATACAGATATATGCTCGAACTGTAAAGAGCATTGTACGCTTGTCAATTATGAAGAAGACAACTATAACGATACTGACTTAAAATTTAAATATCAATAGGAGATATACATGGAAGCAAAAGAATTAAACATTTATGAAAGGTTGGCCTTGGTTAGATCAATGGTTAGCGGAGTTAAGAAAACTAAAAGCAACCCTTTCTTCAAGAGTAAATACGCTGATTTAAATAGTGTTATGGATTCATTAGCACCGGCATTGGTCGAATGTAATTTGATATACGTTCAATTTGTGAATCGTTTAGATGGAGTAGATGTATTAACAACAGAGTTAGTAAACATTGCTAATCCGGAAGATAAGATTGTATCACATACTCACTTAGTTACACCTGCACCGGATATGCAAAAACTTGGTGGGGCAATCACTTATGCTAGGCGTTATGCGTTAGTATCAATGTTTGGCTTAGAAGCAGTAGATGATGATGGCAACGTTGCTAGTGGCAAGGCCAAACCTATGACAGCTACACAAGAACATAATGAGCGTATCAAGTCTGCCAAAAAAGCCTTAGACAAAGCTAAGGAAAACAACGACTTTGATACAGCAACAGATATCTTTGACTACGCTGAAAAGAACGGATTCATTCAGATATGTGATTATTACACACAACTGTTTGAAACCGATAGTGGCGATGGTATGTAATTAAGCTATCACAATGCTTAATCGGGGGTACTCCATGTCCTCGTTAGAAGATTTATGTGCGATTTGTAGGCGTAACCTACAACTAAATTTTAATAAAGGAGAAAGAAAATGAGCAAGATAGGAATAAATATCAGTATTGATGTTTCAAAGATTGATAAGTCAAGACTGTTTAAAGGCAAGAAAGGCGTATACATGGACGTAACTACGTTCATTGATACCAATAATCCGGATCAATATAATCAGCATGGGTTTGTTAGTCAATCAACTTCTAAAGAAGAAAGAGAGGCCGGAGTCAAAACACCGATTCTTGGAAACTGTAAAGTGTTTTTTGATAGTGAAAATGGAAAGCCATCAATACCAACAGCACCGGTAGAAACAGCAACAGAAAATCAACATATTCAAGATCCGTTTGAAGACGAGATCCCTTTTTAGAGTTAGCCATGGGGGTAAATAAAAAAGAAAAAGAATTTGTTTTAAGCGATAATTCTATATGGACTGCCAACTCTTTAGCAAAGGAGCTTAATATATCTTCAGCTACTGCTAGGCATAGATTAAAAACACATACTGACATTGATATCATTATGCGTACTTGTGAAAGATCAGCACCTACAAGAACATACAGATGCAAAAAATTCAAACTATCAGATGGATCTGAATTAGATGCGAGATCTTGTGCTAAACGTTTTGACATAAATATATCTACTATGTATGCAAGACTGCTACGTGGCATAAGGGATGTTGATAAGCTTGGTGAAAAATCTCGAACAAAAAATAGCACTGATGCAACTATGGGATATGTGCCGTTTGAAAAACAAACTGAATCTGTAAAGAAAATGCAAAAAAGGCGTAACTTTTACGATCCGTTATCAAGATTATTACTTAAAACAATATAAAACGAGGGAATCATGGAGCATTCTATTATAGACAATATCATTGTCAATCACACACCGTACGATATAGAGAGTTATACCGGAGCTAGTCTTCAATCTCTATTGACTAATAAACTAACTAAGCTATCGTTCAAGCTAACTATATTCTTTGGATATAACGCTAGTAAAAATTCAGTAAGTCATACTATTGAAGTAACAGAAAAGCAATACACAACGTTAGCTAAAGCTATTATTAATAAGAATAAAGATTTATTAAATAACAATAAACAGATGTTATCTGATGATGAGTTGTTTGGTAAATCACGTAACGAAGTCGTACGTACTCGTAACGACTCTACTAACACTAATACTATACTTACTACTATAACTACTAATACTACTACTAATACTAAAAAGGATCAAATTGAAAACTTTGAACCTAATGAAACATCACAGAAAGCGATACGCAAAAAGTATATGGGTATTACAGCTAGCCAAGCCGAAGATTTAATTGATTCGTTTAAGGATCAGATGCTGAATAGAACGGCCAAGTGGAAAGATATACAGTCATGCTTTAGAAACTATCTAGCCAAGGATTACATTAAGCTCGATCAGTCTTCGGTCAAGAAAGGTACGTTTGGTGGCATGAGTGATTCACGTAAAGCGTTGATCGCTATGAAGCTCAAGGAGCAAGTGTCATGACTGAAGAGGAAGTAAACGTAATAGCTAACGAGATAGTTGAAGAGTTGATCGTATTCAACAAGATCAAGATGAATGTTAAGAACATTTGGGCTACCAAGTTGATTGACTTTTTCTTGAGTGAGAAGCAAGACTACAATCTTTTTCAGCATTCAAAGGTTATGAAGAAGATTCCAAAGATTCCGGCTGATGGCATTCAAGCTTTACTTGAATTGATCAAACAGCAAAACAATCAAATGGAAACAAAATTAATATCCCAACACTCGGATGTACAAATTGACTATGCGGGTATATGGGATAAGTCTAATGAGAAGGCCAAGGAATGCTTTTATGACACTTTTAATGCGAAAGACATACCAATGGCAACCAAATGGATTTCAAGAGAGTATTTCAAAGATTTAGGATGGACGCAAAAACAAATTACAAAAGTAATGGGCAACCCTTGGTAGCCAAATAATAATAACAATCGTAGGAGATTAAAATGAAAAGAGAAACAATAACACCGGAAGTAGCTAAAGCGTTACTAGAGAACAACACTAACAACAGAAGCATAACACAAGGTCATCTAGCCTTAATCAAGAGTGAGATTCTATCGGGCAAGTGGCAATACAATGGCCAACCTATCATCATCGGAGAGAGTGGGCGTTTACTTGATGGCCAACATAGACTAACAGCCGTAGTTGAAACGGGCATACCTATTGATACATTTATCATGCGAGGCATTAATGAGGATGCCTTTGTTACTATCGACACGGGTAAGGTTAGGGGTGGATCGGACGTATTGTCTATTGCCGGATCAAAGCACGGCAGTCATGTTGCTTCAGCAATTAGAAAGATTCTGGAACAGTTTGGCGGAACAAAAAAATGTCAAGGTAAATACTCACACAAGATTTCTAATGGAGAATACTTAGCTGTTTATCAAGAACATGGCGAAGAGCTAACTGATCTGTTTGATCTAGTACATTCATGGGTGTTAAACGGCAGTAGATTGTTATCGGAATCAGATGCTATGGCATTTATAATTCTAGCTAGAGATGAAAGTTCAGAAATCTATAACTTTTTAGAAGAGGTTATTACTGGTCGTGAGATTAGTAAAAAATCAAATGCTGGTCAAACTTGCCGTAAAAAGATTATTGATATGAAATTTTCTGGTAATCAAATCAGAGAGTTTCAAAAGAAAGACTGGGTTTTATATTGTTTTAGAAAATACGTTAATGGTTTAAACTGTAAGCATATTGTAATTAAAAATCCTATGAAGTTTAAAAGTTAATAAAACTAAGATAAAGCTTTGGAGAGCCATAATGAAATATCATGATGATAAATTGTGTAAACAGAAACTAGAATGTATTGTCAACTTCTTAGATGAAATACAAGATCAGTTAGAATATCCTAAGACAGATAGAGAGCAATGGGTTAGAGGAAAGCTTGAGTTGGCCTTGCAAGATTTACAATATTTAAACAATGAGGTTGACTTAGGAGAAGATGAAACACATGCGTAAAACATTCTACGTTAATCCCGTACCTGCTAGTCGTCCGAGAGTAACTAGGTGGTCAACATTCTACCCTAAGAAATATACTAAATTTAAAGAAGACATGAAGATGGCGGTCAACGATATACAGTTTGTACCACTTGAGGGCAACATATATGCGAAATTAGACTTCTTTGTTCAAATCCCGAAGTCTTGGTCAAAGAAAAAGAAAACGTCCAAACAAGACAGTTTTTGCGATAATAACGCAGATATAGATAATTATTGTAAAGCTATACTAGATTCTTTAAATGGTATATACTATGAAGATGATCGACAAGTAGTTATGCTTAGAGCAAGAATGTACTGGTCTGATACTCCAAGGATAGAATGTGAGTTCTTAGAGCTACAAGAATAGAAATACCCGGGGGGGAGTGAATTGGAGCTTAAATGCTCCTTTTTTTATAATTAAACTTGAGGAAAGAAATGAATAAGAAAGAAATCTGTATAAAGTTAGCTGAAGATTATGCTGATCGTGCCGCAAAAGGTGGTGCTAACTACGATGAATCGTATCAACACTATTTAAGTCGTTGTTTAAATAGAAATGAAGATGATTTAAAATCACAATTAAAGGTGCAAGGCTTGAATAAGCCAGATGGTTTTATTATTAGTGCCGCTTTAATGTAAGAATTTAGTGTGTGAGTCATGAAAAAACATGGGGTTTTCAATAACAATCTGAGGAGATTAACTCACACGTGATCAATATACCATAGTTCACTTATTAGTCAAGTGTATATTTAGTGTATAATTCAATTATTTATAGCAATTAATAATCATTTATGTCATCACACCAGATTAATATTAAAGTAAGTTCAGAGGATTTAGAGTATATAGATGCAAAAGCAAAACGCTACGGGTTAAGTCGTAGCGCTATGATTAAGTTATTTGCTCTTAATGCAGACATGAAAGTTATTATGTCTGGAGAATTAAAACAGCCTAAGCTTTAAATTAAAACTAAGGGTTAGCTTTTAGATAAGCTTTAACTTTATCTAAGTAGTCTTTGTCAATATTTTTTCTACCGTGCTTAGCTATATAGTTTTTACCATGCCTCCAATCTATAATAAAATCATCCAAATTACCTTTATTACGCTTTAATGTGTTTTCCATCATCTTCTGAGTAAGCTTTATATAGTCCTCTTTGTCTTTTTTAGAAGTAAGCATACCAACACCAGCATTAGGATCATTAACGTTTGAATAGCCCAATCTAGGATCATAGTCTTTCATATTTTGCTTATTACCGTGAATAGAAAATAACTTTGACTGAGTCAAAAATCTATCAGCATAATTCTGCAAATCTTTGTCTTTAAATTTCTGACCTTCTAATCGCCTTCCTGTTAACTGTACTGGCCCGAATGCTGTAGATCCGTTTTTAACAGTGTTGTCAGAAGTTCTACGCCATCTATTATTACCCCATTTCTTAGTGTCGAGCATATCTGTTTCAGCACTACGAATAGCGTTGTATAGATTTTTTGTTAGCATTGCCATTAGCCGCAAAGACCTTTTAATTTACCCATAAGAGCGTTAGCTTGGTTCATATCTAAGCCAGTATCTTTCATGATAGTAGTTGTTATTGCTCTGTCTTTATCTTTCATATCAGACATTTCCATATCACCTGCTTGATCTCTCATTAAAGCATCAGCTTCTGCTTCGCCCGGACCTTTACCTAGCTCTTTAACATTAGATGTAAGCATACCTTTCTTCTCATCAGTACCTTCATAGAAAGCATCAATATCTTTAATTTCATCTTGATACTCTTGCTCTATCATCATGTTCTTGACTTTACTCATGGCATCAGCTTTAGCACCTGCGTACTTTTCGCTTATTTCTTCATCAGTAGGCGCTTGACTTGTAAGAGAATCAATATTTGCTTGGTTAGCAGCAGAACCTTTAGCTAAAGCATCTTCAAATTGAATGTCATCTTTAGTTTGTAATACTGAATTGTAAGCTTCTTGAGCATTAGCCGGTAACTGATCAATCGCAGGGCCAAGCTGGTTAAACTCTTCATCTGGCATACTTGAAAACTCTTTAACCCATTCACTAACTGGAGAGTCAAACTCATCTTCTTCAGCTTTAATAGCATCAATAGGCGCTTGAGTGTCAATTTCATCTTGAGCTTCTTGAGCTAATTCAGATTTAGCCTGCTCTTCAGTTAAGAATGAATTATCTTTACCACGCTTAGGGTAACTAGGCTCCATATCCTGCTGATCTCTAATATCGATTTCATTTCTATCAACTACAAATTCTTGATAGTCTGTATCAATAGTTTCGCCAGAGTCTAACTTGGCTTGCATATCTTTTTGGTTAGTGTAGTTTTTAGGTTTAACATCTGGATTTTTATTAAAATAATCATCCCAACGTTCTGGAGAAAATGAAGTACCACCACCATCTACAATAGGGCCGATGTTATATAAGTTGCCATCCGCAACTGCTTGATTAAATCTATCTAAATTTAGTTGGTCTAATTGCTCTTTTGTCAACATTGAACCGTCTGCGCCTCTTGCCATTTTTATTCTCCTAATAATTCTATTTCATTTGCTGCTGCAATCAATTTTGCAATTGTTGCTGCTGCTGCTGTGCCTAATTTAGGTCTTCCTTTCATTCTCATAACTGCTGATATTGTTCTAGCCCACTTAGGCCTAAGTAACAATTTAGATAAAACAAACGGTGTGATTGTGTATAAAGTAATATCACCTATAATATCCTGGCCTTTCCACTCTTGATAACCTAAAGAACCTAAGCCACCAAGCACAAGACCAGCTTGACCAACCGTGACCATGAATGAGCCTTCGCCTGCTGGAAGTTTTTGCATTGCTTCAACACTAGTTGAGAATGATTTTAAACCAGTTCTTTGTTCTTTTGTGAATGCAGATATTAGTTTCTTGTTTTTATCAGAGTTTGGTTTTAACCATTGACCAAGTTGATAAATTGAAATTTCACCAGTTTTAGGATCGATAGTATCAGACATAATCTTTTGCATATAACCTTGTTGCATATCAAGCCATGTTTGATTGAAATCAAATTCCTTAGATAATGAGCTTGCTTTTCTGAGAGATGCTTGAGCAGACCTAACTTGTTCAGGTGTTGAATTAAATAAAGTCTTGCCAATCTCTGAAGGTTGTTTCTTCATTAAAGACAACATAAATTTGTTAGAAAAGTTTTCAGAGCCTTCTTTCCAAAAAGCATTTGCTTCTCTCCACTTTGCAATAAATTCAGGATTTTTAGTATCTAAAGCACCTTGCGTAATCATATCGTCAGCTTTTTTAGAGATTGTTTTCGCAAGTGCGCCTGATCTACCTTCGCCTAAAGCTTCGCCTCTTTTAGCAACACCAGATGATTCAGCTATCATTTTGCTTCTGTAAGCTTGTGCTTCTGCAAATGATATGGTTTCATCAAACTTTAAAATAGCTTCTAATTCTTTTTTACTCCAGCCACTAAGCGCACGATGTTTAGTTCCAGAAGTCTTTGCAAGTTCTTTTCTAGCAAACTCTTTAAGGGCTTTTGTTGATACAGGTAATATTTCTTTTTCAACAAGCTCAGTAGTTTTTCTACCAAACATTTTTCCAGCAGCATCAAGTATTCCTGTTGGTGTTTCTTTTTCAACTAAAACTTTTTTGACCAGTGGTTTATACAATTCATCAAGGTTATCATATAGTTGACCACCAATCTTACTGTGCATTTTTTTACCGGCTTCAATACCGTTAATAAACAACATACCAAGACCTTCATCACTTAGTATCTCACTAGCTGTATTATTAAAGTTATTAATATATTTTGTTGTGTATTCAGTAATAGCAAGGTCGTTTAATTCTCTTTGACGAGTGATAGCGCCACCACCCCAAGAAGACTCAGCTAATGTCTCAATAGTTCCAACCATCTTATTAGTTGTCATTTGAGCGGCTGTAAGGCTTGCTGGAATAGTATCTCCAACTTTTAAACCATATCTGTCATACACTTTCTTGTTTGCAGCATAGCCAGCATCAGATACAACCTGACTACTTATGACTTTATCAACTTCATCAACACCTTCAATACTCTTAGGTTTAGCCATCTGCCACATCTTACTACCAAGCTTAAAGATTCCGTTACCAGCAAGGTCGTATAAAGCTGATTCGCCACCATATTTCAATGCTCGACCCATCTGTTCTTCAAAAGTCTTTGGAGCTAGTGTACTATCAACAGCTTTCTGATACTCTTGCTGAGCAACATCACCACTAAAGCCGCCAACAAATGCACCTGCAGCGCCACCTAAAGCCTTAACTGGCCAAGGACCAGGCGTTTTTTGAAAGCCTGTAATTCCACCAGCAATACTACCTGATAAACCACCAGTTTCTCTTTCAAAGAAACCAGGCTCTTCAGGATCACCAAAAGGTTCATCTAAAGACGGAACATCAAAACTTCCATCTCTAATCATTTGTGCAATAACTTTAGCATCTTCAGTGTTTCCAGCGTCATCTGCTTGTTGTAAAGCATTAATTAACTCTTTTTTAGTAGCCATAACTATCCTTATTTAAGGTTGTATCTAGAAAGCACGTCTTGTTGTTTTTGTGTTGTATTAGATGTTTCTTTTAATCTAGTACCTTCACGCTCCCAATATGCATCTAAAACATCTTGACGCTCACCAGCAAACAAATCCTTTTTCTTTTGTTCAACAAGTTTTCTAATTCTTTTAACCCAATTTTTCCATAATTTATCAGTTATAACTTTAGCACCACTGATTTCTTCTAAGAAGCTCTTTCTTTCAGACTCTGTAACAGCAGAACCAGAACGTAACTTTAATAGAATGTTTCTAACACCAGCTACAGCAGCTGCATTAGTAGCGCCTTCTTCTGTCTGTCTTTCAATAACATTTAATGCTGACAAACCAGGAATGTCTTTATCACCATAGTAAGAGAACATATCTTCAGCTTCTGTAAGCGCTCTATCAAGGTCTGATAAGTCAGCCTTTACTACTTTAGTTGCTAATTCTCCAACCTGTTTCTCAAGGGCTGCTTGTGTAAGACCTGTATCACCAATACCTTTATCAGATTTTTTACCCCTAGAAGCAATTATCTGGTCGAATACATTAGGAGCAGTATCAACAACTTGACCACCCATAGTTACAGATACATCGCTTTTAATTCTTGACTTAAAATAAGCAGCCTCTTCAGGACTTAATTTAAAACCTTTGCTAGACTCTAAAAATGCTAAAGTAGCATCCATATCAGCTGATTTTTGCCTCTGTGCAGCTGTTTCTTTTGTTGTCATGGTATTAACTAGATTCATGATTTTTTCATAATCATCCATCTGGTTAAGATTTTTAAAAGCATTAGCCATAGCAATCATTTCTGATCTAGTTTGAGGATTAGGAAACATAGCTTTAACTTCATTTCTAGCTTGTTGCTTAATCTGAGCAGGAGTTTGGTATCCAGCAGCTTGCATTGCA
>Ga0181559_10004455_pt1 | contig 13597 bp, 7 predicted proteins | sample 011ome_21_FD_133752 | JGI IMG/M metagenome (GOLD analysis project Ga0181559, IMG submission 133752) | Coastal salt marsh microbial communities from the Groves Creek Marsh, Skidaway Island, Georgia - 011508AT metaG (megahit assembly) | ecosystem: Environmental > Aquatic > Marine > Intertidal zone...
CTTCATCAACCGGTTCAGCGCGTCCTTCTTCTGCGACGACCCTCCTAAGCTATCGACCAGCGACAGCGCGGCTTTGTTGAACTCGACCTCGTACTTTTTAATCAGCTGAAACCGATCCTTCTTGAAGAAGATCGCGCACCCGTCGATGACGTACGTCCCTTGCGAAAACACCTGCGTGGTTTTCTTCTTGTACACGGAAGTGTACCCGTGCTTCCCGAGCTCGCCTTGGAAGAAATCCTCGAAGTGATCGGACTGGACTTCCTGTAAACACAGAATATCCGCGTCGTGCATGACGATCTCCTTGAGGATGTTCTGCCGGCGGTAGTTCCACGACAGCGCCCACGACGGGGTGTAGTGATACAGCTCGCTCGTCGCGTACAGATCCGCGAGGACGTTGTACGTCAACACCGTGAACTTCCCGCCGTCCGGGTTGTCGTGGTGCGCGACCGGGACGAGGTTCCTCCTCGGCGGCATCGGCGCCGGGATGACGCGCGCGGTCGTGAACCCCTCCGTGCCGCCCTTGGGCTCCCCCGTCGTGTTCTCCGCGCCGACGACTTCGAATCTCAAGAGGTGCCCGACGTCCTCCAGCGTCGCCGCGTACGTTTTGCTTCGGCCCACCTCTTGCCACGTCTCCGGCTCGTCCTTCCCCGGCCCTTTGTTGCGATCGCCGTTGTAGGCGTTCGCTCGCTCCTGCTTGTGGTGCGCGTTGAAGTCCATGGACCCGCCCGCGGCGGAGAGGAGGTTCGACGAGCTCCCCCCCGCGTTGTTCTCCTTCATCGACGGCGGACGCCACAGCGGCGTGCGCTCGGGCGCGGTCTCCCCTAACCCCGCAGCCTGCCTCGCGAGCTTGTCCCGCATCCACTCCCGCCACGACTGCGCGAAGCACTCCTCGCCGCAGTGGTACGACTTGCTGTGCACGTTCTGGAGCACCGCGGGCTCGCCCGGGTGGACGCTGCAGACGCTCGCCTTTTTGTGCGATCCGGAGCGGTACCACCGGTACTGGAGATGGCATCCGTCGGAGGGTTCGCTCTCGGGGATGTCCGCGGTCGTGGAGGAGCCGTCCGACTTGCGCGTCACGACGTAAGGCGTCAGCTCCACGCTGTGGACAGAACGACGGGGGGAGGAGAGGGGGTCAGCGAACCGCGCGCGGGAACGAAGGGGGCGGATCGTCGTGGTCTTTTTTTGAAGTAGCGCGGCCGACGGACGCGGGACGCGCGCGGGCGGGGGACGCACCCGGAGATTGGCGTGTCGTGGTTCAGCGACGCGCGGACGACGGTCAACACCATGACGCCCGCGCGCGGGGTTTGAATTCCTCGCCCCGCGTTTCTCGGTCACGAGGCGTCAAACCCCACGGATCGACCTCGAAGCGACGCCCCCGGCGCGAGAGAGAGAATCGAACTCTCAGACCGAGAAGATCGCGCGAGAAACCCTCGGCGGCGATCGGCGTCGGGACGCGCGCGCGACCGTCGCCCGGATCCTCGCGCGGGGTGAACGCGCGACGGAAGGGTCTGTCGAGCGCGGGAAACGCGCGCTGCGGCACTCCGCGCGTCGCGTTGTCGCCTGTGCCGCGTCTCCGGTCGGCGTGCCGATGTGCGCTCTCGCCCTGAAGCGCGCTTCGAGCGGCGAGTGATCGGGCCTGGCGCACGCACTTCAGGCTCTGTGGGCGCTTCACAAACAGACAGGTGGTGAAAGTTCACACGGCATAGTCTTCGCACTCAAGCTAGTCGCTCGTTCTCTCGTTCGTCGTCGTCGTCGCCCCTCCCCCCCCCGACCCTAGAGATCCCACGCCGCGTCGAGCCGCGAGGACAGCGCCCGCGACCTCCCGCCCTCGCCCGCGCCGGACACCGGGGTGAGGAGCTGTATCGCGGAGAACGCGTCCGCCAGTCTCGCGCCGCCGCCGCCGCCGCCGCCGCCGCCGGACGCGTCCGCGGTGGACGACTCCGCCGTGGACGGAGCCGGCGGCTTCGTGACGCACGACAGCGGCGGCGGCGACTTCGCGTCGTCTGCGTCGGCGTCTTCTTCGTCGTCGTCGTCTTCTAGACACTCGTCCTTCCTCTCGGCGGCGGCGGCGGCGGCTGCGGCGGCGTTCTCGCCGGGGGAGAGAAAGGAGAGCGAGGACGCGCGCGCGTCTTCGGGGTCGAGGACGCGCGCGCGTCGGGGGAGCTTCCGCGGCGCGACCGACGCGTCGACGGCGGCGGCGGCCTCGGCGTCGGTCGTCGCGCGCGCGTCGTCGCGCGCGGGTCGCTTCCGCGGCGACGGCGCGAGCCTTCGCGGCGCTTCGAAGGGGTCTTTCGCGAGAACGCGCGACGTCGTGCCGAAGAGAGAGACGCGCCGCGGCGACGTGAGCGCGTCGCCGGGGGGGCAGGACGGCGCGCCGACGCCGATCCCGAGGCCGACGCGATCGCGCAGCGTCATCGTCCTCCTCCTCGAACGAACGCGCGGCCCCGCGCGGGGTGCACTGAAAACGCGTCCGCGTCGTTGCGCGCACAGCTTGCGTCGGTCCCCTCCGACGAATAAAACTCTCAGCGAACGCCCGCGCCCTTCCGCCTGCCGGCGCCCACCCTCGGAAGTGGCGACAGGAGCGTTCGATCCGCGGCGGCGACGACGCGCGCCCGCGGAAGGCCACCCACTCGCCCCCGCCCCCACCCGCCCCAGCCGCCGCCGACGGCCGCGATGCTCCGAGGCGCGCGCGAGAAGCACGCGCACGCGCTGCGGCGGACCGTCTCCGAGACGGAGAAGTTCGCGCTCCTGAGGGGCGACGACCGCGACGACGGCGGCGCGACGCGCGCGTGCGGCGCGGCGCTCGCGCGCGCGCGCGCGTGGCTCGCGTCGTGCCCGTGGACGTTCGCGTGCTGCGCCCTTCTCGCGGTCGCGCTCGCGTGGACGGGGGTGTTCCTGTGCGACGTCGCCGCGACGGCCGCGCTGACGGACGGCGCCGCCGCGGCGTCGGCGACGTCCGAGCCGTACGGGTGGTACGGCAAGCTCAAGGACGACGCGTCCGCGCGGCTCGCGCTCACGAAGGCGGGGCTGTGGGGGGCGCTCAGAGGCGACGACGGCGGCGGCGCGTCCGAGGGAAGCGACGCCGCGCGTTTCAGGCGCGCGACGAGGGAAAAGTGCGGCGAGGACGCGCGCGGCGGGGCGCTCGGTCTTCCGATGTATTCCTACCGCGACGCGATGGCGGACAAGGACGCGAGCGTGAACGTCCGCGACATCGCGCGGTCCGCAGCGCGCGACCGCCGCGACTTCGCCAAGATCCAGTGGGAGAGCGAAGCCGCGGACAGAGCGTGGAGAGCGCGCGACGCGGACGCGGCGGGCGGCGCCGGCGCCGCAGCCGGCGGCGCCGCGTCGCTCCGCGCCGCCGCCGCCGCGACGGACGTCGTCGCGCGGCTCGGCCGCCGCCGCCTCGACGACGCGTATCCGCCACCGCCGCCTCCTCCTCTTCCCCCCGCGCGCGCGCCGCCGCGGAAGCTCAAGCGCCTGATCGCGACGCATCACAAGACGGGGACCGCGTTGATGCGCGACGTCTTCCACGCCGTCGGCGAAAAGTACCCCGAGTAAGGCGGGTTCGCGGACGTGCGGGACGTGGAGGATCACCCGAGGAAGTACGACGCGCGGGAGATGGCGGACGTGCGAGGGAAAGGGATCGTGCTGGATTATCACCTCGGGAAGGCGTTGCCGCGGTTTTTGTTCCCTCGCGGCGCGGCCGCGGCGGCGGGCGACGGCGGCGACGGCGACGGCGACGACGGCGACGACGCGCGCGAGTGCGCGTCGTTCCCTTCCGTCTTCACCTCCCCCCCTCCCGCGTCGAACGCGTCGTCGCCGCCGCCGCTTCAGGCGACGCCGTACCGCATGGTACACGTCGTCAGAGACCCCGTCGAGGTCCTCGTCAGCGGTTTCTTGTATCACCGACGACGCCCCGCGGACGAGCAGTGGCTGTTCGAGCCCGTGAAGGAACTGAGAGGCAAGACGTACGCGGACCATCTCACGACCGCGAACCCCGCGGAGGCGATGATGGCGGAGCTCTCCATGGCGGACGACGAGCTCCGCATGCTCGCGCTGGCGTACCGTGACGTGGAGCGCGACCCGAACGCGATGAACGTCAAGCTCGAGGAGTTCTTCGACGACTTCGACGCCGCGGCGGGGAAAGTGTTTCGATTCTTGCGGTTCGACGAGCGCGACATCCCCGAGCTCGTGAAGCTCGCGGGGACGTTCGACATGCGACGGTGGACGGAGGAGGAGCTCAAGGTGAACGAGCACTTCACGCGGCGCGAGGACCGAACGCCGTACCAGGCCGTGGTCAGGGAGGACGGGTTCCTAAACAAGACGATGAGCGCGTTGAGATACGCGCTCGGGTACGAAGACGCGTTTCCTCTCCGCGCGTGACCGGGGAGGGCTTAGCGCTCTGAGAGCGTTCGAACGGAATGACGTGACGACCGCGCGTAAAGAATATCGTACGTTACAATCAAAGGCGCGCGCGCCTGAAACGACAACCCCCCCAACCCTCTCTTCGTTCGCGAGACGAACTCCCGACGCGATCATCGATCACTCCGCCGCCGGGATGCCGTTCGGCGACGCGTTTTCCGTGATCCACGGGTGCTCCAACAGCTTGCTCAGCTGCAAGCGCGTCTTCGGGTCCTTCGTCAGGAGCGCGCTAATCATGTCCCGCGCGTTCGCGCTGACGTGCGATGGGAAGTGAAGGTCCACGCGGAGGATCCGTTTGTACGTCTCCGAGTGCCCCTCAGCTTCGAACGGAGGGACGCCGCAGAGAAACTCGTACGCGAGAACGCCGAGGGACCACACGTCCACGGCGCTGTCGTGGTCTCTTCCCTCGACCATCTCCGGGGGGAGGTAATCCAGCGTCCCGCACAGCGTCTGTCGTCGCGAGTTCGGCGCGTGCACGCTCCAGCCAAAGTCCGCGATCTTGAGCTCGCCTTTGATCCCGATGAGGAGGTTCTCTGGCTTGATGTCGCGGTGGATGACGTGCTTGTGATGGCAGTACATCAACGCGCGCGCGAGCGATGCTATGTACGTCGCGCTCTTCTTCTCGCTGAATCGCTTCGTTTTTTGGAGTTCTTTGTACAGCTCACCTCGCGCGGCGTACTCGAGGATAAGGTACACGCGGTTCTGTGGGTTCAGGAGGGCGAGGGGCGACGGGTGAGTCTCGACGCGCGAGAGCGAGAGGGGACGCGACGTCGCCGCGGGCGGGCGCCGCGAACGAAGAAAAGATTCATCACGTCGCGCGGGGGCGCATCGATTGGACGCCGCGAGGGCGTCGACGACGACGCGTCGATGACCAACGAGACGAGCGATCGCGACGCGCACCTGGTCGTAAAAGTACCCGTACAGCCTCAGGATATTCGGATGCCGCAAGTGCGACTGAATCTCGATCTCTCTGCGAAGCTGATGCTCCACGTGCGACTGTTGGAGCTGGTTCTTGAAGAGCACCTTCAGCGCGACGATGTACTTGCTTCGCTTCTCGCGCGCGAGGTAGACGTTCCCAAACTTGCCCCGACCGAGCGGTTTGCCGATGTCGAAGTCGCTCAGCTGCGCGCGCGGGTGGGTCGCGTGGGGGAGTGTGGTCAGGACGACGGCGTCGCGGGGCGAGGCGGCGAGCGCGCCGCTCACTCGCGATGAAAGTGTTAGCCGTTTGCGCGCGGCGCGTCGAATCTCAAATCCGCGCTCGACGGGTCGCGACGGAGACGCGCGCGGGCGACGCGACGCGACGTCGGGACGACCGCCGAGACGGGAGAGAGGGAATCGAAACACACCTGCCAACGTTTCTCCGCGGGAGCTTCCTCCCCGCTCGTGCTCGCGTTCGCCGCCGCGCCGCGCGCGGCGCCGGTGTTCTCCTTTCCGGCATCGCTCGCGTTCGTTGTGACCCCCGCGCCTCTGGCCGCGGGCATCGCGAACTCGACGCTCTTCGCCGGCGCGTTCGTCGTCGTTCCCGCGCGGAACGCGTTCCCTTGGCTCGATGCCAACACCCCCGCATTGCCTAAAATGTTCGAACGCGCGTTCGCGTCCATGATCGCGGTCGTTTCCGCGAGCGCCTGCGTGCGGGAAACGGGGAGATTCATTCGCGGGTCAGTCGCGCGAGATTCGACGCGGCCGCGCCTCCGCCGGAAGACGCGCGCTGCGACGCGCGCGAGGAGCGAGGCGTCGACGCACCGTTAGATTGCGACTTCACGCGTGATCCCTCGCGCGTTCGCGGCGCGAACGAGGACGTGCGGCGTGCGTGCGCGCGCTGCGTAGTGCCTCGCCGCGGTGGGAGCAACGGTTTCTCGGAGCTGTCGAAAAATTAATCGAACACCACGCGCCGCGAGCGAGAGCTGCGGACCTGAGCTGCGGGTGCCATCTTTTAAAAGGCTCCGCGCGTCCCGCCCGCGCACGCGTCGCGTCCCGCACCGCAAACTCGCGCGGCGTCGCGCACGCACTTCGCGAGATTCTCCACGCGCGCAACATGTCCCACGACGACGCGACGAACCCCGGCGAGGCCGCGCCCGCGGCGGCCGTGGAGGCGACGGACGCGAAAACCACGAAAGACGACGCCCCGAGCGCCGCGGGTGCCGTTCGAAAGGCGTCCGCGGACGCGGACGGCGACGCCGCGCGCGCGGCGCCGAGACCGCGCGCGGGATCCGTGGAGTCCACGGACGACGCGCTCGCGATGGCGCTCGGCGGCGCGAGCCAAGAGACGCCGGTCATCGCGCCGCCGCCGCCCGTCGTCGTCTTGGACCTCGACCTGAACGAGGCGCGTGAGATCCGCCAGATCCTTTCGCGCGTCGTTCGTAGTCTTCAAATCCATCCATTCTGACACTGGTCCCCATACGACAGCGTTCGCGTGGTGAACGCCGATCCTTAAGGACTTTACCATCCATCCATCCATCCATCCATCACTCCCATCCGTCCGTCCTTCCGTCCGTCCTCGATCGACCGCGCGCCGTCCCTTCTCACGAAAACCACTCAAACCACTCAAACCACTCCGTCCTCAACGCACACTTACGCAGGGCGACCGCCTCGAGGTCAAGTGGGACATCTCCGAGGGGCCCGACCCGGAGTCCCCCGACGCGACGAGCGTCGTCGTGTGGTGGGGCGGCGCGTTGCGTCCGCCGACGTCGCGCGGCGAAGACGACGTGACCGCGGCGGCGTTGCTCGCGAAGGGCGAGTGGGATCTGCACTACGACGCGAAGAGCGAGCACGGCATCGAGACCGTGGACGTTCGACGCGTGCGGTTCGTGTCGGGGAGGAAGCTCGAGGACGTGGACGAGGAAGCGAGGATGCGGTGGCGGAGAGAAGGCGTTCTCGACGACGACGCCGGCGACTCCGACGACGACGACGACGACTCCGACGAAGACGATCTGGACCCGAACCTGATCAACGTCGCCGCGGTGCCGGAGAACGCGGAGGTCTCCCTCGCGTCCATCGCGCGCGCGCAGAGAGACGTGGACCAGAGCGTCGAGCAGAGAGGCGGCGTCGGCGTGGAGCGCGCCGGTCTGGACGCGTTCGGGCAGATGCCGTTGGACCGGCAGCGGAGGATGGCGGAGGCGTTCGCGAGCATGAAGGACGGGCTCTCGTCCGCGTTCGCGGCGTTGCAGGAGCGACACGGGGCGGACTACGCGATCACGAAGGAGGACGTGGACGAGATCATGAGGGGGATGCGGTCGTGAGGGGAGAGAGAGAGAGGGCGGGGGTGGGGGGGGGTTGAAGAGATTTTTCGAGAACACATCAACGTCGAGTCTGTTACACACGTTTGTTTTTACACGTGCCTCGGGATGCCAAATTCGGAACACGTTGACCGGTGTTTTCGAGGGTTTTCACCGACGACTCGCGTTTTCATAGGTTCGATCGCGAACGATTCGCCGCGTTGATCGCGATTCGTTGATCGCGTGTGCGCCTTTCTCCCGTCCGGAGCGTCGCGTCGCGTGCTAAGTTTCAGATTCGTTCGTACGTGCGCGTCCGTCCGTCCGCGCGCTGTCGCACACTGTCGACCCGCGCCGCGCACGTCCGGCGTCGTTCGCGCGTCAGGTCGCGAGAACCTTTCCGTTTCGGCACCTCGTCGATCGCACCCGCGCACAGGACGCGCGCGCGACGAGGGCGGGAGGAATAATCGATCGTGCATTTGGCGTCGCGCGTTCGACTGAACGGATTTCTGCGCGCGCGCCGCGTCTCGAACGATGGAGGTTCATCCCGAGGTGTACAAGTGGCTCGGCGCGCTCGGATGCGTGGACGACCGCGCGCACCCGCAGATGAACGCTCGAGGCCTCGTGGTCGTGGACGATAACTCGTCGTACGCGTTCGAGAACGGATCGGTGCGTCCCCGCGCGCGTGTTTCAAGTTCGCGCCCTGCGCGTGATTGATTCTCTTCTGATGGGGGCGCGGTTGACCCGCGCGTCCCGCGCGCGCGACGCCGCGCGCGCGCGTCCGACCGCGTCCCCGACCGCGATCACGCCCCTCGAGTCGTCACTCTAGGATCCCCCGCTCGTCCGCGTCGTCTCGCGCCGTCGCGATCGATATCGCGCGCGATCCGCGCGCGAGCCCGTCGCCGATCGACGACGACCGCCGCCCGCTCACGCGTATTATCTTCCCCGGTGTGGTCCCTTCGCGAATCGATCAGGCTTTCGGGACGCTGCTCTCGAACCTCGGCGCGCAACGCGGGATGCCCCCGGCGCCGTTAGATTCGTTCAAGGACGGCGACGGACCCGTCGCGAGGCTGTACAACTGGAACCTCCTCGGCCCCGTGCTGAAGCCGTTCGGGATCGTCCTCGACGACAACGCGAAATCCCTGCTCGTCGCCGGAGGTGCGCAAACGCGCGAACAAAAAAACGCGATCCCAATTCGTCTCCGCCGCCTCTCCCGCCCTCCCCCTCCTCCCGACGCTGACGATCGCTCTCTTTTGTCGATCCACAGACTCGGACAAGTGCGCGTCGCTCCTCGCGCAGTTCTACGAGCGCGTCGTCGGGATTCTCCCGCCGTTGATCCGCGCGGGGGCGTCCCCGAGCCAACGCGGCGGCGCGCGTCCCGAGTCCAACTCGAGCTCGAAAAATTACAACGCCGAGATGGACAACGCGATGGCGTTCTCGAGCGTGAAATCCCCGGCGCCGTACAACGACCGCATGGGCCACCTCATGAATAACGGCGAGAACTTCACGAACAGGGAGCTGGACGACGATTTCGGCCCCGCGACCGGGTCCCGGATGAACGGCGAGCTCGACGCCGTGGAGATGCGCGTCAACTCCCCCGGGCCGCTCCCGATGGGTCAACGCGATGACCCGTTCCAGTTTGAAAAGGGAGGGAGCGAGCCGGAGACGCCGCTGGACTTGCTCGGGCGGACCGTTGAGGGGCCGTTCGGTCTGAAGCAAGGCCAGGGCGTCGTCCTCGTCGGGCAGCAGGCGAGCAAGTTTCTCGACTGGGTCAGAGCCGGGGACAAGCCCGGGTCGAGGTCCAACGCCGCGAAGAAGTGGCTCGACGGGTTGCACGTGGAGATGAAGTTCCTCGCGGAGCTTCTCGCGCGCGAGGGCGGCCAGAGCATGCAGGCGACGATGGACGTCCTCTCCGCCGGTCTCTTGTCGCACGACAAGCAGATCGTGGCGAAGACGTTGCGCGCGCTCTGCGCGTTGGCAAACGCGCTCGGCCCGGAGGCGCTCCCGGCGGCGAACGATTGGCTCGCCGCTCCGGGCGGACCGACCGTCGCGCTCACGACGCTGCTGTGCGACGCCGGCGGCACGGTGAACACGTCGAACATTCGCGTCGGCGACGCGAAGGCGGTCGCGGAGGCTGCGCGAGCCGCGGCGAGAGACGCGATGCCGAATTACGCGGAGAACCCGGAGGAGGTGGCGGGCGCGAGATTCGCGCTCGGATACCACGGGCAAGAGGACGGGAGCGACGAGTGGGTGATGCGCGCGCAAATCGCGGCCGCGATCGCGGAGATTGTCGAACGCATCTGCGGCGAAGGGCTGCATCATTTCCTCCTGGAGGACTTGCGGAACGGCGCGGACGCGCGGACGAACCCGCGGCGATTCGTGGACGCGTTGAACGTGTTGATTCCCGCGTTGCTCGCCCGAGGGGCGGGGCCGCGGAACGCGATCGCGGGCGCGGACACCCCCGGGGCGATCCTCCTCGAGGCGCTGCGCTGCGCGGAGGGACCCGTGGAGCTCCGCGAGAGCGCTCTGACGTTGCTCACGACGCTCTGGTCCGCGTTCCCGGACGAGATTGAAGTCATCGGGGACGATTGCAGGAAAGCCGTCGCGGTGTTGAAGAAGACGGCGCGCGACCCGCAACCGGCGACACAGATCCACGCGCTCGCGTGCATGTTCCAGCTCCTGCACGCGTTCATCAACAGCGGGAACGCGTACTCCCCGGTCGTGTACAAGACGATCGTGTTCATGTTCATCGAGCACGTGCGCAACAACCCGGTCAGGGACTTCATAAGCGCCGAGCTCAAGGTTGCGTTGGATTCGCACGCGAACATTCCCGTCGGGATTCTCGTCGACCCGGTGGTGAAGCAGAGCGCGCAGGGGGGATCGCACCCGGGATTAAAGCGCGTCGACTTCGCGCTCATCGCGTCCATGGCCGAGCACGCGCGGCTCGAAGCGCGACCGGCGCTGCACTTGCTGAACATGTGCCTGACTACCGCGCTCGATCACGTCGACCCCGACGGCAGGGCGCTGAAGCATCTCACGCAAGAGCGCGCCGTCGCGCTCAAGGCGGCGACGCGACTCGCCGCGCGGCTCAAGGGCGAGGACGCCGCGGAGGAGACGATCGAGCGCGCCGCGGGCGCGGCGATGTCGCGCCTCATGATGGGCGGCCGCTCCACGGATGGGTCGAGGACCGAGGAACAGAGGGCCGCGGGGGAGACGATCGCGGCGTGCGCCACGGCGATGGCGAAAGTCGCGGGGCCGGGCGTGTTGCACCTCAAGGACATTCTCCGAAGCGGCGGCGCGTCGTACGCGTCGAAGCTCGGGCATCACAGCAAGGACATCGACAACGCGTTGACCATCCTGCAGAAGGCGATGCGGAACTCCTCGGACGAAGAGTACTTAGCGAGTAGATCGTCCCCGCAGCGCGGCGGGGAGGACGCGTACGAGGAGGACGAAGGCGAAGACGGCGAGTACGGCGCGAGGAAACACCCGCGAGCGGCGCCGCTGCCGCTCGAATCCCCCGACGACTCCCCTGGAGGATCGGACGGCATGGATCCGCACCAGAGGGAGTCCATGCGGATGATCCAGAGGATGGAGCACATGAACGTGGGCGGGCGGCCGACGCCCGGGCCGCCGCCGCTCGCGTCGGAGTACTTCGCGGACACGCCGACGGCGTTCGGCGACGCGCAGCCGAAAAGAGTTGGCTTCGAGGGCATCTCTCGCGCGGGCGGCGCGCTCGCCGCGCAGGGGAGGTACGCGCGGGAGAATCCCACGCCGGTCACGCGTCCGGGCCCGGCGCGGGCGCCGTCGGGCCCGAAGACGCGCTTACACGGCGAGGACTACCGGAACATGCCCAAGGGCGAGCGGCTTCGGCTGCAACGCGAAGAACGCGAGCGCGAGATTCACGCCATCGCGGTGAAGAATCGCGAGAAGCAAATCGCGAAAGAGATGGAGATGGAAGCGAAGCTCGCGAAGGAGGCGAAGCTCGAGGCGAGGATCAAGAAGAAGCGCTTAGAGCTCGCCGCCGCCGCGCGCGCGTCCGGGAGAACGGACGCGTTCGACTCGTTGTCCTCCCCGAACCGGATGGGCGGGATGCAAGGCGCTTCCCCGGCGGCGTCCGCGGCGCTGCTCGGGGAAGCCGCGCAGGCGCAAGTTCGAAAAACCCTGAACGCGCGCCTCGCGAAAGATTCCGATTGCGACCTCCCGCCCGGGTACGAGCGCGTGAACGACGGCGGGCACTTCTTCTGCCGGCTCACGCAGGAAGCGCTCGCGGAAGCGGACGAGTGGAGAGTACAAAACGGAGGCGAGGCGCTCAGCTCGGAGAAGAGGACGCTGTCCCCCGCGGAAACCGCCGGGATGATGAGTCGGCTCACGAAATCGCAGACGTTCCTTCAGAGGAAGAAGGAAGCGGAGAAGGAAGCGCTCGAGGCGAAGAAAGCCGAGGAGCTCGCGGCGATCAAGCGGAAAGAAGCGAAGATCAACGCGCACAACGCTAAGGTCAAGGCGGAGATGGAGCAGATCAAGGCGAAGAAAGCGGAGACGGAGCGGGAGGAGAAGGCGAAGAAAAAAGCGGCGCTCGAGAAGAAACGCGCCAAGGCGGCGGAGAAGGCGGCGGAGGAGGCGCGGGAGAGAGAGGAGAAGAAATCGCAGTTGGCGGCGTACGAGGCGAAGAAAAAGCAGGAGCTCGCGGAGAAGATGCGCGCGGAGAAGGCCAAGGCGGTGGCGGATAGGGAAGCACGGCAACGCGCCGCGGAGGAGGTGATGCGGAAGCGGCAAGGTTTGCCCCCGAAGGAGGCAGAGGCGAAGAAGGCGATGACGAAGGCTGAGAAGAAACGCGCGGAGGCGCAGAAGAAGAAGGAATTGCAGATTAAGAAGATGCAGCTGAACAAGTCTCCGACGATGAAGATGCCTGAACCGAAGGCGCCGGTCCCGAAGGCGAGGGGAGGGAAGGCGGCGACGCCGTCGGCGCCAGCGCCGGCGGCGAAGGGCGGAACGGCGACGGCGAAGTCGCCCAAGAAGGCCGCGCCGATCAAGCCGGTTCTGAGCAAAAAGGGGAAGTAAGCGAATCGATTCATTCGCGTTAAGTCACCGGGGTGCACATGTAGTTTTTCTTTCGATTGTTCATATTAAGATAAGGTTAAGGTCATCTAATGAACCCGACGAACCCTCGGCGTCTCCGGGACGTCTTCTTCTCCGGCGTCCTCGACGTCGACGGTTTCCCCTACGACGCCTTCGACGTCGTCGAAGTCGCTGAAGTCCACGCCGTCGGCGTCGGCGTCGGCGGCGATCTCATCGGTGGCGTCGACGACGTCGCTTTCCTTCGAGGATGTCGAGGTCGAGTCCTCGACGTCCGCCGCCTCCGTCCGAGCCGCGGGCGCGGGCGCCGTCCTCGCCTCCGCGCGCGGGGGCGCGTTTTTTCTTCGCTCCGCCTCGCGCTTGTGATGAAACAAGATGCTCTCCGGCTTATCCTCGTCCGCGCGCTCGACGATCGCGGGGATGTCCGCGCGCGAGACGTGACACCACGTCGGCTGCTTCATCGTCTCCGCGGTCTCCATCCCCAACCCGCCGCGATTGTTCACGAAGTTCGTCATGTTCTCCCACCGCTCGTCGCACGCCGCGCCCGAGTGCGCGACGTCGTCGTACCCCAACGAAAACATCCACTCCAACGTCGCGCGCGCGTCCGCGAGCGCGTCCCTCGACGCCCCGCGCGTCCTGCGAGGCGTGAGCTCAAGCAGCACGATCGGCGGCGGGCGCTCGGCGAGCAGCCGCCGCGCGCCCTCGAGGACGTGCGTCTCCCAGCCGTCGGACGCGACGCGCATCGCCGCGACGTCGACGTCGCGCGGGATCAAGTCGTCCAGTGGTTTGGTCCCCGCCTCGACCGCGAGCTCGCAGCGGAACGCGTCGTTCGTCGCGGGGAAGGGGAAGCGTCTCGTCTCCGTCCCCGTCCCCGTCCCCGTCCCCGTATC
>Ga0181559_10004457_pt1 | contig 13596 bp, 6 predicted proteins | sample 011ome_21_FD_133752 | JGI IMG/M metagenome (GOLD analysis project Ga0181559, IMG submission 133752) | Coastal salt marsh microbial communities from the Groves Creek Marsh, Skidaway Island, Georgia - 011508AT metaG (megahit assembly) | ecosystem: Environmental > Aquatic > Marine > Intertidal zone...
CCACTCGTATAGCATGATTCCGAACGAGAAAATGTCTGCGCTGGCCCCTATTTTGTCTCCCGTGCTGTTCAGCAATTCCTGTGCCATGTACATGCAATCCCCTTCCTCGCCATCCCACTGGTTGCCCAAGACAGCCATCCCAAAGTCACCGATTTTGAGAACGGCATTTTCAAGGTTCGGGGTGGTAAGAAATATGTTTTCGGGTTTGATGTCCAGGTGCTTAATTCCTTGACCGTGTGTGTACTCAAGCCCGAGGGCAACCTGCTGCACCCAGCGCCATATCATCCAGTTAGGAAGTGGCGAGGTCTGGCGGTCCATGGCTCCGCTGAGATTACCTCCTTCGCATAGCTCCATCTGAATGTAGAAGAAATTTTCTTCTTGCCAGCTCTGGTAGTATGTCACTATGTTAGGGTGCCTTTCTGTGAACTGCGCTACCGACATAATCTCGTGAAGAAGCTGCTCGCGCTCACGTCGACTTCGAAACTTTTTCCCGCTCTTCTTGATCGCAAAAGACTGCCCATTTTCCAGATGTCTACACCTAAAAACCTCTGAAAATGCACCGCGCCCAAGACGTTCGCCCCACTCGAACCTACTGTTGAAGCCAAAGATCGAGTCCGACCGTTTGAGTGCAGTTCGCATGAGAAGCTTCGTCTCATTGAGGCTAGACTGCCGGGGAAGTAACCTCCCCGGCCGGAACGGCGTGTCCGGGACGGGATTCAGACGAAATTCTCCAAACTCTTCCTCGCCCGGGGCACCTCCAAGAGTGGCACCGCCATCTTCGCAACGTCCTCGATCCTCGCCCATCGGCGTTCTTGGCGCATCCTCATCCCCTTCTCCGAATCCGCCGCCACCCTCCTGTATCGGCGCGATCCACGGCAAGGGGCCCGCCGAACTGGGCGGACGTGAGACACCTGAGATCGGTAGTGAGTTGCGCCTCGCTGGACCTTCTCCCCCCGCCGCAGACGGAGAGGCCGTCTCGTCATCATCGTCACCGCGATAGCGACCCCTTGCCTTGAGACTCAGACCTCCGAACCCCATGCTGATCCGACTCGTCGGACTCTCTCCGACCTCTGAAAACTTCCAGGAACCATTACTCCCGCTGCCCGCACCCCACGAGGACAGTCCGCCGGTACTCATTGCCCCTGCTACTGTGCTAGCCCCTGCTGTACTCGGCGTAACAGAGGACCCCGGAGTAACCATACCCACCCCTCCCACGTCGAACGAACTCGACCGGATAATGTGACGCGTAGGTGTCTGGGCCGCACCTGGCATTACCAAACCTGCATTGCCCGGGGCAGGAACAGTTGGCGACGCATCAAATGCGAACGCCTTCAGCGGAGTGTCCGGTGGCGTCCCAGGCGCAAGGTATGAATCCCCTCCCCCATACACCTGGCTGTCCAGCCGACGCAGCCTCTGGCCCCCCCCGTGCATTCTACGACGGGAATGGCCTAAACAAGATGCGTTGCGGCACCTCCCCACCCGCCTACTCTTCGGGCGCACGCGCCTTTTCCCCTTTCGCCCCGCTCCACTGGCTATTCCTCAACGTGGGAAGACGAAATGTGCAGCTCGGTTGTGGTGCCACAGCAACTCGGCATGAGCCACTCGGCCGATTTCAAAATCAAACCCGGGACCAAGAAATGAAACGAGGGCTTTGTGTCCACGGGAGAATTCAGCGGCAATCCCGTTCCGACGACGGAACGGGAGCGCTATAAATCAACAACCAAATTTTTTTTTCTACGCACAGTGGGGTATGTCCTCTTGAGTCAGTCCTCTTGAGGGACGCGACGACGCAATGCGCGCCACTGAGCGCTTCTCGTCAGGGACGTGGGGTGGGGTGAAAGAGGCACGAGGGTGTGCGGGCGACGAGCGTGGGAGGAAGGGATGGGAGGCAGGAGGGGAAAACGCGGAGGGGGTGGCGGAGCCGATTGGGGTGCGGGGGGTGCAGACGGCGAGGCAGAGGCGGAGGCGGAGGCGGAGGCGGAGGCGGAGGCGGAGGCGGAGGCGGAGGCGGAGGCGGTGGCTGAGGCCGACGCGGAGGCAGAGGCCGAGGAGGCAGGCGTGGAGAGTGAGCAAATGGGTGCAGGCAGAAAAGAGGGAGAGGGTGATAGGGAAGAGGCTTCGTCAAAATTGTTCGGATTGAACGCCCTGGATGAAAAAGGGAATCTTGGCCATGGAATCCGCTTGTTGAGGGAGGACTCTGCCGCGAACACCGCGGGCGCGGAGGGTAGTACGAGAAACCCTTTCGAGGCCATGGAGTCAATGACGATCCCCCTTGAGTCCGAGGGCGAAGATGAGAGTTCGGGGGCAACTTCATCGTGGAAACCGAGATTAATGGGCGAGGATTTGCCCAAGAGGCCAGGCTGGACAGGGATAGGAGGAGAATCTGGGGTGTATGGGGACGATGGTGTGGGTGGCCAATTAGGCAAATCGATTGGAGGAACGTCGCCTCCTCCATTGCCGAAGATATTGGAGAAGGGCAAAGAGCGGGCGTTTTCGGACGAACTGGGATCCACTGCAAGCATCGGGGAGGCCCAAGGTCATGTGACCCCCGTCGATGCAGGGAGAGCAGATGCTTCACGATTGGGCACGGGCCCCGTGCCTCAATCGCCGGCCAAACCATCGAGGGCACCGGAGCCAGAGATGGATCCGGATAGGCTCGCGCCCGGAACTGGGGCGCAGGCGATGCCTGCATTTTATTGGGGCGTCGCTCCCTTTCGAGTGGATGTTACCGGGGGAGAGGTATCCTCTGTTGTGAACTCTCGAGGCAAGGTGGAGGAGCACGTTGAGTACCTTGTTCACGTGAGCTACTCTAGAGGTACTGAGGAGAAGGTGTTACGTCGTCGATTTAGCATGTTTGTGTCGCTGCGTGAAGCACTTAAGCGAGAGGTTCCCATGGCTGTGCCGCGATCACCGCCGAAGGATGTATGGGCGCGGTTCATGGGATTTTTGGGCGCACTGCAGGTGGACAGGAGGGGCACTGACTTGAGCGAAGAATTTATAGGCAAGCGGCGGGCGGCGTTGGACGAGTGGATGAAACAGCTCCTTTGCCTATGGCCTTTGGTTTGTTCGAATACGCTCTTGAAATTTCTCGAGTTAAGAAGCGACGACGCTTTTGGGGACATGACCGGTTATCAGGCGAATTTGATGACGTCAGGTCCAGGCCGTGGAGGAGCTACGTCTGGTGCGGAGGATGGTGCGCCTGGCCCCTCGTCCACGGCGTCACCCTCGTCATCAGCTCCTTTCTCCCCCGTGAAAGTATTCAATTCTATCAGTGATTTCGAGGCAGGGCGGGAAAGCCCGGACCGGACTGGCCCAATCCCAGCAATTCAACCCGAACGGATTCCGGCATACCAGGCCAATGGGTTGGGTCTCGGGCAGTACGGCAATCCTGCTTTAGGATTGCTCTTCCGGGAGGTGGGTCGCATGGGCGACGCGCGCTTAGCGTTTTCAGATGCACTGTATATTGATGCACTCGGTTCGGGGTTCTCTGCTCCCGTTGTTATCACGACCAGCGAGGACATGAATCCTCTCACTCAGATTGAGTCTCGCCTCGGATTTCTCACGCGTCCTTTCGAGCGTATGGTTCTTTCTTCAACGCCGGCGCAGCCATCTGGCCCCAACGAAGATGGAAACAATGAGAGTGGCGAATCAGCCGGTAATACGAATCCTGCAGATGATCAACTCCTCGCAATGATGAATAGAGGGACTCCCGAGAAGGGCAAAGCTCCGTCCGTGGAGCCCGCTGCGTCCTTCACGGAATCAGACGGGAATAACAACGATCTGCGCGAATCCAGCAATCGTAACGCGCCGAGTATTTCCTCCTCAGCTGAGATGGCGCAGAATACAACCACAGGGCAAAATCTATATGCGACGGGTGCCATCATGGTGTGGTCTTGGAACGCGGAGGGCAATCTTGTGCTCAGTGCGCTGCACGAGGCCGAATCTGGGATCAGCTGCGCGTGCTGGGTTCCAAGGCGCAACTGGCTCGTGACGGGTGCGCGTAATGGAGGGGTTCGAGTGTGGTCGGTTCATCCTGCTCCGAGCGGACGGGCTGGTGAAACGGTACTTGAACAGTTGGGGGAGGTCCTTCCCGAGGCAAATGACATATTTGGTAACCGGACCAACCCAGCCATTGCTTTTGACACTGGGCATGGCACGGCGGGTCTCTTCTACATCGCAGCGGTCGACACCCTGTTCGTCATGACACGGAACGGGAGGTTATTCGCTAGTCATCTGGGGGCAAGCACACCCGGTGAGCCTAGACCTGGGGTGTGCATGCGGCATTTCTGGAGCAAGGTCATCCTCTTTCGCCTCCCTGACAAGAGCAAAGTTACTGGCATCAGTTTCTACGAGGCGCTTGCTGCTGCACGCGAGATTGCATCTACGTTGAATATCTCGGGCAGTGTGCAGGAGCCGCACGTTCCCTTGGGGCGCTTGTTTGTGACCAGCGCTTCTGGCGCAGTGGTGAGCTATGCGCTAATGGCGCGTCGCGTAGTCGGTGGAGAGGACATTGCCGTCAACCTTGGTCGGCACGATCTCGTGAAGAAGGGCTTCATGCTTCTCCATCCCTCAGCGGGGTCCCCGGCGACCCTTGAACCCGACTCCCCACCTGCGATTGTCCATGAAGCAACTGCAGGAGGGAATGTGCTGCTTGAGGTACACCTCGCGTCTCAGGTCGCCCATGAGGACGGCGCGGCCTCCCCTTCGTGGGACGCGTTCGGAGGTAAGTACTTGGTGACATCGTCGGGAAAGCAGCCATGCATGCGGTTATGGAATGTAGAGCGGGGAAACACCTGTCAACTGGCTGCATACCTCGACCACGTGCACCGAGAACCTGTCACTGCATGTGCCTACCTCGGCCGCCAAAGAAAGATCGTCAGTTGCGACGCCAGCGGGTGTCTAGCTGTCTGGGACGCCACAAGTGGCACCCCGCTGTGCTTCTTTCGTGCTCATGCAGACTGCATTACGTCGTGCAGGTTCATTCCTGATGGCGACGGCGATTCCGCAGATGGGATCCTCCTTACCACGAGCAGGGATATGTACACTAGTCTCTGGAGGGTCGTCTTCCCTCCTTCCCATTTAATTGGCGGCGGCAGGGCCGCCGCCGCGCGTGCTTGACTGGTGCGAAAATATTCTCTCATAATCGAAACTAACATCCGTTCGACGCGCCCCCCCACCCACCCCCCCACTGAAAACGAAGTACGGGTACCTGAGCCCCCGGGGGATCCTCGGGTCTCTGCGAGAGAGCGCGCTGACGATGCCTCCGCGTAAGAAAATGGAGGGACCTGTCGGCGCCCCCGCTACCCCAGCTGGCTCTGTCCTCCCCGAGCTGCCTTTTCGTACAAGTGCTCGCTTTATGCGTAGCAATGTTGACGATGCGGCGAAGGCCGCAGCCGCCAAGGCACTGGAGTCCAACAGCGACGAATTTAGGACTATTGTAGGTGACTCATCGAGGTGGACGCCCGGAGGTGTGAGCGTGCTTAATCCTCTATTCGATGGGGGTGGATCCCGCAGCTGGGACGTCGCGGAGGGGTACGACGGCGGTGCGGTGGGGGGCATGGACGATTCCACTGCGGACACCATGGCTGTTAGTGGGATGATTGACAGTTTGGGCCTGGGGTGGCACCATATGCCGTACTTTGCGTGCGCGGGGCTAGCGAAAATGGCGGAGGGATTGGATATATTTACGAGCCTGCTGGTGCTGAAGCAGATCCGTTGTGCATATGACGCGGACCTATACGCTGAGGCATTTCTGGTGTGTGCCTCCTTCTTTGTTTCATTCTTAGGCACGTACATCTTCGGTGTTTTATCTGACAAGCGTGGAAGGTGGATTGCCGGGTGGGTATTCCCGCTGCTCATGGGTGGTGGGCTTGTAGCGGCGAGCTGTGCGCCTGTGGAGCCTGTCGAGTTCGGCTACACGTACACCTTTGTGTGCCGTGTGGTGTCCGGCCTTGGACTTGGGGCCTCCCCCGTGTTCGGGAGCCTATTGATGGAGGTTGTCCCGACAGCGTGGCGAGGATGGGCTCACATTGGCGCGTCCTTGCACTGGGTATCCATCCGGCTCGCGGTTGCTGCGCTGGGGGTATCATACATCGAGAAAAATGATTCGGAGGGATCTTGGCCTGGCGGTTGGCGCTTCTTCCTTCTGCTGAACGCCGCGCCGTGCGTGCTCGTTGGCGTGGCGGCGCGATGGTTAGACGAAAGCCCGAGGTTTCTTGTGACGGCAGATCGCGCCAACGAGGCGCATGAGCTCATTTCGAAATGGGCAATCGCCCGAAACAAAGAATTGCCGTGCGCGCGGATCAGGAGGGATGGGCATGTGCAGCCATTGGAGCAGCGTGGAAGTGTGCGTCGCTTATTTATGCAGCGTCGCAACACGCTACTCACTCTGAACATGTGGATCCTCACCTTCGTCACCTGGTTTACTTTCATCGGCATCACGCAGTTGACGACAATATTTCTGTCTGTGGAGGCCGAGCGGGATGGCTGGGGAGGCATTTCATTTGTATCGAACAGCACCGACCACCTCGAGTTGGGAGGCTCAGATTCCACAGATACAGGAACCTTGGAAGATGCTCTAAATGACCCGGCCATGTTCCCTGCAGCAGAGGAGGAAGTGGAGGAAGGTGAAAACCCTGCTGTGAGGTCCCTTTACGCAGACCACATTTTTGCCGCCCAACGAGACTGCAATTATGAAGGAACTATTGATGGCCGTGAGGGGTGGTTAGATACGGCAAGTTCGTCGGACGCGCCCAGTTTTGCTGCGTCCGAGATAGGTCGTGGCGTGTTGATTTGGAAAACGAGGGGCTTGCTCAGTCACCGTTCTTGTAATTGGATCGATCCAGAAAAGTCGTTCGGAACGCTAATGTTCCACGCGGCGTCCGAGATGCCGGGGGTGCTATTACCCGCGCTTTTCATTGACCGAGTTGGCCGCACCAAGGTCATGGCAGCATCCTCGGCAATAGCTGCCCTCGTGTGTGTGCTTGTGCTAACGGGCCCTTCACGCGTCACTGCGGCCGCCCTTCTTTTTGCAGGCCGATTTTTGTGCACTTCCACAATTATCGTCTCCCGCCTCTTTACCTACGAGGCCTTTCCGACGTCACTGCGCGCAACAGCGTCGTGTTCTTGTTTCCTCTTTGCCCAGGTCGCCACTCTTCTAACCCCTGTATTGCTCGTCAGGGCCTTTGAGTCCGATCCGTTACTTCCCATGGCGCTCATAGCAACAACTTCTACCCTCGCGTTCGTTAGCTCGCTGCTTCTTCCCCTGGAACCTGCAGGGGTTGCCCTAGAAGAGTGCGCGCCCGAGCGAACTTTTCTCCACAAGGCGGATGTCGGAAGATTGGTGTATTCTGGCGGCGGCAGCAGCGGTGAGAGTGTTGGCATCGCTGCGACTGGCGAATACAGCGAAGTGGAAAGTACAGCAGGTTCTGATGACGAGTCGGAAGTTGGCGTGGGTGCTATTTCCCATCGCCATCGCGACTCATTTGAACTGTTGTGAATAGGGCGATCGGTACGCTGTGCAAATGGCATGAAGTTCCATGCAAACCTTCACTTTATATGTACATTCTTTGACGGAGATGGGCCCCGCTGCCCTTGCGCAACTTGCGCAAACCATATGACCAAGCAACGGCCGGGCCTGCAGTAAGAATGCCGAATGTCGCCTGGCGTAAGGACGAGCGTAAGTTAAAAGCGCTCAGAGCTTGCACCAGAGTCGCTGCGACTACGCCCGTTCCGTGCCGGCGCAGGAGCGTGCCTGCAAGGTCCATCTTGGCCTCCCTTCTGATGCCAGGGGTGAGCGACTCAAGGTATTGGATAGTTGGTGTAGCCCGTCGCAAGCCCAAAGACTGGGCAGAACTAGAGAGCATCCATATCGGTAGGAGACAAAACATCTTCACCATCGTCGCCAATGATTTGTCCTGCTTTAGCATAAGGTCATCTTTGAAGCCGGAAAAGCGCCACCCTGAGATGCTCCCATCGACAACCACCCTGCTGAGTGTGACCCCAGTTGAAACATGGTTCAGCCCCTTCCCTGCCACGCCGTGAAGGACAGGTGCGTAAAGGTCGCGAAATAACTGAAATCCCGTCCCGTGCACAATTTTAGGTGCCTTCAGGGGATCTTCTGCATTGAAGTATGTCCGCACGTCCCCTCGATAAGAGAGCTCTGTTGTCTTTCGCCACAAATCAAATTCCGAAAATTGTTCTGGAAGTAAGATGCGTGCCAGGCCAAGGCTGCGCTCTAAATTCGAATATTGGGCGGAGGCCATGTCGGCATTCCACTTGAGCAGCACGACAGGCTTCTGCATCCGCCCGCTTAGGTGCAGTGTATCCCACCCTTGGAGATCGCTCTTCATGACATCCATCTGTACGACCCCATACTTGACCCTCACTCCGCCTACGCGCACTTTCGGCCCCACGTGGTACTTGACACCAGACCCCAACTCGCAAGCTAGCAGCGCTAGCAATTGTGGTCCAGCAATCCTTGCGCCCACGGGATAGTGCGAGGGGTTCAACACCATATTGGCCTCAAGCCATTTGCCCAGGTTGTCCACGCCGAAAATCAAATCCAGCGTCTTACCAGGCATGCAAGGCATCCCGTTGCCATCACCATCCATCCTCCCCGCGGACGAAGTCGATAATATGGATGTGGAAGCAAAGGATGGTGAACAAATCCGCCCCAATTCGTGCCGTGCATAACCATTTGAGAACCCAGATCTTCCTGTGGCACGGCCAACACAATTCAGTATGCCATCGACATGGCAGGCCCTGCCCCCGAGAGTGTCACGCTGCGCGAAGACTCCAGAACCGTATGCGAATGCCACAATCGTCGGTGGGAAATGCGACAGCAATGCACCCAGCTGTTGGCGCCGCGCAGTGTCGCTCCCTCCTAACTGATCGCCAATGCTCTCCCAGTATTGCCAATCGCGCCACGTTCTTGTTCCGCAAGCTGGGCGACGTATTGCATAAAGCCCTCACTTGCGAATAAATCGTTGGGAGGGGTAGAAGGCATGGGGCTTGCATCGTTCCGTGCGCTGAGCAGTCGGGGCGAGGTCGCGATGGTTTGGGTCGAACTGGAAAATGGGCTCAAGGTGGATATGCGCCCTATCGATCGGGGGGTCGATGAGATCCTGCGTGAGCCAGAAATGGTGGCAGGCACAGTCCAGGTGCCGTTGGCGACGGGAGTAAAGGCTTACCAGATCCCTCGGGCGCGATTGCCCCGGGACGAGTTTGTTGAGCGATACGTCAAGTCAATAGGTGTTAGTGTGCCCACGGAGCGATCGAAGCGAATGGTACGGAGATGGGTAGAGATGGGGGATGTGGCCATGCGAACTGCACGGATGTCGGATTCCCTGGGGCAAGGGGAGCACAGGCGATTCCAGGTCCTATGCCTGCAGCCGGGTAGGCTGCTCGGCGAGCAGCCGAAGCACGGGCAAGTGGGCGGATCGGACATGGATTTAGGGTGTATGGACGTGCTGAGAGAAGTAATTGTGTCTCAGGATGAGGAACTAGAGGCGTTTCGAAAGAGCAAAGAAGAGTACGCATTGCCCAAGCTGTGACTTGTGACCTGCTGATGAACTGCTTCCTTTGCTGAGAAATGAACCTGGCGGTGGCTTCTTTGCCACTGACGGCTTACCGACACCGTATTACGGGCTCCCCCCGTCTGTGAAACCTTGTGTGGAACCATCTCGGGCTGGTGCCGCATTTGTAGGAGCCGCCTGCCATCAGGACGTACTCGGGGTGCATGCTCCTTGGGCTGGCTTCGCCGCATATTGTTGCATATGTTGAACCGCTAGTTAAGCACATATTACGGACAAAGCAGGAAACACAAGCGAGAGTAGAATTTGGCTCCCTCGGTTCGAAATCAATGAACATTCTCACATACGCATCTTGTTCTAGACGTGATCGGCAGGTAGTGGACGCCTCTGTGATCGTTCTTGACTAAACAAATGCATTCGTGGTTAAGAACTTAAGAAGGTAGAAGTGACCCGGCTCTCTCCAGACGCGCCCGCACGTCGGCGAGGGAGCGCACAGTAGACGCATGGATGTCTGCGTGGGACTTTCCCGGATAATCAGGTGCAAGGATCCAGTCAGAGTAATTTTCAACAAGAGGGTTTGCCGATCGATCCAAGAGCAAGCTTTGCATGCCGAATGCCCGCGCTCCACACAGGTCCGCTGCAAGGTGATCCCCTACGTGCAAAATATTCGCTGGTTCCAGGCAAGCTCCCTCGGCCGCCCAGAAGCGCGCCTGGCTAAGAGCTGCTGCATAGATCACTGCGTCAGGCTTCTCCGCGCCAAACTCTCCGCTGCTGGCGAACCACTGAAAGTAGTCATGCAGGCCCATCATGGGAAGCACCGTGTCGATGGTGCGTGCTGGCGTATTGGTCGTGACGCCAAGCCCGTACCCGCGGTCAAGGGCCCAGTCCAAGAAGGGGAGGGCATCATCAAGTACAGCATACGCGGAGGGGGCCCCAAAGGTTTGGTACACACGCCGAAAGTAGCGGTCCACGTCGCCCTCCGCATAATCCTCACGCCCACACGCACGCAGCACCTCACTGATGCACATCCTCCACCAAGCGCGTGAGCCCCGCCCGGAAGCCGCTCCGAAACATGGATCCCTCTCCAGCGCACGCTTGTAACCCACCTTGAATGCAACCTTGAGCTCCGAAGCTGAGGGCGGATTCTCAAGCCCCGCCCACACGGCGGCCGCAGCATACGTCTCCGCGACCGGATGCGAAAACGTCAGAAGCGTCCCCGTGATATCGAGGGATATCACCTTGACGCGGTTCAAGTCCGAAGTGGGCGTGAAGGATTCAGACGTAGTACCCGACATCCGTACACTCCGCGTGCAACCCTTCGTCCCCTTGCCGACGTGTTCGCGAGAAACATATATCGGGCGGGTCTTCCAGGCCAACTGCCCGACGCGACCGCCCAAGCTTCCCGCAGCGCATCCCATCCGCCTACTTCTCCTCCGTGGCGGGGCACGGCCGCCTTCTCTGTGCCTCTCAGCCCGAGTGCTTTACGCCCGTTCGCGGAGATGGCTACCCAGGCAGGAACACTCGAGATTCGTTCGTTGCGGGGTCGGAGAGAACTACAAAGAGATCTCAGTCGACCGCAGCCGACTTCGCCGACCGCATGTTGCTTACGCCCCGTCGCATCCCCGCTATGGTGACGGCACGGACGAGGATGGGCGGGCGAGGCCTTCCGCCTGGGATCCTTGTGAAGGTTGCGAGGGGCATGTGGCGTGCTGGATGGTGGGTGATGATGTCTCAACTGGCTCCTGCATCCGCGAATGGGGAGTATACACGTTCCCCCTCCGCGTTCCGCGCGGATCGACTTCCCCCCGTGCCGATTTTTCGAGAGGAGGCGGCGGAGTCGGAGGGGAGGCGTGAGAATAACACTCCCCGACGTCGAAGACCAATGTACCGACTCTACGCCGGAAAAGCCTGCCCTTGGGCACACCGGACCATGATGGTGGCTGCCCTGAGGAACCTGGTACCTGCGGACGTGCTTGATGTGACGCTGCTGGAGCCGGGCGACGAAGGCTTGTGGGAATTCGTGGGTGGCCCGGGCGCCCCAGGCGCGTACGGGTGCGAGACCCTCAAAGAACTTTATGAGCTGTGCTTGAGTGGGATCGACAGACAAGGGAAGTCATACTCTGGACGTGCGACGGCACCTCTGCTCGTCCAGGTGCCGGGTCCTGAAGAGCAAGGGCCACCGTATGTGGTATGCAACGAAAGCGCTGACATTGCGAGGCTGCTGAATGAGTTGGGCCGACGGGCAGCGATTGAAGGAATAGGGGTGGGAGGTGTGGAGCTGTACCCAGCATCGCACAGGGAAGACATTGACATGTGGATCGCGGAGCTCTACGATGGGTTAAACAATGGCGTGTACCGGGCTGGATTCGCGCGATCACAGGCGGCGAAGGACAGGGCGGTGGCAGATGTTGCAGCGACGCTAGACAGGGTGGAGACCACCCTGCAGACCACGCGCTATCTCTGCGGGACTGAGTCCCCCACGCTTGCTGACGTATTTTTGTTCACGACCCTGTTCCGCTTCGACGCCGTATACGCCCCCTTGTTTGGTTGTAGTCTCCGTCGCGTCGCCGACCTGGGGGCCACCTCAGGCTTCATCCGCGATTTGTATCAGCTCAACGGGGTTGCTGCAACCTGCGACGCCGAGGGTGCCATGAGGCAGTATTACACGACGCTGTTTCCTCTCAACCCAAGCGGGCACATTCCCCCACTTCCGCCCTACCTTTCTCCAGAAAATCTCGCCGAGCCCCACGGTAGGGAGTCCATGGGCCAAAGCAAATCACCGTCGTAGATATCCATATGGGGTTTGGGGACTGCAGAGCCCTCTCATCCCCCGTACGGCATTGATTAAAATCCTGTAGCATGTCCACCTGTCCACCTGGCTGCTAGTAATGCATGATCGAAAGGGACAGGCCTTGTGCGCGTCTTTGAGGGGGAGAGGGGTGGAGATGGAGGGCGCGATTCCGATAGAGTGCGTGCTGGAGCGCGCAGAACGTGTAGGACAGCTGTGCCGTAGGGCGCTCGGGGCACCTGGGTCGTCGCGACGTTGTCAGGAGCAACTTGTGTGCACAATTGAGAGAATAGCGCTGGTTTGTGGAGCTTCAAGGAAGCTGCTGGGGCATGGCACGCTGATGAGCAAGGTATCCAGTCCGGCCCTTCGTGCGCTGGTTGCAGCGCTGAGAGAGGCGGAGGTGCTAGTAGGACAATGTGCCCTGCCGAGTCGTAAGCGCCGCGCTGACCCCTCCGCACCTGTGCTATGGTTGTCCGATGCTGAGCTGCGCGATGCATTTGAAAGCTTGTTCAGGGAGCTACAAATATTCTGGGGGGGGCTCCGTCCCGTCATGAGAGGAGGCGCGCCCCGAATTCAGGCGACGCATATTCGCATCGTGGGACGCCTTGGGGGAGGAAGCTACGGCGACGTCATGGCCGGGGACTTTTTGGGCTTAGCCTGCGCGGTGAAGCTCCTACCCGTGCATGCAACCGGCAGCTTGCAACGTGCCATTCAACTCGAAGACGAGGCTGGGCTGCACATCCGTCTCAGGCATCCCAACATTGTGCAGGCTTTTGGTATGACGATGGTCCACGGGGTCGTCGAGAACGCATGCCCAGCGGGACCATGTGATGATATACGGGGAAATATGGGCACCAAGCTACTGCCCCCTGCATCCTCCTCGGCCACGGAGGGCCGAGCTATTGCTGCGATTGGCTCGGATGAGTGCATGCAGCAGTCCGGATCTCTGGCTCTGGTGCTGGAGCGCATGGAAACAAATCTGTGGGACGCACTGCGCAAGCACATCCACGGGTGGGAACTATGCGATCGTGTGGCTATTGGACTGGGTGTCGCTAAGGCCGTGGCGTACTTGCATGAGGAAGCGATTCCTACAATCTTGCATCGTGACCTGAAGAGCCCGAATGTGCTTCTTGCGCGTGACGGAACACCGCGGCTCAGCGACTTCGGGTCGGCCGTGGCCACGAACAAGAGGCCAGAGGGGCGGGGGTGGCGCCGTGGTAAGGGAAGTCGGGGAAGGCGTTCGGGTCCACGGGGTACGCCCGCTTGGCAGGCACC